>Ga0214923_10004070_pt1 | contig 17959 bp, 19 predicted proteins | sample LL1510_MetaG_FD_177993 | JGI IMG/M metagenome (GOLD analysis project Ga0214923, IMG submission 177993) | Freshwater microbial communities from Lake Lanier, Atlanta, Georgia, United States - LL-1510 | ecosystem: Environmental > Aquatic > Freshwater > Lake | place: USA: Georgia | collected... | reverse complement strand
GCTCAGATCACCTCATTGACCAACTTGGTCATCAAGATCCAGAAGAAGGTAAAGGCTTAATAGCCACCTTTAACTGAAAAGATCAGAACCGTATCCCGGTTCCCCTTCGGGGGAGCCGGGATACGGCATTAAAGCGCTAGAGTCGAGGGGAGAGGTGGCAAAAGTGAGTTATCTTGGAAAATTGATTGGAATATCCCTTTGGGCGGTTTCGGTATTTGTGCTAACCAATGGAACTGATCCTGTTAACGCACCTAAATTTTTTTTAATTGGAGTATTTTCTTGTGCAGCTCTGGGGGCAATTCATTTTCCCCATTTCAGGCGAATATTTATTAACTTTAGGTTTCCAATCGTGTTAATAGTTTTGTTTAATGTTTTTTCCATCTTCAGTGTGCTTGCAAGTAAGGCTCCTGTTTCGCAGTCATTATATGGAGTTTACGGAAGAAATAATGGTTATTTCCTCTATCTGTTTTTGAGTTTAATTTTTATTGCCAGCTTGTTTTTATCAAAAAAAGAAGATTTTAGAGCAATAATTTATGCCCTACTCGCCGCTGGGGTAGTTAATGTTGTGTACGCATTATGGGTTTTGAGTTTTGGAGACTTTATTCCTTGGAATAATCCCTATGGAAATCTATTGGGTACTTTTGGAAACCCGAATTTTGCAGGTTCATTCTTTGGTATTTTATCTGCGGTCCCTATGAGTTTTTTGGTGAAACGCAATACTTCAAGCATTCATAAACTAGGGAGTTTTGTTTTTTTGGTGTTAATTTTTATTGGGATCATCGAGACACATGCCGTACAAGGTAAAGTCCTATTTGTATTCTCGGTCATTTTTATTGGTTTTTTTGCAATAAGAGAACGCTCTGCAAATAATTTTGTCCAATTTGGATATTTGGGCGTCTCTTCGTTATTGGGTTTTTTCTCGGTCTTGGGAGCGCTCCAAATTGGGCCACTAACTCAAATAATTTACAAAGAGAGCGTTTCATTGAGAGGTCAATATTGGTATGCAGGTTGGAAAACAGGTATTAGCCATCCAATTTTTGGGGTGGGATTTGATTCATATGGGGACTGGTATAGGTTTTCGAGGAAGGCCACCGCATTAATCCGACCGGGGATAGACACGGTGAGTAACACTGCACACAACGTGTTCATGGATGTGTTTTCATTCGGCGGTTTTCCATTATTGATCATTTATTTAGCGATTAATTTATATATTTTAACGATTGTTATAAATTATTTTCGGAATTCTCGCATTTCAGATCCTATATTTGTAGCATTATCTACTGCTTGGTTGAGTTACCAACTTCAATCCTTAATCAGTATAAATCAAATTGGGCTTGCAGTTTGGGGATGGGCACTAGGCGCTTCGTTAATTGCCTACTCCAAGGCACTCTCGGAACCCACTTCAAATTCGCAGTTCAATCTAAAGAAAGGAAGAAAATCGACTTTCGGATCTGTGATTACTCCGTCATTGAGATCAACATTGGCAGGTGCAATCGGATTAGTCATAGCGATTCCTCCATTGAGTTCAGACATAAATTGGAAAAAAGCTTTAGATTCTCGGGATGTGATTAAGATTGAAAATGCTCTTGTTTCTTCATATTTTAATCCACTCTCAACCCAACGATATAATTCGGCAGTTGCACTTTTTGAGACCAATAGTCTAAAGGATTTGGCATACAAATATGCATTGCTTGGTGTTAAATATAATCCAAACAGTTATGAAGCTTGGAAAAATCTATACCAAATTGAGAAGTCCGATGACATGGATAGACAAAGAGCTCTGCGGAAGATGCGGCAACTCGATCCAAAGAATCCAAATTTGAAAGCAAACTGATGAGAATTGGAATTATTGGGCAAGGTTATGTTGGGTTAAACCTATCAGTCTTTGCTTCTCAGCACTTTGAAATTGTTGGCTTGGATAGCAACCCTGAAATTGTTGAGAATTTGAATAAGGGAATCTCGCATATTGAAGGTGTCGACAATTCCGATATTCAAAGTGCCCAAAAAAAAGGTCGATTTATTGCCACAACCCTAGGCGCTAAAATTTCTGATTGCAACATCGTGATAATTGCAGTACCAACGCCGCTAACAGCCGATCGGCAACCAAACCTTCACTTCATTGAGTCCGCATGTAAAACTATTGCTGAAAATGTTAAAAGGCCAGTTCTGGTGATTAATGAATCAACTTCATTTCCTGGTACATTACGAAAATTTATAAAGCCGAAAATTGAAAAATATTCCTCAAATAATATTCAGCATCTATATGCGACTTCACCCGAAAGAGTGGATCCTGGACGCCATGGCTTTAATCAAAAAAATACTCCCAGATTATTTTCTGGGTTAACAGAAGAGGCAACAAAACTAACTTATAATTTCTACTCAAAGTTTTGCGATGCATTAGTTGAAGTTTCTTCTCCGGAGGTCGCGGAAGCTGCAAAACTGTTTGAAAATACCTTTCGTCAAGTAAATATTGCGTTGGTTAACGAATTTGCTCAGATTGCACATTCCCTTGGTATTGATGTGTATGAAACTATTGAAGCGGCAAATACTAAACCTTACGGATTCATGAAATTTACCCCAAGCGCGGGGGTTGGTGGGCACTGTATTCCTGTCGACCCAACGTATTTGGCGGTCTCTGCAGAGGAAAATGGCGTGCCAGCAACATTTATCAGACGGGCGAATGAAGTGAATCTTGGGATGTCCCGGTACGTGGTCGATCGAATTAAGTCCGACCATGGAGGATCACTAAGTGGGAAAAGCGTTTTAGTAATTGGTATCGCCTACAAGCCTGATGTTGCTGATGTTCGAGAAACTGCAGCTGCACTTGTGATTATGCACTTGCGCTCGGAAGGAGCAGAAGTTAGATGGCACGATGACGTCGTACAAAAATGGAATAATGAGTACTCCTCTCCACCTACTGGTGCAGACATTTCAGTCGTAGTTACAAGGCATAGTTCGGTTGAAACTGAGAGTATCTTAAATAGTGCCCCTTATATATTTGACACGACCGGTACAGTTAATGGGGCTATGCACTTATAGATAAATTAATTGCCCTAACTCGGCGAGATTGCGAGTGATTTTCATTTTCTTCATTTAGTTGAGATGGAGGAAATAACATCTTTAAGAATGTCATCAAGATTCAATATAGGTTGCCATTTAACTGCACTAAATATTTTTGTGATATCTGGTACACGGCGTTTCATATCTTCAAATCCAAAGGCATAAGCATCCGAATAATCTATAAACCTTATTTTTGATTTTGAACCTGTCATAACAATTATTTTTTTGGCTAGTTCGAGCATGGTAATTTCGCCAAATCCGCCAACATTAAAATACTCTCCAATTGTTATGTCATTACTCACTAAAAGGTCTATGGCGCGTACTACGTCTAAAACATGGCAAAATACTCTTGACTGGGAGCCGTCACCATATACGAGCAAATCTTGATTATTCAATGCGGCTTGAACAAATCTCGGGATAACCATTCCATATTGCCCTGTTTGTCTTGGTCCTACTGTATTGAACAATCTTGCTGTGGTCACCGGTAAATCAAACATTTTATGTAAGAAGAAAGCAGTTGCTTCCTCCAGAGATTTTGAATCCGAATAAGTCCACCGAGTAAATTGTGGGGGTCCTAATACTCGATCAGATTCCTCATTTAAGGGTTGACTACTATTCTTTCCATAAATTTCAGAGGTACTTGCAAGCACTATTCTTTTTCTGTGCTTCGCAGCTGCTTTAAGAATCAGTTCCGAACCATTATAATTGCAATCTATAGCTTCTAAAGTATTCTCCATTATATTTTTAACACCTAAAAATGCAGCCATATGTAAAATTAAATCATTTTGCAAGACTAATTCATTTACAATAGTGGAATTTCGAATATCATCGTTCACAAATTGAATACGATTGAAATTTTTTTTGATATTATCCAAATTGCCTGTGCTCAAATTATCAAGTACTGTGATGTCGCATCCTTTTGAGAAATAGTAATCTGTTAAGTGTGAACCTATGAAGCCGGCTCCACCGGTAATTAGAACTCTCATCTAATAATCTTAATGCAAAAAGGAGTTAGCTAGTTGGTTTCACCTCTTGATCTCATTGCAGTCAATGGGTCACCAATCAGAATCCCCTGCCTATTTTGAACGATGTGAACAAATTCCCCTGCTTCAAGAAGGCTTTCGAAGGAGCCCATATCCAACCAGGCGGTACCAATCGGCAGGATTTCCACTTTTAATTTATCCCGATACATATATTCTTTCAGCGCATCTGTAATTTCTAACTCACCTCGTGGGCTAGGAGTTAGTTTTTTGCATATGTCAATTACATGATTATCAAAAAAATATAAACCAGGAATAGCGAGGTTAGATTTCGGATCTTTTGGTTTTTCCTCTATTGTTAAAGCTCTACCATTCGAATCTACTTCAACCACCCCATATTGAGTAGGATCGGTTACCTTGTATGCAAAAACCAAAGCACCTTGAACATTCTGCAATTTTTTTAGTTTTCTACCAAGGCCACCACCATAGAGAAAGTTATCTCCTAAAATTAGACAAAATGAATCGCCTTTCAGAAAATTCTCAGCTATAATTGGAGCGTGTGCTAAGCCAGAAGGCTTATCTTGAATTTCATAAGTTATGTGGATTCCAAATTCTGACCCATCACCCAATAGATTTATAAATGATGTTGAATCATCCGGTCGAGTAATAATCAAAATGTCATCTATACCTGCAAGAATAAGGGTAGTAAGCGGATAGTAAATCATTGGCTTATCAAAAACGGGGAGTAGCTGTTTTGAGACAGTTTTTGTAAGTGGATGTAACCTAGTACCAGAGCCACCAGCTAGGATTATTCCTTTCATTGTGCCTCACCTATAAAATATTCTAAGAGGAGTGTAGTGATGAACCTATTGGTTACAGGTGGGGCTGGCTTCATTGGTTCTCGATTCGTTGAGTTATTGTTGAATGGAACTTTAGATCATCCGTATTCAAGTATATCGGTAGTCGATAAACTAACTTATTCTGGCAACCTATCAAATTTGGATTCTGTAATATTAAACCCGATTCTAAGATTTATTCAAGCTGACATTTGTGATAGAGATTCCATGACGTCTATATTTGGAGATTTCGGAATTGAGGCTGTAGTTAATTTTGCCGCTGAATCACATGTAGATCGATCCATAGAGTCTTCCTTTGAATTCTTACAAACAAATGTCATGGGTACTCAAAATCTACTCGAGATTTCTAGGAAATTCAGAGTGGGACGTTTCCTGCAAATCTCAACAGATGAGGTGTACGGAACCATTTCGCAAGGGAGTTGGGACGAGAATGAGCCGCTTCGACCAAACTCCCCATATTCAGCTAGCAAAGCCGGTGCTGATCTATTAGTGCTTGCTTATGGCAAAACTCATTATCTAAATGTCGGAATAACTCGGAGTTGTAACAATTATGGCTTTAGACAATTTCCTGAAAAGTTAATCCCTTTATTTATCGCAAATTTGATTGATGGAAAGAAGTTGCCTATTTATGGAGAAGGAAAACAAATTCGAGAATGGATACATGTTGATGATCATTGTCGAGCGATTGCCAAAGTACTATTGGAAGGTGAACCAGGGCATACTTATAACATAGCGGGAACGGATGAACTTGAAAATATTGAGATCGCAAGAAGGCTTATTACTTATTTTGGGAAATCAGAAGCTGAAACTTTCAAATTTGTTGAAGACCGAAAGGCCCACGATTTTCGATACTCGTTAAAAGGCGATAAAGCCAAATCTGATTTAAATATTATGCCAACTATTGAATTTCAAAATGGACTTGAATCAACTATTGAATGGTACATTGCAAACGAAAAGTGGTGGCGGCCACTCTTAAAAAAAGATTAAAATGAAGCCGCTTCTCATACTTGGAGGCTCTGGAATGTTGGGCTCTAGTTTAGTCGATGAATGTCAATTAGAAGCAATTAATTTTGATGCACCAAGTTCAAAAAAATTAGACATTCGCAAATATGATGATCTTGAAAATTATGTGCTTTTTAAAAAACCATTAGCAATTATAAATTGTGCAGCTTGGACTGATGTAGAAAACTCAGATTTTGAAAAAAGTAAAGTATATGATTTGAACGTCGCCGCAGTGAAGAAAATATCTCTTGCAGCTCATAAGGCTTCGACAACGTTAATACACATATCATCTGACTATGTTTTTGACGGTACAAAAAAGGGACCATACTCAGAAGAAGATATGCCAAATCCCGTAAATTTGTATGGTCACAGCAAACTTATGGGGGAAAAACAAATTTTTGAAATTAATCCAGACAATTCATTCGTGATAAGAACGTCTTGGCTATACGGTGCCCATGGAAAAAACTTTGCAAAGAAAATTTTAATTAAAGCATTGCTACAACAGAGCGTTGAGGTAGTAGATGACCAAGTAGGATCGCCAACAAATTCGACAGATTTAGCAAAAGGGATTTTGGCTATAATTGAGAGAAGACCTCAAGCTGGAATTTACCACTTTTCTAATAGCGGAAGAACTAGTTGGTATCAATTTGCGAGAAAAATATATGAATTATCCAAAGTTAATGTTGATTTAGTAAGGACTCTGAAATCAAAAGATTATCCAAGTCTAATTAATCGCCCTGCTAATTCTGCACTTGCTACTACAAAATGGAGTCTTATGGGAATTACAAAAATTCCTTATTGGGAGGATTCTTTATATGAGAGTTTTCCACGAATTTTTGATTCTGTTCAAAAAGAGATCACATGATGAAAATTGAACCAACCAGCATTTCTGGAAGCTATATCTTTCATCATGATGTATACCCCGACAATCGAGGAATTTTTCGAGAGTGGTTCAGAGAAAGCATTTTCAATTCTCTAGGACTGGAATTTAGAATTGCACAAGCAAATTTTTCAAACTCGAGACCCGGTGTAATTAGAGGACTGCACTATTCACTCGCACCTTCTGGTCAAAGCAAACTTGTTACATGCGTACAAGGGAATGTACGTGATTGCCTTGTAGATATCAGATGTGGCTCCCCTACATATCTTGAGAAGGTATATTTAAATTTAGATTCGAGTTCTGGGAATTCACTATTTATACCAAATGGTGTAGCACATGGATTTTCAGTACTGGCAGAAAACTCCTCAATTGCATATTTAACTTCAAGCGAATATTCCGCAACTTATGAAAAAAGTATTAATCCAGAAGATAAAGTCCTTGAAATTGATTGGGAGATTGATTATGAGAAGAGAATTATGTCAGAGTCTGACTCAAAGGCAATTTCATTCGAGACCGCCATGAAATTGAATTTGCTGCCAGACTATTCGGAAACTGGTAGATGAATTGAGTACTCAAGTCGTAATTCTCACTTGCACAATTAAAACAAAAATGGCTACTGCAATGAAACGAAGTGACGAATCTGTGAGGCTGAATGATTACATAAAAGCAATCAAGGATTGGTTATCACTTTCAAAAAAAATTGGGTTTGACATCATAGTTGCAGAAAATTCTAATTCAATTAATCAAATAAAAAAAGAATTTAGTGGTTTAGAAAATAGAAATTTGACTTTCATTCAAACTGGGGAGGATCAAAGATCACATCTTGAAGGAAATAGTGCAGGAGAATTCCAGATGCTAAAGCAAATTTCAGAATATGGAATAATCCCAGAAAAAACCCAAATTATTTGGAAAGCTACTGGTAGATTGTTTGTAAAAAACTTCGGAAATATTATTTTAGATAGTCAGGCAGATTTAATTCTAAATAGATTTTATGAGCCTAGGCACCTTATAGACACTAGAATTATTGGATTTTCAAAAGAACAATTTGTAAATATTTTTTCCAAAAATCCAATTTTTACCCTTAATCTAGATTTGAATGAAGAGAATAGGTCAGACAAATATTGTTCCCTAGAAGAATACATCACTTTTGAGTCAATCCGCGCTGAAATTAGAGGAAAGCAGGTTAAGTCATTTAAGGAAGTACCTATTTTCGAAGGATTCAGCGCGACTTCTAATAAAGAAATTGATACTAAGGCAACCAGAATGAAGAAAAGAGTCGCTAACCTAATAAGACCGGTTGTTATAAAGTTTTTGGCAGGTTCTACGCCGTGATTTACGATGTGGCAGTAATTGGACTGGGCGTGGTTGGTCAAGTAGCTTTGGCAGAATTTATTGCATCTGAGGCGACTATAGTTGCTATAGACGAATTTCACTTATCCTCAGATGTCCGTGTATTACGTGATCTTGTCGGAAAACCTTCAACATGGACTAAAGGAACAAGAATTTCGGGATTTCCAGGTGGGCGTAGTAATTGGGGTAAGAATTGTTCAATTGTTACGATTGATAATCATCAACCACTTGGTCCAGCGTTTGAATCAAGGTTACTTGAACTAACTCGTCGTTTGAAGAAATATGGTTTCCCAAGACTAAAACCCGTGAAAATCCCTAAAACTGGTTCAAAAAGATTTTATGTTAGGGAAGCAAAGGATTTTTCAGGTCAAAAGTGGTTAAGCGAAATTAAGACTAACAAGAATATTTTTTTTGAAAACGGTTTTGTTAAAGAAATTATTCAAGAAGACAATGACATGCTCAAGTTAATTGTGAAAAAACCCGGTCATAACCTAAAAGAAATATTTGTTAAAAAAGTATTGATTTGCTCAGGACCTTTTGGAACTCAAGAATTATTAGCCAGGAGTGGGTTAATTTCTCATACAACAGCTAAGATTTGGGACCACATATCTTACTCATTAGGAACACTAAATTTAAACCAACCTAGTTTAGCTAAATTTGGTATGTTTGGCTGGAATAGATTCGGAAAGATTAATTATAAAAGGTGTAGCACTTTTTATGAAGAATCAACAGAAATATTGTGGACACTCAGAATCTTTCCAGATGGACTAATCGACCCCAAAAAAACTCTTGTAAAAATTAAAGCAATGTATAAATCTAGAATGATTGCAGAATTTTTAAAGACATTGTTTACATTAATTATCAGTCTTATTACTGGCAAGCTAATACATGAATCAATTAAGATACATATAGCAGCAGATTTTTTGAATGCAAAAAATGCATTAGCTACTGCGTCATTTGGTTTGAACGGAGTTATTGAGTGTCTTGAATATGAAATTAATGAAATAAAATTAAGTTCAGACTTTTGGAAATTTGTTAATTGTACAATTAAAGATCTTAATTTAAAAATAACTGAACAATTTCAACTCATCATCAAAGAGAGTCTATCTTATTCTGAAGTACATTCTTCAAGTCACCATATGGGAACGGTGGATAAAAATAACTTTGATACGTCAATATCACCATTAGCAATCTCAAATAAAATTTTCGTGGCCGGAAGTGCTGCATTTCATTTCAGTGTTCCTGGGCATCCAACAATGTTAGCGGCAGCGACTGCTATAGAAGCCTGTGATACGATAAAAAAAAGTTTATAGTAAATTATTTCTTAATTTAGTAATTAGTAGATCCATATCAAATTTCTTAGCTAATAAAGGTTGTTCATATATATGGACGTACTCTTCTTCACTTTGATAAACTTTTGCGACCTTCTCAATAAATTTATCTATGTTGTCGAATTCATTTAAATTAATAAATGCGTGAGAGTTGAAATATTGGGAAGAGTCAATACCCCAATAAAGAGGTATGCAATTTACTAAGTATGCCTCGAGAAGTTTTTCTGTAACATAACCAGGGTACAGATTATTTTCGAAACAAAAAGCAAACTTGTATTTTTCTGCAATATCTAACTTATCCAAAACTGGGTTACCAAAAGCATTCCCATACATTCCAACATTCTCTATTTTGGCAAGACTTCTTAGTATGCCTAACCTGAAGCTTGTTGGATTACCCAAAAAAGCACAACAAAATCCTTTATCTTTTACTGGTTTATACTTTCTTGAAGTTAACAATTTGTCTTGATTTGGCACAAGTGAGGTGAATCCATGACCGATGCCTTTTCCAAAATGGTCAAAACCAAGAACCCAGAGAGGAAGGTAATGTATCTGTTGGGAAAACTCCTCGGGTTCATATCCAAGATACACATCAAATTGATTGCCTAGCGGGGCTCTCTTATTCTCACCTGAGTACCAAATTCTTTTCCTAGATTTGGAATAAACTTCTCCCTTCATTATTAAGGAAGTTTCCCGCGTAAATTTGGAAAATCGATTCAAAAATCGTGACGAAATTTTCCTCTTTGAGGGGAAAACTGAGAAAATTTCTAAATCCACCATAGTTGTAGGATCTTTTTCAATGACAACACTTGAATCGTAAACAATCTCTACTAATGGCTTGAAAAAGGAATTTTCAATTTGTTGTGAATTTTTCCAGAAGCCAGAAAATCTAATTGAAATACTCATCTGCCGAGCATTCTTGTTAGTGAAAGTTGCTCTAAATTTTGTGTGAACAATGGAGTCCTGCACCTTGAAATATTGTTCCGTGTAGTTTGTGAGTAGGAATTCAATGTGACATCTATAGCTGCCATAAAGTTGATTTCAAAATTTGAGAGAAATTCAGCCGCCTGCTTCTTTATCAAGTAAGCATGGGTACTGAATGGGAATTGGTTATTTGCAAACTTTGGTGGTTTGTATCTCAAGTAGACTCTTTCCCATATCTCTTTTGTGATTCCTCGAGGACTTAAATTGAGTAAATTATCGAATGAAAATACTTGAGAAAACGTAATATGGTTGCCAAGATGCATGATGCTATAAATTGAATTTTCATAAGTTTTTAAAACATAATCTAAATATTTTTCACCAAATTTCGTAATTTTTGCGTCAGATTCTAAAACTAAAGCGTAATCATAATGTGAGTGAATCAATTTCAACCATGCTTGTCGGTGTGCAAGTAAACAACCTGCAGCCCCTGATCCGATACCTCCAAAAGTTGAATTTTTTCGGTCAATCCAATTTATCCATTCGATACTTTTTTCTGCGAAAACAAATGGTACATCAAGATTATCAACTTTTTGTTGTAAAATTTTGAAAATTTTTTCATTTAGTTGGTCATTTTCGAATCCAATATTAATTATACAAAAATTACTGGATTTCATAACATTACCTTTCAGAATTGTACTTTAGAATGAATGGGTGGGCAGGCGGATATTTTGATGAAAACTTTTCCCTCATTCTATTTCAATATAATGGAACTTGAAACTTCCAACTCAGTTTTTTGACTCTAGAAATGATTGTCTTATGGTCCAGGGGCCTATAAAATCAGAAAATGGGAAGTTCGGATGGAAGATTTATATGTTCCAAATAAGTGTGAGAATTTATTGTGAAAAGTTAGGCATGTGGCTACCACAGGCGGATTAAGCAGCGCTGAATTAGAGCGTGAGGCAAAGGCGCTAGAACTTTCTAGTTTGAGTCAGGCAGAGGCAATTGAGATTGGATCGATTGCTCAGTCAATTGGACTGGCTCGAAATCTGCCGATAGCGGTTGAAGTACGCATAAATGAGTGGATTGTTTTTCACGCATCCCTTCCGGGATCAACGCCAGAAAATGATTGGTGGATTGGTCGTAAGGCTCGAGCAGTTAATCTGACAGGACGTTCGACTTTACATGAGCGAGTTTTGGCAGAAGAAGGCGGAATTGATTGGCATCATTCAAAAGGTGTGGAAGAAGAGTTATTTGCAATTCACGGTGGAGGAGTTGCGTTGAATGTTGCAGGCAGTGGACTTGCAGGTGTATTGATTGTGAGTGGGCTTGAACAAGTTGCAGATCACATGTTGGGAGTTGAGATTTTGACAGAGTTCTTGGCCCGTAAGGGAGAGAACTTGTGAGCATCTGGGTGTGTGGTGAAGTACTCATTGATTTGATACCAGATGAAAGTGGTGAAAGAACTCCACATGTGGGTGGAGGGCCTGCAAATACCGCAAAGGCTTTGGCAAGGTTGGGTCATGATGTGCAATTTATTGATGGAATTTCTAGTGACAAGTACGGTCAGATGTCAGAGAGAGAATTGCTTGATGATGAAGTAAAATTGGATTTAGCTCTCAAGAGTGATAAGCCGACATGTTTAGCAATCATTACTCTCAACGAAAATGGCGGCGCAAGTTATCAATTTGAAATTGACGGAACTGCCACCTTTGATTTTTCAGTAGAATGGCTGCCGGATCCATCTAGATACAAGCCACAAGTACTGCATATCGGAACACTTGTAACAGTGATTCAGCCTGGAGCTGATGTTCTCTTTGAATGGGCGCTACAGGTAGCTGAGTTTGCACCGATTGTCTTTGATCCCAATGTGCGCTCGGTTGTGATGAGTGATCATGAAAAGTATGTCGAAGCAGTAGAACGCTGGGTATCGATTTCATCTGTGATCAAAGTAAGTGATGATGACATGGTGTGGCTCTATCCTGATCAAAGTTATGAGGCGGTAGCAAAGAGATGGATTGATGCTGGTGCCGCACTTGTCGTTGTCACACGTGGTGCCTCGGGTTTGACAGGCTTTACAGCAGACGGCTCGGTTGAAGTGCCTGGCGTCAAGGTAGAAGTGGCTGACACGGTAGGTGCAGGTGACACGGTTGGCGCGATTATTGTGGAGGCGATGATTGAAAAAGGAATCCTCAATTTATCGGGTGATGTTTTGAAGTCTGTGTTGCACCGAGCTGCAGTTGCTGCAGGAATTACATGTTCTCGAAAAGGCGCACAACCTCCATACAAACACGAACTTAAAGGAATTTAGGATTTATCGTGCAATTTATCGATGATGCAGAGTTCCAAGTAGCAATTGATTTAGATAACGGTGGGCGAATCTCATCCATCAAATGGCGTGAGATGGAATTTACAGTTCCATTTCGTGGACATGTGTTAACAAATGGTTGGTATCCCATGGCGCCGTGGGCGGGGCGAGTTAAAGAAGGATTGATTTCATCTTCATCGGGTGAAGTTCATCAGTTACCCACCAATATTGATCCGCCACATGCTATTCATGGTTTTGGTTTTGTCTCTTCTTGGCAAGATATTGGCCCAGGGCGGTCGTTATTGCATTTACCAAAGCCATATTTAGGCGCAACCGTTGAACAAAGAATTGAAGTCTTAGATGATGCCATTAGATGGTCGCTTGAATACGACGATAATGGTTGCGATATCCCGGTGTGGATGGGACTTCATCCATGGTTTGCACGAGATTTAGGTGTTGGTGGTTCTGCTGGGATTGAATTTAGCGCTGGCAAAATGTTGAAGCGTGGTTCTGATGGAATGCCAACAGGTGAATTGATCACACCGCCTTCACCACCTTGGGACGATGCATTTACTGAAATCAAAGGAGTGCCTGCAGTTGTCTGGGAAGGTGTTGCACGGATTGATATTGAATCTGATGCACCCTGGTGGGTTGTTTACACTGAAGATTCAGATGGAGTCTGTATTGAACCGCAGACTGCGCCACCTGATGCGGCTAATTTAGAAATTAGTGGTGAGAACTACATCGAAGCCCTCTTTGTATTCTCTGGTGACTAAATAGAATCAACTACATGGCAACTGTCATCAACCGCAAACACTTGAAGTCGCTTCGCGCTAAGGAAGAGCAGCGTTTTCTTGATACCCATAAAAAGTCAGCTGCTGCCTTTGCAGAATCGAAAAAGGTGATGCACGAAGGCGTTCCGATGTCCTGGATGGCCAAGTGGCCCGGTGCTCATCCAGTCTTTGTGCAGCAGGCTAAGGGAGCCAGATTTACCGATATTGATGGCAATACCTATGTTGATTTCTGTTTGGGCGATACCGGGTCAATGACGGGGCATTCACCAGATGCAACGGTCGCGGCGGTGCGCGAGCAAGTGGGCAAAGGAATCACGGCGATGTTGCCGACAGAAGATGCCGCAATAGTTTCAGGATTATTGCGCGAACGTTTTGGCTTGCCGCTCTGGCAATTTACCGTGTCGGCAACCGACGCTAATCGCCATGTGATTCGTTATTCACGCATGATTACGGGTCGTAGCAAAATCATCGTGATTGACCGGTGCTATCACGGATCAGTCGATGAAACATTTGCAACGCTAGATGATGCTGGATTTACTGTTAAACGCGAAGGCAATATTGGAGCACCAGTTGATTTAGCGGAGACAACGAGAGTCGTTGAATTTAATGATTTAGTTGCGATGGAGAAAGCTCTTGCGCACGGGGATGTAGCAGCCATTTTGATGGAACCTGCGATGACAAATATTGGAATCGTGTTGCCTGAAGATGGATATTTGGTAGGCGTGCAAGAGTTGGCCAAAAAGTATGGTGCTTTTCTAATTATTGATGAGACCCACACAATTTCAGTGGGACCGGGTGGAATGACCGGAGCACTTGGCTTGAAACCTGACTTCTTAACAATTGGCAAGGCGCTCGCAGGTGGAATTCCAACTGGAACTTTTGGAATGACATATGAGATTGCAGATCAGATTAAGAAAATGGTTGAGCTATCCATCATTGATTTAGGTGGCATCGGGGGAACCTTGGCTGGAAATTCCTTGTCGCTTGCGGCGATGAAGGCAACGCTGACGCAGGTGCTCACTGAAGATAACTTCAAGCGAATGATTGAACTTGGAGATCGTTGGTGTGACGGCATAGATGCGGCGATTGAAGAATTTGATTTAGATTGGCATTGCAATCGACTTGGTGCACGCGGTGAATATGTCTTTAAAGGAAAGGCGCCTAGAACAGGTAAAGAAGCGGCTGAATCTGGGGACTTTGAATTAGAACAATATATTCACCTTCGGTTGCTCAATGATGGCTTCTTGTTAACACCATTTCACAACATGGCGCTGATGTGTCCTGATACAACATCTTCAGATGTGGATGCACACACTGTTGCATTTCGGGCTATGTGCGCTGAATTAGTGCAGGCTTAGTTAAAGCCAAGGGTCTTATATAAACCCTTACCCGCTTCATTTTCGTCATCTACATACAACATGGCTTGCTTGATGCCCTTTTCTTTGAGGTAGATCAATCCCTCATGGCAGACTGCTTTTCCGATTCCTTTTCCTGATTCTGCAGGATCAACACCGATGACGTAGAGCTCACCGACGGGGTCTTGGTTAACGAAATCATGGTGAATTTTCGTCCAACAGAATCCGACAATTTTTTCATCGTGCATGCAGAGAAAGAATCCTGCAGGATCAAACCAAGGTTCGTTCATTTTGTTTTCTAGATCCTGCATCGCCCAATTTCCTTGATCAGGGTGGTGGGCAAAGATTGTGTTGTTCAGCGCAAGCCATTCTTCTTTATGCGTGGCTGGGTTAAAGATGATGAATTGATAGTTATGTGGAATATGTGGGATTGGATCTATGAGCGAGCGGTGCAGTTTAAGGATGTGGCGCATGAACTAGACAAGCTCAGATATTGAAGTTTCTTTGCCACCACTTTGAACGGTAAAGCGATATCCAACATTGCGGACAGTCCCAATGATGGATTCAAATTCTGGACCTAATTTAGAACGCAGGCGACGAATATGAACATCGACTGTGCGTGTTCCACCGAAATAGACATATCCCCAAATTTCTTGCAACAACTGAGCGCGGGTAAAGACGCGACCTGGGTGTTGTGCCAGGTATTTCAGTAATTCAAACTCTTTAAAGGTGAGATCAAGTGAAGTGCCCTTAATTTTGGCAGTGTATGTGCTTTCATCAATCAGAACATCGCCTTGGCGAATTTCAGATGAAGAAGGATCTAGTGAATCCAAGTGAGCAGCATGCGCACCCACAGCAATGCGGATGCGAGCTTCTACTTCAGCAGGACCCGCAGTGTCGAGAATGACATCAAAGAATCCCCAATCAGCTGTGAGCGCTGAAAGGCCACCTTCAGTGGTGATAGCGATAATCGGAGCGCCGACTCCGGTAGATGCAAGTAACTTGGTAAATGATTTTGCATTTGGGAAATCACGACGTGCGTCGACAAAGACGATATCCATGACTGGTGTATCAACTAAAACAGTTGCATCAAGTGGAGCGACTTTGCAAACGTGTTGCAACAAGGCAAGAGAAGGAAGAACTTCTGCACTTGCACCTTGCGAATTTGTCAGTAGCAACACCTTAGCCATTGTGTGAGAATACTCGTGTGAAAAACTATCTTCCACTTGCAATTGTGCTGGTGCTCGCCACCGCATATGGATTGTGGTGGAAGCGCGGAGAAGGTGCCATTCGCTCTAATAAAGCGATTCCGGGCCATCGTTTAAGCGAGCAGGTACTCGGTGAGGCGCTGGGGTCGCGGGCAACGATGGTGCAGTTCTCATCGGCATTCTGTGCGCCATGTCGGGCAACGCATGCCTTGTTGTCGCAGATGGTTGAAACGATTCCTGATGTGAAGCACATCCATATTGATGCCGAGTCCCATCTTGAGTTAGTGCGTCAATTAGATATTCGATCAACACCAACGACCATCTTTATCAACAAAGATGGAATCGAAGTAGGACGTGCTGCGGGAACGCCAAAGCGCGAACAAGTGCTGAAGGCGCTTGAGGCGATTCATTAATTCCTGCAAGTCCCTACTTATTGCAAATCCTTAGCAACTCGCATATTTCAAAGGCACTATCTATTCTTCCCGCATGTCTGAGATTCTCAATAAACCAGAAGTTGCAAAGATATATATCGATGCACGTGGCCCACGATTTGCCGCATCAATTACAACAGTTGTTCTTGCTATCGCTCTTGTTACACAAAGCGCTTGGGTGCTTGCGCTGCAAGGATTAGTCTTTTTGATTGGCGCTGTACGCGGACCGCAATTCACTCCGTATGGCATGATTTTTAAATCGCTGATTAAGCCGCGTCTTAAGAAAGAAGCTCCAACTGAAGATGTGCGACCACCGAAGTTTGCACAAGCAGTTGGATTCTTATTTGCACTCGTTGGGTTAATTGGTGCAATTGCTGGATCAAGTGCCGTATTTACTGTGGCAGTTGGATTTGCGCTGGCAGCAGCTTTTTTGAATGCAGCCTTTAACTTCTGTTTGGGCTGTGAGATGTACTTGCTCGGACTTCGTTTAGCTACAAAGTAATTAGATAAGAATTAAGAAAAAGGAGAAATAAATGTCAAGAGAAACATCGCTCGTCACTGCAGATTGGGTGGCAGAAAACCTCAAGAACCCACAGATTGCCATCATCGAAGTTGATGAAGATACAACGTTGTATGGACAGGGCCATATTGAGAACGCCATTACTTTTCATTGGCGTGAGGATCTACAAGATGGTTTGATCCGCGACCTCATTTCAAAGGAGAAGTTCGAAGCGCTTCTTTCGAAGTATGGAATCGCAAACGACACAACAGTGGTCTTGTATGGCGGCAATAACAACTGGTTTGCAACCTATGCATTCTGGTACTTCAAGATTTATGGCCACCAGGATGTCCGCTTGCTCGATGGTGGCCGCAAGCGCTGGGAACTTGATGGTCGCCCATTTGTTACCGAAGTTCCAGTACGCACTGCAACCCGCTATGTTGCTAAGGAGCGCGATAACTCAATTCGCGCCTTCCGTGATGAAGTTGTTGCAGCAATTGGAACTAAGAACATTGTGGATGTGCGCTCTCCTGCAGAGTTTTCAGGTGAATTGGCAGCTCCTGCTCATCTTCCACAAGAAGGTGGTCAGATTAAGGGACATATTCCAACTGCAAAGAACATACCTTGGTCAAAGGCTGCAAATGAAGATGGCACATTTAAATCTGATGGAGAACTTAAAGAGATCTACACAGGTGCTGGTGTTGATCTAGCAAAAGACACTATTGCTTACTGCCGAATTGGTGAGCGCTCTGCATTTTCATGGTTTGTACTCCATGAATTACTGGGCGTGAACAATGTGAAGAACTACGACGGATCGTGGACTGAATACGGTTCACTTGTCGGCGTTCCTGTAGCAGTGGGTGCGTAGGCTTAATTAAATGCGTACTTGCGGTGCAACGCCCGGCGGTCCCTCACTTGATGGAATCGATCTTGCAACCCAGACTGTGATTCAGGGAGTCATCCTCAAAGAGGGTGTGGATGATTCA
>Ga0214923_10004069_pt1 | contig 17961 bp, 15 predicted proteins | sample LL1510_MetaG_FD_177993 | JGI IMG/M metagenome (GOLD analysis project Ga0214923, IMG submission 177993) | Freshwater microbial communities from Lake Lanier, Atlanta, Georgia, United States - LL-1510 | ecosystem: Environmental > Aquatic > Freshwater > Lake | place: USA: Georgia | collected... | reverse complement strand
TGTCTGTAAAATTATCATAGTTCGAGATTTCATAATTATAAAATGGCTTTTTGTATATAATAAAATAAAATGAATTATTTACCCTCATTATAATTTTAATATACCAACATCTAAGAATGATGAATATTGACACTTCTTTTGTGGATTTTGCCCCCCGTAAACTCAGATATTTTATACAATATGATAAATTACAATGGGGATTATTATCAGCAAATCCGAATGCGATTCATTTGTTAGAACGAAACATAGAAAAGATTGATTGGTTTCGTTTATCATCAAACCCAAATGCAATTCATATAATAGAACGAAATTTAAATAAAGTTTGGTGGGGAGTATTATCAGGAAATCCGAATGCGATTCATTTGTTAGAACGAAACTTGGATAAAATATTTTGGCTTCGTTTATCGGCAAATCCAAATGCAATTCATTTGTTAGAACAAAACCCAGATAAGATTAACTGGTGTTTATTATCACAAAACCCAAATGCAATTCATTTATTAGAACGAAATCCAGATAAGATTAATTGGTTTATATTAGCATCAAATCCTGGTGCGATTCATCTTTTAGAACAAAACCCAGATAAGATTAACTGGGGAGTATTATCGGGAAACCCAAATGCAATTCATTTGTTAGAAAAAAACCCAGATAAAATCGAATGGTTATGGATGTCAAAAAACCCGAATGCAATTCATTTGTTAGAACGAAACTTGGATAAAATCGATTGGAATGAACTATCATTAAATCCAAATGCAATTCATATATTAGAACGAAACTTTGGTAAGATTAATTGGAAACATATATTGCAAAATCCATCCATATTTGATTTAGACTATAAAGCATTGAAGGACCGATGTTCAATATACAAGGAGGGGTTGATAAGAAAGGTATTCCATCCTTCAAGAATAGAAAGATATTTAGATATGGGGATAGAAATAGAAGATTTGGAAAATTATATTTAACAATTAAATGAAAAATAATTTACAAAATAAAATGAATTGTGATATAATTATTTTTTACATTACATATTATTCGTGACGATAAAAGGATGTTTAAACTAAAGGATTATATAATCATTGATAAACTTGATTGGAAATATTTATCGGAAAATCCGAACGCAATATCTTTATTAGAAGAGAATCCGGATAAAATTAATTGGAGATTTTTGTCAGGAAATCCGAATGCAATTCATTTGTTGGAACAAAACCCAGATAAGATCAATTGGTATATGCTATCAAAAAACCCAAATGCAATTCATATATTAGAACAAAACCTCGATAAGATTAATTGGAGATTATTGTCAGAAAATCCCGGTGCGATTCATCTTTTAGAACAGAACCCAGATAAGATTAACTGGTATTCATTATCAAAAAACCCGAATGCAATTCATCTTTTAGAACGAAATTCAGATAAGATTAGTTGGATTTTATTATCAGGAAATCCGAATGCAATTCATTTGTTGGAACAAAACCTAAATAAAATTAATTGGAGTATTTTATCAGAAAATATAAATGCCATTTCGTTAATACAACGAAACTTGGATAAAATAGATTGGTCACGTTTATCGGGAAATCCTAATGCAATTCATCTTTTAGAACAGAACTTGGATAAAATAGATTGGGATTTATTATCAGGAAATCCAAATGCAATTCGTTTGTTAGAACAAAATGCAGGTAGAATTAATTGGTGTATATTATCAGAAAATCCAAATTATAATAAATATTTATTAGAAAAATACCCACAAAGAATAGAATGGGACTTTTTGTCATCAAATCCATCTATTTTTGAATTAGTCTAGTAAGCATTAAAAGTTAATTATTAAGGTAAGTGATCATTTAGTTATTGAAAGATATTTGGATTTTGGGATAAACAAAGAAGAGATAGATAAAATATATATTTTTTATTTTACATCATTTAATATTTCATTAATTAAAAATGACCATAGTTTATCATAGTTCTTACCATATTGATAGTAAGAATTTTATATTTGCGTAAATTTTGGTTTCAATAACTCATCTAAAATACAATAAATATATTTAGAAATATACTGAAGTTGATATTCAACATTTATTATTTATATTTTTAATATTGATAGAACAGCTAAAGCAATCGTTCGATTACCTAAATCATTTAGGATTTATAATATATAATGTTTGATATTGATGGAATATATGAATATAAAATAAATGATATTAAATTAGCGTTAAAACACTGAACCAATTGAGGAAAAATTAAATGTAATAATTGTCTTATCTAATCATTGTCTTTATAAAAAACGTTATAAATTGGCTATTGAATTCATCAAAAGAATAGAAGAAGAGGAAGAAAATGTTGAACTTTATATTATAGAAATGATTTATCCAGGACAAATATTTCTAATAACAGATAATAATAACCCAAAACATTTACAACTTAGTACACAAACACCTATATAGTGTAAGGAAAATATGATAAATTTGGGTGTTAAATATTTACTTCCGTCAAATTATAAAGCATTCGATTGGATTAATAGTAATATTGAATTTGAAAGTAATACCTGGGTTTCAGATACCCTTAAATTATTAAATGATTCTAATGATGTCAGTCAACTTTTTAGTCATTGTATTGATATGAAAATGGATAAAACAACTTCAGATGTATATCAAAGTTTTGGGTATAATTACAATAAAAATAATCCATATACATATGATAAATTAAATTATTGGCACTCCGGGTTCGGTTGGGCTATGACACGTAAATGTTATGAAAAATTGGAGGACTATTTCAAATGGGTATATTGGGTTCTGGTGAATTATTTTATAGAAAGAAAGGAAGACGAATAACATATTATTCACAGGATTAAAAAATAATATTATGAATATTTTGCATTGAAATAAATGTTATTACAGAACCTGAAATAACTAAGACAATCCCGTTAAAAGTAATTATATTATTATGATAATTAGTATTTGTTAGTTCAAACATTCGGTCTATTTCATTTTTTGATAATAAGTTATTCATTTGGTGAGCTTCAATTATTTTTTTTAACGATGATGAAAATAAATAAACTGAACAAAACAAACTTGATGAAAGGATTATTTTATTAGATAAAATATTCATATTAATTATATTAATAATAAATCGTTTATACAATTTCGTAAAATAAAACGAGTTTGGATAAAGAAATGATATATAACTTATCTTAATTGATATTTTGACTAATATTGAAATATCAATTATATCCTATTTCACTTTATCAGTGACTACACTTCGTTCATTATATAATATTTCTATTATCCTTTTTAAGATTTCGCACATAATTTCAGGTTCCTCTCGATTATCTAATAGTTCTTGGAATCTATCTTTCTTAGAGTCTTCTAAGAACTGTTTGAGTTCTTCAAACTTTTCTTCTGCAATATCCATTTTACTTAAATAAAGTTCAGTTACTATTTTCATTAGATCGCCTATTTTCCAGATATTATTTTCACAATACTTTACATATTTATCCTTGAAATTGGGTTTATAAATATTATGATTTTCTGGCTTTTCTTTATTGAAATGAATAAGTTTCACTAATTCTACAGGACATCCTTTATTCATTCTCAAAGCTTTAAGGATTTGATTCTTGGAAAGATGTGAAATATCCTCATTACCAAAGTTATTGATAATAATATTCTGTGAATTGTTAATGTTTGTAATGTTATTGTTTACATTTTGAGTAACTAATATTTGTCCTTCTGGTTTCACCAATCCCATTTCAGCAATTTTTTTATCAACTAGTTTACCAATTATATCAACACATCTAGTTTCGTGAGTCTTTCTAATATATTTATTTTTAAATGTTGAATGACAATGTTTACAATGAAGTGTATTATCATTAATTTTACACCTATTCAATGTTATATGTTTATTGTATGTTACAGCGGATTTATATATCTTAGAACAGGTCTTACAAGTTATTGAATTTTCCATAACTATATTACCATATAAGTCTGTCTTTATTATATTTCCAAAATTTTTTTTACCAAAAAAATATAATCGAGTAGAATTATGATAAGAGCTATTTACAAGTATTTTATTTTTGTAATACAAATATGATGCAAAAATATTTATTTTTTATTTTTTATTATTCCAAAATTTTTCGGAAATGACAGAGAGAAGTCATTCGATTTTTTAAAAGTATTTTTTAAAATTTTTTAAAAATTCAAAATATAATTTAATAAATTATTTTATTATTCTTAGTTATTTATTAAGAAATTAATACATATTCTTATGAATTATGGTAATTAAATAATATACACTTTCAACTATACAAATTTACTGATATTTATCAGTTTGCTCAATTATGGTCATAAATATGAATATTTATATTTATTTTCATTATCATATTTCATAAGAATTTATTGTTTAAAATGCAAGGATACAAAAAAGCTTAATTTCAAAAGCAGGGAGAAGTCATTGGATTTTTTAAAAGTATTTTTTAAAAGTATTTTTTAAAAAATATATGACCCATCTTTATTGATAAAATAAAAAATAGTATATTGTGTGTATTTAATATAATATGGCGTTATTCGAATCAAATATACAAGACATAACACAAATGAATATCAGCAATGAACTAAAAGAACAATTAAATATAGGAATTCAATATATTTTTTCTGTTGTTACTAAATTACAGCAAAATACTCCTGATGACAAATATGAAATACACGGAAATTTAATAAATAATAAAAAGTATGAATTATCCATAAATGCGGAAAGTTATACTAAAGAACATCCTAAAATAGGATTGAAAAAACACAAAGGATTAAACTATTTATTGTTGCATATTGATTATAATAATTTTTCAGATAGACCGATAATTTATATATTTTTTATTAACGCACGTGAAAACTTATTATCGGGTAATTCTATTTTAGATATTTCTAAAAAATTTGGAAAAAAAATAAATGCTTCCAAAATACGGTTAATAGATGCAAGTGGATTAATCAGTATATGTAAAGGTTATGAGTTTTCAATGACATATTTATATATTTTATCAAACGGAGTATCGTGGTATAATTCAAAAGGATTTATACCTTATTTTTTTGATGAAGAGCGTGAACATAATGTAAAATTACTTTCATTAAATATAGTCGATTTTCTTAGTGCTCAGTGTATTTATAAAATACAACAGATGAAAATAAAACGAAACCAAACTATTGAAGATTTTGAAGAGAAAAAAAGTTTGGAATCCGATTATTTTTATAGTAGAATGGAATCATTCTTTGATTTTTTTAAAACATATACAGAACAATATCCATTTTTAGTAAAAACAGGATTAACATTAACAAAAGATATGACAGTCCAAGAATTTTTTACAAGAATTAAACTATTTATTTTTAGAAATTTACCCGAGAAAAGAATGGTTGTATATAAAGAATTATGTTCTCAATTAGAATGGGTATTTGAAAATATTCAACTCGAAATTATAGAACCTGATTCAGACGTCACTCAATTATCATTTGATAATCCAAAAATTATTTTATATTCCCCAGATGTATATTATGATATAGATGAACCCAAAATACCATCATTATTACATATTCGTGTAAAATCATCACCAAATATTTCACGTAGAAGAACAAGCAATAAAACGAAAAGAATGTCGTCTATGAAATCAAAATCGCGTAGAAGAACAATCTGATAAAAAATAACAAATCTTAAATTACTATTTGTTATTTTTGTATTAAAAACACCCAACACAAAAACACAAAGGATGCAATATATTTTTACATTAATCATTGAGTAATATAAACGGGGATGCTTATTGAAATATTATTACAATTTTCTGAATATTTGGATAATATTTGTACCGAAGTAACAATGATAATCATAGATCTTATACCCGACATAATTATACCTATTTTTGAATAGTAACTATTTACATACACCTTGTAAACTTGTAAAAAAGTTTTGTAAATTGTTTTAATTCAAAAGTAACTAAGATTGTGGTAAGAATAAAATAAAAATAAAATGATTGGGTTGTAACACCATCTTTTTTAAAGAAAAATCTAAAATGTTCCCCCATTTAAAATTAAAAGAATTTGTACAAGTTGATAAACTTGAATGGAGATGGATATTACTAAATCCGAATGCAGGTCATTTGATAGGAGAAAATCTTGATAAAATAGATTGGTGTTTGTTATCAAGAAACCCCGGTGCGATTCATTTATTAGAACAGAATCCGGATAAAATTAGTTGGGTTTTATTATCACAAAACCCAAATGCAATTAATTTGTTAGAACAAAATCAAAAGAAAATTAGTTGGGTTTTATTATCAGGAAATCCGATTGCGATTCATCTTTTAGAACAGAACCCAGATAAGATTAATTGGTGTTTATTATCACAAAACCCGAATGCAATTCATTTGTTGGAACACAATCTGGATAAAATAGATTGGGATAGTTTATCAACAAATCCGAATGCGATTCGTTTATTAGAACAAAACCCAGATAAGATTAATTGGCATTTATTATCAGCAAATCCAGGTGCGATTCGTTTATTAGAACAAAACCCAGATAAAATAGATTGGAAACGTATATTACAAAATCCGAATGCGATTCATTTGATAGAACAACATCTAGATAAGATTAATTGGGATTTATTATCAGGAAATCCAAATGCAATTCATTTGTTTGAACAAAATCCAGAGAGAATTAATTGGGAATTAATATCAAAAAATCCATCCATATTTGAAATAGACTATAATGTATTGAAAGAACGATGTTCCATATACAAATGGGAATTATTAGAGGTTGCATTACATCCTTCAAGAATAGAAAGATATATTATGGATATGGGAATAAGTTTTGGAGAATTGGATAATTATATTTAATACAAATCAATATATTTAATACAAATTAATCTATAAAAGGGTTGAATTATATGTGTAAATTACAATTAACCTCTGTATTGTACAGGACAAGTTGTATTTACTAATGGTTTAGGACTATGTAAATTATCTATTGTAAAATAACCAATATCACCGTTTTTACTAATTAATACATCGCGTATATTTGTTGATGTAAATATTACATCTCCATTTTTCCTTATTTTTTTCTGAGGATCAAAAAAGTATATTTGGTCATTATACTTAAATATTACAATATAATGACCACTCGTTTCTTTATCATTATTATCCAATCTAGTAACAAATACAATGGTTGCATAACCATCTTTTAATTTACTGTCAAATTTATTACGAATTTTATTTGATATAAATTCAGAACTACGTTTCTTATATTTTACACAATTACCCACATTTGTTGTAAAATATGTAATACGTTCATCCTCTGATAAATCAAATGCATTTTTAATAAATAATTTTACTTCAGATGCCGTAACTCCATAATTTCCATATTTATTTATATCAATTGACTGTTTTTTTGAAATTTTTACATCTTGTAATCCCAATGAAAATATAGTTTGGAAAAAACAATCTATTTTAGGATTATTATGTAGATTTTCGTAATTAAAAAATTGATTTACATCATTATAATTTACCTGAAAAAGGACACTTGTATCGCCCCTATTCATTTTATCCAATAAATGAATATCATCTTTATTATTTGCGAAATATTTCTTTGCGTATATGGAACGAGGTGTTTGTCTATCAATAGACACTCTTTTCTTTCTAGTATTTTTCTTATCAGTTAATACACGTTGAATACAATCACCTGATTTATTTTTACGAGTTCCATTTGCACATCTAGTATTTTTCTTATCATTTAATACACGTTGAATACAATCACCTGATTTATTTTTACGAGTTCCATTTGGACATCTAGAACGTTTCATAATTAATATATAATAATATATTAACAAAAATGGTGTTTGTCAATATGTATTCTGTAAAAAATAAATTATATAAGAATGATTCACATTTAATGAAAAATGATGTTGATAATGTCATTTGTCACATAAATTTATACAGTAAGTGAGTTATTTTAATCGGTCGATAATAACATTTTTTCATTATATAATATTTCTATTATCTTTTTTAAGATTTCGCACATAATTTCAGGCTCCTCGCGATTATTAATAGTTCCTTTATTTACTAAAGTTGGATTGATGACACCCTCGTATTTTATTTTCATTTTCAATTGCTCTATCATACATTTCGGATTTTTATCACATTTAATCTCGTGTTTTGTTTTATTAAAATTTCTAGTAAATTCTTTCGAACAATACTGACAAGAAATTACCACAATGGATTCTATCTCTACTTTACACCTTTTCAAATCTATATGTTGATTATACGTTTTAGTCGATTTGTATACTTTTGAACAATGACTACACGTAATAGTTGTCCATAAAATCAATACTGTATCATAACAAAATATTATGGTACATTGTTGTCTTCGCACAAAACACCCTAATATCTATTATAGCACTTACCGTAACAAGTGAATTTATAAACCAAAATATATATTATCTATTATGGTAATAATTTATATTTTAATTTATATGTCTTCAAAAAAAACACCATCCAAAATAGAGGGAGAAGTCATCGAAGTTTTTAGAAGTATATTTTGTAAAAAAATAATTAGGATTTTTTCTTAAAAATATTAGTATTTTCTTAGATGAGATTGAAGATTATAAAATATTATAAAATATTAGTTAATTCTGAATACATTGTAAAATAAAATGAAATATAACATTGTTATTTTTTAGTTTACAATTTAGTTCAGAATGTTCAAGTTGAAAGAATTCGTAACTGTTGATAAAATTGGTTGTGGAATATCTCGTAACCCTAATGCTATTCAGTATCTGGAAGAAAATCCTGAGAAAATTGATTGGAATATTTTATCAGGAAATCCGAATGCAATTCATTTATTAGAACAAAATCTAGAAAAGATTAATTGGAGTAATTTATCAGGAAATCCGAATGCGATTCATCTTTTAGAACAAAATACTGATAAAATAGATTGGTGCGAGTTGTCAACAAATCCGAATGCGATTCATTTGTTAGAAGAAAACTCAGATAGTATTGTTTGGGGTTTATTGTCAAGTAATCCAAATGCAATTCACTTAATAGAAAAACATATAGAGAGTATTAGTTGGAGTTGGCTATCAAGTAATCCAAATGCAATTCGTCTTTTGAAAAAACACCAAGAAATTATTGATTGGGATATTCTATCAAGTAATCCAAATGCAATTGGTCTTTTAAAAAAAAATCCAGACAAGATCAATTGGAATATATTATCTGGAAATCCGAATGCTATACAATTATTAGAACAAAATCCAGATAAAATAGATTGGTGTGAATTGTCAGGAAATCTGAATGCAATTCATTTGTTAGAAGAAAACCCAGATAAGATTAATTGGGATTTATTGTCAATAAATCCATCCATATTTGAATTATTATAGGTTGTATTACACCATTCAAGTATAAAAATATTTAGAAATGGAATAAATATTAATGAGTTAGAAGATTGTATTTGACGATATTAATGTAATTATTTTTTTTACATTATATCTTAGACCAAAAGAATGAATATTTTCATTGATGAATATGATTATTGAATTGTAAAAATAAACAAATATGGAAATTTAGAGTCAATATTCTTTGAATTATGGATTAATTATAAACATATATTATAATAACTGTATGCCATTAATATTAGAACATCACGAAATAAGTAAAATTAATGGACCGCGTCACATATCCTGTTTAAAATCAAAAAAAATTCACGATGATAGATATATTATATTGTTTGGTGAAACACATTCGATATATGAAAATTATTGTTTTGATAATAAATGTTATGATATTCAACTTGACTTTATAGATGTATTAAATAAATTTGCAAAATTTGTGAAAACTAGTTTTTATTTGGAACAATTTATAACAGATAGTGTATATTTACATGAAACGCGACCAGATATAGAAGCTAAAATATTAGCTGACCAAAAACTATATTCAGAACTTCACCATAAAAAAAAGAAGACAATTAAGGAGAGTTCACGATTAAGTGCATTGGGCAGAAGTAGTATGATGGATTTGTCTCATATGTATGAGTCGTGTTTTTATAAAAATTACAATCATTTGTGTCCGTATAAAAATATTAAATGGCAGTATTCAGATATACGTGAAAAACAATATTACTTTAAAGATAGTAATAGACCAATAGGTTCTAGAAAACCTACCCCATCTTTATTAGATATAGGTATTGTTTATGCTACAAGAAAAATGGCTGAAATTTTTGAAGTATCCAAAGATGATACGAATACTGATACTATAAAATTCAATAAAAATAATATATCAAATCTTTATGAAATATTTTATGTTGGAAATTTGAGTTGGAGTGATTATCCTTCTTTAACTATCGATAAATATATATCATTGGCTGATATTATATTTAATAATAACAATGAACTTGTAGATTTAATAATGAATTTCTATCCTGTACAGAAGCAATATAACAAATTACCTGGAATCTATAAAAGAATTTTTACTAATAAATCATTTCAATATATGATACAAAGATATGATGAAAAATATAATGTATTATCATCTTCACATACGATTGATAAAATGATAAATTTCTTATATTTATCAAAGGAATATTTGGACTATGAACATTACAGATATAATAGTAAAATTATTAAACAGATAGATGCTTTAACTAAGTCGTTAAAAAAGGCGACTACACCAGAACAAAAAGAGAATATATTAATGGAAATATCTGAATTAGAACAGGATGAAGATTATATACGTTTCCATTTACATCCGATGAAAATAAACCGTCGAGAAGAAATCGTTAGACTAATAAATGAATTGGAAATTACACACGAAGACTTTCATAAGTTTCTTATCGTCATTATTGCTAAAACAAGTGTAACATTAGATATATACTTTATTTTAAGAATGTATTCATCTGATGATCAATTAACACTAAGTTATTTTGGTTCAGAGCATTGTATAAGCGTAGCTAATTATTTATGCAACATTGTAAAAATATGTTCACTGGATTATGAATATGTTTATCCGGTAATACAAACAACAAATGATTATGAAAAGGTAAATGAAGTTATAATTAGTAAAACGATAGATTTGAATAAATACTTTTTGGGTGATAATTATGTTCTTCCATATCCACGAATGGAAGACAGTGCTCTTGTAGAATATAAACCAATAAAATCACATTCAAAATCAAAATCAAGCTCTAAAAGAAGAGCTTCCACAAGTAATATTTATAACAAAATAACAAATAAACGAAAATCTTCGAGAAGTGGAACAATAAAGAAAAGAAGCAGAACAATTAAAAAAAGACAAACCATTTAGGAGTTAATCTAAGAATAAAACATATTAAATTCAATATCTTCAATGCAACTAATTTTTCTTAGATAGTCTTCATTTTCAAAACTATCTAAGAAATTTGAATAAAAGAGATAATACATTTAGTTACTAATATTGAATTATTCTCCTATCTTTCTCAATAAGTTTTTATTATTTACATACACTTTTATAAAGTATATAAATGCATACTATTGTCACGATATATGTTGGAACAAATATTAATAGAAATTTCAGAAAATAAAAATGGTGTTGAAATTGGAGGACCATCTACAACCGCCCCTCATATATATCATCATTCTTCAACAATAGATAATGTAATTTATTCGTCAAATACTATATGGCATAATAGTTCAAGTGAATATTTATATTATCCAAATAAAAGAGGTAAAGTTATTATAAATGATTCAGTAAATATTTGTAATGTAGATGATAGTAGTTATGATTTTTTATTTTCGTCCCACTCATTAGAACATATAGCAAATCCGTTAAAAGCTGTTAGAGAATGGACACGAATAATTAAAGATGATGGATATATTGTTATTATTGTCCCGGAAAAATCTGCGTGTTTTGACCACGCTAGAGAATATTCACAATTCTCCACTTTATTAACACAATATAATAGAGATGTCGGAGAAGATGACCTATCAACTTTACCTGAGATTTTACGAAACCACGATTTAGCATTAGATCCGCCAGCAGGAAATTTCGAACAATTTGTAAAAAGAAGTTTGGATAATTTTCATAATCGATGTCTTCATCATTATGTTTATAATGATGATTTGTTGATGGAAATTTGTAATTTTTTTAATTGTGAATTTGTTTTTAAGGAAACTCGTGGATTAAACAGATGGTTTATTATGAAAAAAGTGTCTTTGGAATAATTTTTATAGTGTTGACATTCCATTTTACAAGTATTAATAAAAAAAGAATTATACTTTTGTAAAAGATTAATCAACTAAATGAGATTCAATGAGAAGGGAAAACTTTGTTGTCATTGCCATAATAATTTTATTACCATAAATGATAATAAATTATTTCAAAAACACAATTATAATTGATTTAATATTTAGTTAATTATAAATATTATAAAATAAAAAAATGAAGTGATAATTATTATAATATTTTTGTATAAATCTTCGAGAAAGAAAGTGTTGAATAATCAAGTAAATAAATGACAAACGACGTCTCAATTTCTAAATATACCATAATATTAATATGTTTATTTGCGTTATTAGGTTACACCTATGTGATTAGTTGTATAACATATTTGATGGTGTCTAAATCCCAAGAAAAAATAAAAAAAAATGATGATAATGAAGAAAATGATGAATGTAATTATGAAATGCAATCTCATTCAAATATAAAGTTATGTATGTATGTGTATGTATGTGTATGTCTGTATGTATCTACGTATATGTTTATGTATCTAGTAAATAGTCAAGAAACCTCAACAATTAAACCATTAGATATGGTACCTATTGTATGTAATAAAACCAACAATATAAATGAACTTATTAGAATTGAAAAAAAGATTGCATTTTATGATATACGACAACATCATATTAATGTAGATTTTAAGAGTGATATGGTAAATCCTATTAGAGGAGAGAAGCTGAATTTTGTAGAAGTTTTGACAGGGAAAAATGGCAATAGTAAAAAATTAGTATTAGAATATTGGATTAGAATAAATAATATCAATTCATCTATTTTTGATAAAAAATCAGATGAATTACTCGTTTACACAAAGGATATTTATAACTATAATGGTCCATATGATATGAGTGAAAATGTTGGTTATACTATCGACAATAAATTTATTAACGAATTGTTATTAGATACGCGTAAAGGTTATTTTGGGTATAGGTTTTTATTACAAAATGCATATTATTTACATAATAAATTTTATAAAAAATTAAAAGAAGCTTATAAAAAAATAGAAGATAAGTATAATTCAATTCCACATAATTTTGAAGATTTTGATAAATTGATGAATGAAGTTCAGAACAAAGAAAATGAAATGGATATATTAGAAGAGTTTGATTCTAAAAGAAGAAAATTAGAAATTAGAGAAATGAAATTATTATATTTAATATAAATTTATATTTGAAAATAATGGGTTTACGATTTTTATTCCAGATATATTCAACGATTTAGGTGTTAATAAAACATATTTTAATGAAGAACAATACTACGATGAAAATATTTTTTTTAAATATTACTAATGGTTAATATTATTAATTAGTTCATTATTGACTTTTGTAAATTATTACATAGTAATAAAATTCAAATTATTCGAATTTGAAGATTATTCAATACAATATGTTTAATAATCACAATCTTCACCACCATCTATTTCCATATTTAAAAATGCAACAATTTCTTGTTGAAGTAATTCATTAAGTTTTTGAATAAAATTGTATTTATTGTTAATCATCGATATAATATCAGTTTTCATAATCTTATTTGATCCACAATCATCAAGTTTCATTTTTATAAAACTGAAAAAATCTTTTATATATTTGGGTAAATTACTATATTCTTTTACTTTAAAGAGTTCTTCAATGTATTGAAATGAGCTTTGTTTTTTATTCGGTTTATTAGCTTTATAATATTCATAAAATTTATATATTAATTCGTGATGAGTTGAATATTTATTATACAAATATTTATTAATTATATTTGTAATTTTTATATTGCATTTGTCGATATTTATCGTATAAAATATTGGTTTATCTGAATCTAATGTTATAATACAAGCGTGAATAATTTTACCAGTATATCTATCAAAATTTGTAATTCGGGAATTATTTTCATCTTTATTAACATTTAGAATTGTAAAAATATAAAGAATTAAATCAACCATTATATTATTAAAATTTAACGCAGTAAATTGAGGTTTTATTATGAAGAATACTACATCTTTATCGGAATATCCTATAATAGGATATTCATTACATAAAGAAAAATTTTCATTTTTTTTACCAAACCAAACTTTGTGATGTATATTATATGTAATTTTTTGTTTGATTTGTAACTGGTCAGTTATATATTTATTATAATTATTAAATATAATTCTGATTTGTTCAATTTTATCATAATGATTAACTATACATTCTTGCATTTCTTTGTTAGGAGATAAATGTAGTGAATTAATAAAACATTCACTGCAAATACAATTATTATATTCTGTGTGTTCCTCATTTATAAAAATACAACAAGATTCATAACTTTCTATAATAGAATATACATCCATAATGGACATATCCGAATATGTCCCACACTTAAACATTTTTATTAAAAACAATAATATTACACATTCAAGTGGACATAAAATTGGAAATTTATTTTCTTTAAAACAATTACATATTTTAATTTGAATGTGATTAATAAGCTTCTTAATAATATGGGTATATTGATAATATTTAGTATTTTCACTAATACTAAATGATAATATTGGTATGATACATATTTCATTATGTTCTTTGATACTATCATCAATTTCATTTCTCATTAAAAAATTATATTTAAAATAATCACACGTAACCAATGAACATTTTGATATTAAAAATAACTGTTTTTTATATTGAGAAGAACAATTTTTACTTTCATTATCCATATTTTCACTACTTATGATGAGATGTATTAGATTGATAAACATACAACTATATCTTGTTATATGATGACCAAAATCTATTATATTTTTATCAGTATCTATGATGGGTAATTTTTCGATACATCTATTTGGAGTTATAATATGTTCATCCAATATTTTAAATTCATCATTATCTTCTTTTACGTAATCACAAATATATGAAAGTTTTGTATATTTTCTAATGCAATCTAAATTTGGAGGAATATTATCGTTAAAAATAATATCAAAATTCGTAAATCTTTTGTGAATTTCATCTCCATTGCATTCTATACCAACATACAACCTTTCTTTTTGTCTTGTAATAGCTACGTGTAATAGAGAGTCAAATACAAGACTGTCTGTTTGTTTACTAAATATATTCAAACTTCTTTCTGTAACACCTAATACAAATACTACTTCACATCCATTACCCTTTGATGCATGTATTGATAATATTTTCGAAGCGTGTTCAGATTCCTTTAAATTTATAGATTTACCCTCATCCGATTTATGTAGATAAACAAATTGATTTGTTTTATCATTTCCTATTTTATCTTTCCAATAATTATTAGATTCTGAATTAAGAATGTTATTAATATATTCGATGTCATTAAATTTATCAATCCAATATAACTGTAATCTTGATAATAATAACTCAGCAACCGGGTTTTTTGTTAATATTGGAAAAATAAACATAAAGTTATTGGGTAGATAATTTTTACTATTTACTTCGAAATCGACAAATTCAATAATTTTGTCAATATAATCGTCAATTTTTTTATAATCGTGATCATTTGAATATACGGTTGGACTTTGAAATATCACATATGGTTTTTCAATATCGTTATGAGAACGTTTATATTTACATTTTTCTCCATTACAAATACCTGTAATTTTCGGTAAGTTGTATTTATCATAGGGAATTATACTATTTACTAAATCAATAAAGTGATGGTTATGAAAACGCATCACAATATTTATACCTTCACTAGATATGATATTTCTATTTTCAATACCATTTTTAATTCTATTTTTAATGTGTGTATGAGCATTGTCTTTACCCCACAAACTTTGTAATTCGTCACCGATACAATAAACATCTATGTTTGTTTCTATTAACAATTTTTCGAATGCATTAATATGTTGCTCACTTATATCCTGAAATTCATCAATAGTAATTAAACATTTTTTATTTAATGTTGGATTACCTCGTGCATATTTAATTTGACCACAATGTGTTGAAATATATCCATTTATTATTGACTGTACAATTCCTTTAAAATAATCGATATGTGGTTTAATATTTTGTTTATCCACAACTGCATAATTAAATGAATCAATTGTACCAATAATTACTGTGATTTTATTTTTTGATTCATTATTTATAAAAGTTATTGTATATTGTTTTCCACAAATATGTTCTCCTTTATTTATTGACAACCTACTTAATCTTCCACTTTTTTCTTGTTGTATAAGTTCATCATAAATTACATCTTTTGCTGTATGCATTTTTGTAAGATATATGAAAATAGTCTTGTCACTGAATATTGGATTTAGTATATTTTGAATACTTTCATATGTTTTACCACAACCCGCACCACGCTGATTAAAATATATAATACCAGGTTCATTATCTTGAATTGTAACTATTTTATTGTCACTACAATCTATAGAAAAACATAAATCGCATTTATAATTTTTAATACATTCTAAGGTTATAGATGTATATGGTGATTCCAAACCATTAAATACATCTATAAGTTTAGATGCATCAATTTCAAACCAGGGCTCTGGTCTATCTTTTTCATTTGTTTTATGAGTATTGTATATTTCAAATATATAACTTATATCTTTGTTTGTTAAATATGCGACATCTGCTATTTTTATATTACCATTATATTCAAATCTGTATTCATCAACTATAGATGATTCGTGGGAAATAATTGGTATATCAAAATATGTTAGATTTTCACAATTGATACATTTTCTGTAGATAGAAATTTGTATATTACTTTCAAGTAAATATTTCAATGATAATATAGCATTTTTATGTATTTGCTCATCGGATGGGTTATTATAACAATTACATCCTTCACTATATTTTTTATTATGTGCAAAATGAGGCTGGTTTATTTTACCAGATCTAAAAATAACTGGATTTTTACATTCAAAACACTCAAATATGTCATTTTTATTTCCATCTTTTGGTCGAGTATATTCATTTGTTCTTTTATTTATTGCACCTATTAGTTTATGAGATGTCATAATTGGTAATAATACAAATAGATAAATAATTATTAAGTTATTAATCTGCACGAGAATATGATAGAATTTAAAACTATTCATTATTTGAATAAATGAACATTACACAAATAAACAAAGAAATTGAATTATTTAGTTTAAAAATCAATTAATAACTAGATTAAAATGTTATTTATTCAACACACCACAAAACAGATTTACAATGCTTTTATAAAATATTATATTTGTTAAATGATTTGTTAAATAGTATTGATACTGGAATCAATTATCTTTCAGAATACAGACAAGATAATTTAGAAAATTTAATCCTAGAAAATACAAGAATATCACTGAAAACGAGTAATGAACTTACTAAATTTCGTGAAGATCTAAAACATATATTATAAAATGGTTGACAATTTAACGTCGGGATAATATTAATATTATTTCACTTTATCATTAATCATACTTCTTTCATTATATAATATTTCTATTATCCTTTTTAATATTTCACCCATTATTTCAGGTTCCTCTCGATTATCTAATAGTTCTTGGAATCTATCTTTCTTAGAGTCTTCTAAGAACTGTTTGAGTTCTTCAAACTTTTCTTCTGCAATGTCCATTTTACTCAAATAAAGTTCGGTTACTATTTTCATTAGATCGCCTATTTTCCAGATATTATTTTCACAATACTTTACATATTTATCCTTGAAATTGGGTTTATAAATATTATGATTTTCTGGCTTTTCTTTATTGAAATGAATAAGTT
>Ga0214923_10004068_pt1 | contig 17965 bp, 7 predicted proteins | sample LL1510_MetaG_FD_177993 | JGI IMG/M metagenome (GOLD analysis project Ga0214923, IMG submission 177993) | Freshwater microbial communities from Lake Lanier, Atlanta, Georgia, United States - LL-1510 | ecosystem: Environmental > Aquatic > Freshwater > Lake | place: USA: Georgia | collected 2015-10-15 | reverse complement strand
CGGGATGGTCTTGCCCATCGGAACGCTTGTCGGTGAGGTCCGCAAGGGTCATGCCATAAAGCCAAACCCTGCCCTTGGCCACGGCCGTGGCCGATCTTGGCAGATTTTGCAATACCCCCATCTCGCCGATCACCTCCCCGGGGCCGGCCTTGCCGATTTCGCTGGCTGCTCCGTTCGCTTCCCGGGTCAGGACTACCTGCCCGCTTCGGATGATATAGAATTTATCGCTCGTTTCCCCTTGGCGAAAAATGGTCTGGCCTTCCGCAAAACCCACCGTGGCCTTTCGGATCTCCGCGTTTACCATCTCGGTTCGGATGTAGGACCAGATGAATCGGCCAATCATGCCGAGGCAGCTTCCCGTAATCACCGCCAGGCAGTTGGTGGTAAAGTCCCCCGACCAATCGCATTGGCGGCCGAAAATCGGCTGAATCAACTCCAGGGCCGCGCTCATTCCCGCGATGGCGATCAGTCCCAGGGGCCAAAGAATCGGCCTCAACCCCATGACCGCCAGAACTCCAAGCAGGCTATAACCGGAAAAATGGACGATCTTGTCCGCCTCAATCGCCACTCCCTTTTTGGCCATCAGACTACCGATCACGGCACACGTCATCCCCATCAGGCCGACCACGATCATCACCCACCGGGTGCGGGGCGGAATATCCAGGTAGGGGGTGTTGCTGCGTTTGGGGGGTTTGGCAGGGGCTCCGGCTGGACGAGACGGCGGCCGGGATGCGGCGCCAGGTTTCATCGAAGCTCTTTCTGCCAACGCCGAAGCTCCCGATGGACTCCGGCCAAACTGGGCGCGCCAACCACCGCTTGCCGGGCTTGCAGGGCCTGCCGCAACCGGGCCGAGGGCGAAGACCGGTGCAAGACCTCGCTGACCGCTTTCCACTCCCGGCTCGTCAATTCAACCCAGCTCCCTTCTTCCAAACGATCCATCCGGGTGCCTTTTTCCTCCGCTGTCCGGACCGCCGCCCCGACCACTTGGTGCGCCTTCCGGAAGGGCATCCCGGCTTTTACCAGGGCATCCGCCACATCCGTGGCAAGCAGTTCGGGTGCGGAGGCCGCATAAAGGCACGCTCCGGCATCCACCTCGATCGAAGCCACCGCCCGAGCCATGACCTCCAGCGAATTTCTCCAGGTATCCGCCGCGTCAAAAACCGCCTCCTTATCCTCCTGCAAATCCCGGTTATACGTCAGGGGCAACCCTTTGAGGGTAGTCAGCAATGACACCAAATGCCCGGTCAACCGCCCGCTCTTGCCCCGCACTAGTTCCGCCATATCGGGATTTCTCTTTTGAGGCATCAGGCTGGAACCGGTCGTGAAAGCCTCGCCGAACCGGAGAAAACCGAATTCCGACGTGGAAAAAAGGATCAGATCCTCCGCCAAGCGGGACAAATGCACTCCTCCCAACGCCACCGAAGCCAGATACTCCACCAGAAAATCCCGGTCGGATACGGCGTCCATGGAGTTGGTGCTGAGTTCCCTGAAACGTAAAATCCTCTTCGCCCATTCCCGGTTGAGTCGCAGGGTACTCCCCGCCAAGGCCCCTGACCCCAGCGGCAAAACGTCCGTCCGTCGAAGGGCATCCCGCAACCGACCCTTGTCTCTTTCCAACATCTCGACATACGCCAACAAATGGTGAGCCAGCAAAACCGGCTGCCCTCTTTGCAAGTGGGTGTATCCGGGCAGGATCACCTCCCGGTACCGCGCCCCCAACTGGACCAGAGACCGCTGCAACGTGGCGACGCCCTGGAGATCCCCTTGGATCGTTTCCCGCAACCACAGTCGCATGTCGGTGGCCACTTGGTCGTTCCGGCTCCGGCCGGTGTGGAGTTTGGCTCCGGCCGGAACGCGGGCGGTTAACGCCGCTTCAATGTTCATGTGCACATCTTCCAGCGAGTCCTTCCACCGGAACTTCCCCCGCCGGATTTCTTTTTCTATTCGATCCAAACCTTTCCGGATCGAGGAGGCCTCTTTTCGTGAAAGAACTCCCGCTTGGACTAGGACCGCGGCATGGGCCCGACTTCCCTCCAGGTCATGGAGCGCCAGCCTTTGATCGAAATGCACCGATCGGCCGAATTTTTCCGCCACCGGATCGGCCTTTCCCTGGAATCTTCCTTTGCCGGCCGCCCTCACGAAGAAACCTCCAGTCTCCGCACATCCCGTTCCGGCAAAACCCGCCACGCCCCCGGGGCGAGGGTGCCAAGCTCCAACCGGGCGATCCGGACTCGTTTCAACCTTTCCACGGTAAAACCGAGCTGGCGGAACATCAACCGGATCTGCCGCTTCATTCCCTGCCGCAAAATCACCCGAACTTCCCGCCCCCCCAGAACTTCCGCCGATTCGGCTTTCGCCAATCCCTCCTCCAGGCGGACTCCTTTCTCCATCTGTCGTAAGGCGGCAGGATCCGGAGCACGGTCCAATCGGACCCGGTACTCTTTCTCCACTTTGTGCCGGGGATGGGCCAAATGTTGGGCCAAATCTCCCTGATTCGTCAGAAGAATGAGTCCTTCACTGTCCGCATCCAGCCGGCCAACCGTAAACAATCTTCCAAAATGTTTGGGCATCAGCTCGGTCACGATCGGCCGCCGGTCCTGCGCCGAGGCCGTGCAGACCACCCCGCGGGGCTTGTGCAAGGCAATGACCACGGATTGGTTGGCATGCACGGGTCTTCCATCCACCGTGACCTCGGCCCCATCCGGCACCCGCGCGGCCAGGGAGGTGACCTGCCGCTTATTGATTCGAACCCGTCCGGCGGAGATGAGTTCTTCCGTGCCGCGGCGCGAACCGAGACCGGCGGCGGCCAAAAAACGATTGAGGCGTATCCCCTCCCCGGACGGGACGGGGTCAGCGGACATTATTCAGGCTTGGTTTTGGGAAGCCCAACGGGCTTGGAGCCGGCCTTCCATAGGCCGCGCTTCTTGAGAAGAGCCACGCGCTCCCCCCGCTTGAGAACGTTGCGCTTGGCGGCGGTCGCCCCGCCGGAACGAAGACTGCGATGCAAAGACATTAGGTTCTTATATACGCCGATGTTTCGGCGAGCAATCTCGATCAGGGATGAGGAGAATATAGCGAACTCGTCGCGACCAGCAGGCTCCACAGATCACGCTCATGGAGCCAAGTTCGGCAGGGTCATCGACCCTACCCACCGGATCATCATGCCTGACTGAAAACAGGCGCCCGGTAGGGCAGCATCGATAACACAGTCCACGTATTCCTGTAGGGCCGCGCTCGCAGCGCATGGGGTTTGGCACAAAAAGGGTCGGAGCGGTGGGATTTCCGCCCCCTCAAACCTACCCCCGCGCTAAGCTAATTTCGCCTCCGGCAGGTTGGCTCACCGCTCCTCTGCCCGCACTGCGGGCCGTCGGAGCGGTGGGATTTGAACCCACGACAGCCAGCTCCCAAAGCTGGTACTCTACCAAGCTGAGCTACGCTCCGTTTGTCCTTGCAATCTGCCCTCTTTCCTCCATATTGCAAAGTTTTCCCAACCCCTTATGAGATCAGAACTTGTCCATCGCGCCCTTGCCAAGGTCGCCAACCCCCAGATCCTCATCAACGTCGTTTCCAAACGCGTTCGCCAGCTCGGATTGGGTTACCGCCCCATGGTTGTCGTCAGCCCGCGCATGACCTTCATGGACGTGGCCCTGCACGAAATCGCCGACGGCAAGTTGGGGTACGAAGTGCTTGGAGGTGCCACTCCGGAAGCCCCTGCCAAGCCCGCCCGCAAGACCCGCGCCAAGAAATCCTCCTGACCGTCCGGACCGGGCGACAGGGTAACGCGCCCTGAAAACAATCGAGATTCAAAACCGCCGGGCGGGGCATCACTACTCGATTCTTGAGTCCGTCGAGGCCGGAGTGGTCCTCACCGGACCGGAAATCAAATCCATCCGCGCCGGTGGTGGCGACCTTGCCCACTCTTTCGGCCGGATCGAGAACGGCGAGGCCTGGCTTCACTCCTTTCACATCGCCCCCTACAGCCACGGCAACCGCGCCAACCCGGAGCCCGACCGGCCCCGTAAGCTCCTTCTCCATAAGTCCGAAATCCACCGGTTCCTTGGCCAAATTGAAAAAGGCGGTTCCCGCGCCCTCGTTCCCTTGAAGGGCTATTTCAAGGATGGCCGCTTCAAAATCCTGATCGGGCTGGGCGCCGGAAAAACCCATCGCGACCGTCGTCAGGACCTCATCAAACGCCAGGCCAACCGTGAGGTCGCGCGCGAACTCGCCGACCGCCGCCGCCGATGAGTTCCCGCCTCCGACCTCTCAGCCGGCAATTACCATCGGGCATGCTCCGTTTTGACCCCGCCACCCTTCAAGCCAACTCCGGAGACGCCTGGATGGCCTCGGCTCGACCCGAGGCGGTGGCTTTCCCAAAAAACGCCGCCCAGGTTTCCAAAATCCTAAGGCACTGCCGGCAAACACGGATTCCCGTGACCACACGTGGCGGTGGACGCGGTTATGTCGGCGGATGCGTTCCTGTCCGCGGGGGTCTCGTGCTTTCCCTGGTGAGAATGAACCGCATTCTGGAAATCTCCACAGAGGACGGTGTGGCGGTCGTCCAACCGGGTGTGATTACCGCCAATCTCGCTGCCGCCGCGGCGAGAAGGAATCTTTTCTACCCCCCCGATCCGGCCAGCCTTAAGGAGTCGACGATCGGCGGAAACATCGCCACCAACGCCGGAGGCCCCCGCTGCCTGAAATACGGGGTTACCCGAAATTATGTGCTGGGCTTGGCGGTGGTATTAGCAGACGGCACGGAGGTTCGGTTGGGCGGTCGCACCCACAAGAACCGCACCGGATTCGATTTGATCGGCCTATTCACGGGCTCGGAGGGCATGCTGGGTGTCGTCACGGAGGCTACCCTGCGTCTCCTCCCCCTGCCCCCGACCCGGTCTGCCTTGCTCGCCGAGTTCCCTTCACTGCCGAAGGCAGCCGCAGCCGTGCAGACCATCCTCGGCGCCGGCCTCCTGCCCTCCGCCCTGGAAATCGCCGATCCCTTCACTCTCGCCGCCGCCCGCAAGGTGATTCCCGACGCGCCGAAATGCGAGTCCCTGTTGATCGTTGAATTCGACGGGCAGCCCACGGCTGTGAAGGCCGAACTCGACCTGGCTTCCCGTCTTCTGCGCCGGTCCTCCCAGCATCTCTTCACAGCCACCGGAGCGAAAGCCTGCGAGAAATTGTGGCAGATCCGACGCGGGTTCAGTTACGCCCTGCGCGACACCGGCCTGGTCAAACTGAACGAGGATGTCACGGTCCCGCGCGGACGAATCCTCGATCTGTTTCGCCTGACCGCCCGGCTCCAAAGAAAATACCACGTACCCATTTCCAGTTTCGGTCATGCCGGCGATGGCAACATTCACGTCAACCTGATGGCCCCCGTGGGCACCCGTGTCGATGACCCCCGCATGCATCGGGTTCTGGATGAACTTTTTCAAGGGGTGCTTCGCATGGGCGGCGTCATCAGCGGCGAGCACGGCATCGGCCTGGCCAAAAAACCTTGGTGGCCCCAAGCAGCCTCACCTGCCCTGCGCTACCTCCACAAAAAAATCAAAAGAGCCTTCGATCCTTCCGGCTGCCTGAATCCCGGAAAGTTTATTTGAAAAGAAGAAACAGAGCCTTTTGTCCTACAAGATTCCCAGCCTCCGACCCCATCGACTCCACCAGACGGAGGACGGTCCGCGCGGCGCTTTGGACAACAGCGTGATCATCCTGACCACGATTTCGGGGTTTTTCCGGGAATACCCACGGTGCCAACTCCCTAGATTTTTCTCCAAAACAGAAATAGCCACCCGGCTTACGCTTTGCGGACTCCCGCCATCCCTGGACATCCTTTTGTAAAACATATTATTGGGATTATTTAAGAGTATTATTTGTCTGTTTTGTATTTTTTAGTTAGTAAGCGACCGTCACGCTCAACTCCGCCCGCCCCCATTTCGTGCTGAAAAGAGGGGCTTGGTGAAGCTGGAAGCCCCAGTCGAACCGCACATTCACAAAGCGGTCGATGCTGTAACGCAAGCCGGGGCCACAGCTCATCAGCCATAGGGTCGGTTCCTCATTTGAGGTCGCCGGCCGGATGTCCTCAACATAACCGTAATCAAAAAAGGCCAGAAATTGCAGGGAATCCTCCACCGACTGATCCCCGAAGATTTTAAAGATACTGCCCGGAGGGGTGCGAAACTCCGCATTCATGACGTAGCCCTGATCCCCGTTTGCAGACCGCTCATCATACCCGCGAACCGTATTGTACCCGCCCACTCCATACTGCTCGGACGGCATCAGCACCGTGGAAGTAAGTTGCCCATTAAAATTCCCGGAAAGGGTGAAGTTGTAAGGCAGCAGAAACGTCCGGTTAAAATTAAACTTTCCAACCACATAGCTGGCACAGGAGTTGGTCACCACTTGGTTGAACTGCTGGGTGGTGTTCCATCCGGTGACATTGCCGGGGCTATACGTCACCCCCGCCTCTCCCGATGTCACGCCCCAGTCGTCACGAACAGAGCCGTTGTACCCCGCAGTGAGTTGAAATATGTTGAAGGGTGCGTTCCCGGGGGCTGAAAAAGTTGTGTTAAAGATGGAGATGCCATTAGTAGAGGACTTGAAGTCCAGCCCGGCATACAGGGAATGACTCAGCGGACCGACCGAAGGAAGGTTGATGTTATAACGACCACTCGCCTGCCAGCTTTCTCCCGTTTGTCGGGTGGGAACCGCTCCACCGACCCCGTAAAAGGCATCAGAGGTAACATAGCTTCCATAAATGGTGAGAGTGTGCCTCCACGGAAACGGGATGGTGTAGGATCCCGAGTATGCGTTCATGGAGTTAAAGAGATCCTTCCACGAGGTCGTGTACTGGAAGCCCGCCTGATGATCGAGACTGAATATGTTGCCGAGGTTAAATCCGAGCGATTGACGGTTTTTTCCTGTCAGGTCGATGCCATAGTCATCGAAAGTCGTGTAAACCCGGAGAGGTAGGCGGTCCTTGGCCTGGATCACCAAATCCGTTGTGCCCTCCTTCTCGCCGGGCTCAAAAACGAGATCCACCGTCCGGAAGGGGTTGGTGTTGAGCCAGGCCACGTCGTCCTCCAGCTCATTCTGATCGATCTTGTCGCCTTCGTTGAGGCGAACCTCCTCACGAAGGTTGAGAGGACGAAACCACCGGGCCCCTTCCACCTTGACGCGACCCACCCTGGCCTCAATCGCAAGAATCTGAATCACCCCGTCTTTGACTGTTTGCTGGGGTACCACCACATTAACCACCGGAAAGCCCTGTTCACGGAAATAGGCGATCACTTCCCGGGTAATCTCATCCAGCCCAGCCAACGTCACCGGTTTTCCAAAAAACCGTTTCATTTTTTCTGCAAACTCGGGCTTTTGCAGAAGATCGGAGCTGGCGACCACACCAGAAACACCGCTGACGCCGCCTTCCTTGATTTGCGACTCCTGCTCGACAAAAACCAGCCCTTTCAATTCTGCCGACACCACCTGCTCCCGGCCACGGGAAGCTCCACCAGGTGGTTCAACCTTAGGAACCGATTGGATGGTTCCAGGGCGCGCCACCGGTTGACTAGGGGCCAAATCTTGAAAAGGCTGTCCGAACTGCACGCTCGGAGCCTCAGAACGACTTGGCAAAATACTCTGCGGTGTCTGCGCTTTAAGCAGTCCGCAAAAGAATAAAGGCGCCCAATATATTGGAGCCTGAAGAATCAACCTGCCCATTACCTGTGATGCTGTCCTCCGCCCGACCCTCCACAAGAATGGGTGCCCCACTTAAGACAACAACTTGTCGAAATCTTTGCTAAATCTTTTGGAAAGTTTTTAAGTTTTTAAATGTAAATTTAAATAAAGACGACCCCTTGAGCTCACTGCTGGCTTGCTACGGGCAGTGACACCACACCGATCTCAGCAGAAATCCTCTCCCCAAAAAGGATATCGTCCTCCCCCTGAACGGAAGGTGGCCGCAAGGCCACTGCCCTGGAGTGATTGGCCTTCAGCAGACGCGTTGTGTCCTGCCGATCTGCATCCGTTTGGCTGCGAGCCAAGGGCTGCCCTTGCAACCAGACGCGGGCCGTTGGTTTTTTGCCGGCCTCCTCCGCATTTTCCCGGGAGGCTTGAGGGGAGGTTGGCTGGCTTTGGCTGCTTCGCCCCACTTCCTGAACTCCGACATTTCCTTGCAACATAACCTTGGCCGACTTTTGCCGTTCCGCCGCCTCGTAGGCACTACGCTCCTCGGGGGTCAGCAACTCCAAATCCTCCGGGCTGTAACGGGGAGCCTGTCGGAAGCCGCCGGCAAAACTGAGCGAGGGAGGGAATCGAACCAGAGGGATGGCGGTCTGCTGAGCGAAGATGTACGGCTGGTCTGTCCCTGTGGTAAATTGGAAATACAGCGGCGCGAAATTCCCGTCGGTAAAATTGTCCATCACGCCGATTTGGTTTTTGGCAAGCAGGGCGGGATCGGACACCCCATAAACCACCTGAAGGCCATTGGCGTATCCCACGCTCAGGTTGGGGCTGAAGATATCCTTTGTCACGACCCGCACGCCGCCGGCCAGGGTGGCGTTGTCAAAAACATTTCCGCCGGCGTTGTTGATGAAGTAGCCACCTTGCGGATTGATGGTGACCCCAGCAAGGGAACTCACCGCCCCGTTGATTGTGACATTCCCGGAGCCCGTCATGGTTACCAGTCCTGCGCCTGCGTTGACTTTGCCGGTGGTCAGGGAAGATCCGGAGACCAGGACCACTCCATCCTCCGCCGTGAGGGGACCGGAGGCTGACAGGGACTTGGCGGAGGTCATTTCCACCCGCTGCGCATTAATCGGAGCCGAGGCGGAAATCCTTCCAGCTGTGGTCAGCAGGAAAGCCTTCCCGGTAATATCGACTGAGCCGGTAACCGCCATCCCGCCCGCCACGTTGATGTCAACATCCGCCGACGGAGCGGATAGGTTCAGTTGGGCGATTTCGTTAAAGGAGGCATTGTTGAGCCCCACGAGATCCTGGGCCTCCACACCCAGCTTGCGAAGAACGGAAGGGGTCATGACGGCCACCACGCCGTTTGGAGAAATAAACCGGAGAGGGCCGGTGATCCCCTGCACATCGGGAAGTTGCAGGTTATCAATGAAAATCCCTCCACCACTCTCATCGTTGACGCTGACGCCGGCCGAGGTTGAAATCAGCCCGAGCTCCGTCTTGCTCAGATTCAAGCCAAGCGGGTTGTCCCCCAGGGACATCGGGATGGCCGAAAGCGTTTTCACCGTCATCGACCCAGACCCAAGGGCCACCGTTCCGGCAAGATCGACATCATCCAGCTTGAGGCTGAGGTTGGAGGATGTGCCTGCGATCTGGTTTAGGAATGCGGCGCCAGTCTCCAAATCCAGTTGTCCGTTCATCTGGATTTTTCCGTTCACGACCAAGGTCTGACCAGCACCGGTCTTGAGGGTGGCACTCTTTTGGATGGTCAGGGTATCGGTCCCAGCATTGCCAAAGGCCAAGCTACCTCCCGTGCTGGCAAAGGTTTTGCCCGTCCCATTTAGAATCACGTTTCCATCCATTTGGCCGTTACCCACCAAGGCCACGTTCCCGGCGAAAGTGGCCGTGCCGGAGAGATCATCTTGCCCCATGGATTGGATCGTGACGTCCCCGTTGAAGGTTTTGCTCCCCCCAGCGGCCAGGAGCAGGGAAAAGCCTCCGCCCTGGTCGCTTATTTTGCTTGAAAGAACATAATTACCGGCCCCGTTAAGCGATACATCGGCCGCCATGGTGATGTCGCCTCCCCCAAGGGTGAAAACGGAATTGGCTTCCGAAAGTAGATTATTGCCCGCCCCCAGAGTGATTCCGTTAACCGCGTCCAGCACCACTGTCCCCACGCTTTTCACATCGCCGAGGATTTGTACCGACCCCTTCGAACCAAGCGTCATGGCATTCAGGGCGACATTCCACAGCTCGGAGGGGTCGGCGACCGAGTTTGCCGTCACATTTTTGTTGAAGGTCAGCAGCCCGGCACCATCGTCTTGCACCACGCTTCCGGCCGTCACAGTGGAGTTGAAGGTACGTGCTCCTAGGCCGCTCAACGTCAGCACATTGTTGCCTCCCGTCAGGGCGGGATTAAAGATCACATCCCCGGCGCCAGCGAAGGTCAGGTTGCCATTCAGGCTAGGTGTGCTGGTCGCCGCAAAGGTTGTGGTTTTACCACCGGTTCCCGTGGTGAAGATCATGTTCCCGCCCATGACCACGCCAGCCTGGAAGTCGGAATCGCCTGTCGTGTTTACGTTCTCCGAGAAACTCACGATTCCCTTTCCTGCCACTTGTTCAATGGTGGCGGCGCCCAGGGCACCCTGGAAGATGGTGGTGCCTTTGCCCGCGGCCAGAGTCAGTGATTTGATCCCGTTCGCAGCCGCTTGGAAAGTTGCTCCGCCCGTCGTGGAGATGGTCAAATCCTGGTTACCGCCTGTCAGGAGCCCCTTCACCAGGTAGGATGCGGGATCGCCGCCAGCAAACTCCACCGGCCCCGTTGAAAGGGTCAGGGTGTTGAAGGTGGTGGCACCTCCCGCCGTAAAGGTGATTCCCGCCAGCTCCACATCGCTATTGAACGTCGAGGCCCCCGAAGAGGCGGTTCCCATGGCCGAGGTCGTCACATCCCCCTGGAAGGTGACTTTTCCGCTGAGCAGGGATTGATTGATTTCGTTCACCATTACATCTCCCTGGAAGTTCTTGGCCGAGGTGCCGCTAAGAAGCATGCTCACCGGAAGGCCGGAAGTGGTGGCCAGGGAAACATCGCCTGCAAATGTGTATTGGCCGCTGCCTCCAAACTCTATCGGTCCGTTCGAAAGCTGTACCGCTTGGTTGAATTCTTTTCCACCAGCGCCCGAGACTAGCAGTGAGTCGTCCGATAGCCCCTGGGAAAAGGCCACATTATCGAAGGTTACTCCCCCTAAAAACCTGGAGGGGTTGAGCACATCACTGAGCGTGAGCGTGAGGTTTTCGTTGAAGGTCACGTCCGATCCAGCATCGGTGGTCATCCGATTCGCCAGCACCGTTGAACCGAAAGTGGTCGAGCCCGTGGAAAGGATATGAACGCTCCCAAGCGTCAAGGCAGATCCAACGGCCCCGCTGACCGTGGTGTCTCCGCTGGCCGAATTCAGATCCAAATTTCGCGGGGTGGCCGTTTCGGAATCGATCGTGCCCAGGGCCAGGACACTGCCAGCGGTGTTGAGCACCGTATCGCCCGACAGGACTATCTTGCCCAGCACGATCCCTTCCGAGTCCGCCGGGGCACTGATTGTGCCGAGCAACCGGGCCTCATATGGCCCCGTGAGTCCGTTCAGACCCCCGGTAAAGCTCGTCTCCAAGGCCGCATTACCAACTTTCAGGTAGCCGGTGTTCAGCGGCGTGAAAAGACCACTGATGGTGCCACCCCCGTTGATCTCAAGGTTGTAACGGCGGGCCACCGTGTTGAGGTTCGCAAGGCTTAACCTCCCGTTGATGGCCACGGTTCCCGAGGTGAAGTCGTTATCCACGCCGGCAACCAAGGTCCCCAGGGAGATAAGATCCCCCGAGTCCCTCCCGAGCTTCACAAGAGGAACGGTGCTGACTGGAGGGAGGCCGGTAAACTGAAGCGTCAGGATGGTCGAAGCCGTGTTGGCCTGCGAAGCCACTCCGCCAAAAGCGGCACTGATGGGCCCAAGAAGGTTGATGCGCCCAGCCGAGCCCGGGTTGGCACCGTTAAATCCGTCTCCGCCCGAACTATCGAAGACAAATGTGGGGGTCGTCAGGTTGAGGGAATCCAAGACCAGCCCCTCCGTGGAGGTGCTCGTGAGAGTGATCTGTCCACCGGCGCCTCCGTTCGAGCGGACCCCTGTGGCACCATTGCCCGCTCCTCCTGTCGTGGTGAGGTTGCCCAAGATCGAGATCTTGTCTCCGCTGACCGAGATAGCTCCGCCATTGCCCCCCTTGGCCGGAATAATTGCCGTGTCCAAAGGGCTGGATCCGGAAGAAAGGATCTGCCCGATACGGACCTCACTGCCCACCACGGTGATGTTGCCCCCCGCCAAACCATCCTGGGCGGAGGTGTCGTCAGAGGTGCTTTCGCCGCCGGTGGTGTTGATATAAGACACCGTCACGGGAGCCTTGGTTTCCGCTTTCCCAAGAAGGACGGAGCCGGAATTGATGCCCCTTCCGGTGGTGTAGATATCCCCCAAAGTCATCCCCCCAACCCCCGGATCAGGCGCCTTGCCACGAACCGCATTGAAGGACCCGCCCGCGGTGACAATGGTGGAACCGGCCCCCATGTAGAGCTCCCCGTCGGTCGTGGTGCTGCCATAGACAAGACTCAAATCCTGACGGGTCACGGGATCGTTCGGTCGGACGACGCCACCCTCCAGCTGGTTCATTCTGATGGAAGTGCCGCCCACGCTCTCCTCCGGCTGGGTGAAGTTCGGGACAGCGGCGAAGATAAGATTGTTCTGGGCGTTGATATCGAATTTTGTCGAATAGTAACCCACCTGATCCTGGGTGATGGCGATGTTCTTGGCGCCGATGGTGATCGTGCCGGACTCCCCACGGTCAAGAGAGTCCACCACGGCATTTCCCCCGTAGGCGAAAATCTTCGATCCAACGGTGATGTTTCCTTCTGGCGCCTGAAGGGTGACATCCCCCGCGCTACCGCCCGACTGAGTAATGATTGTGGTCGCTCCCCCCGGCGTTATGAGCACGATATTGACCCCCTGGCGGCCTCGCGTGTCGATGGCCCCATACGTCTCAATGCTCCCGGTTCCTGTGACATTGAAGGTGATGGTGCCGGAGGAGTTGGGACTAGCCAAAGTACCCACTTCCTGCTGGGAGGAGTTCGCTTCGCCATTTAGCAAAATCTTTCCGTCCGTTGTGGTTAAACTAATCGATCCGCCGCTGGTTTTGAGCGTGTTGGCGGTAATGTTGTTTCCAGAGATCGATATAAGAGCAAGCCTCGTGGATAACCCGACGGAGCCGTCAACCAGCACATCCCCTGCAGTGCCACCCGAAACGATTAGCCCTCCTCGGAGCAAGAGCCCGGTGGTGGGGTCTAGACCCCCATTGATCGGTCTAAGGATGGAGATATCGGCTCCCGCTGAAGAAAGCCCTCCGGTCGTACTCAGGCCAAGGATATTGCCATTGAGTTCAATGGGCGTGTCCAATTCGAGAGACAGGCTCGAGGATGAGATTGAATACGTCCCAGCGGGCACGCTGGAACTGGGGTCATTAACCTGAGTTAAGCCTCCTGGATCGGTTCTCAATCGCAACAATCCGAAAGAATTTCCAGTCAGATTAAGATTTCCCATAAAGATTGCACCGAAAACGCTTGCGGTGCTGGAAATCGGAACGTTACCCCCGACTAACGCACTTCCGCCAATTTGCACGGTTCCGGAAGAGCGAATATTTGCCAGATCCCCCGAGTCTATACCGCAAACTCCATACGGGTCTCCAGTCGTAGGGTTTGTGCCGCCGCCCGATCCAAGTTGAATTGTTCCCGTAGGCGCTGAGGGGCTTAGCACTACCTTTGCCGAAGATCCCGTTTGAAAAACAAGCCCATCAATCACGATGTCACCGCCAAGAAGCTCATAATCTGAGGAGTTGCTAACGTTGCCGACTACGGTATTGGCACCAACCGTGAGGACGCCACCGTTATTAATAAGAGCAAACGTAGTTTTGTCGTAAGTCGGACCGGTTTGGTCACCGTCCGCCACCAGTCGTATCGCTCCCAGCGTAGTGGTGCCCAACTTAACGGAGCCGCCCGTGGTCAAATCGCCTGCGGACTGCAAGGTTAGACTTCCCGTCCCGGCGGTATTTACGTCAGCGTTTAGGCTGAGGGTTGCCGCGGGCAACACCGGAGCCCCTGTGAGTGGGTCAACAGTGCCTGGATACTGGGCGTTCAGCACCACACTCCCATTCCCGCCCGCGAAAATACCCTGGCTGACAGTAATATCGCCGCTGGCGCCGGTTGCGGAGGTGGTAACGGTGACATTTCCGGATGCCGTTCGGATACCACTCAGCGAATTTACGGCTGTGATCTCGAAGGATTGGGCGTTGTTGAAGGCAAAACCCCCGCTTCCCGTCAGTGATGCCGCCAATTTAGAAATGTTATTATTGTTGGCGAGAGCCACATTTCCCGCCGCGGTCAGAGACATCTCACTAGCTGTGATGCTCCCTGTCTGGCTGGTGGCGCCTGCCAGCACATCCACCGTCAGGTTTCCACCGCCTAGATCAATGGTTCCGAAGACCAATCCGCTTGATTCTCGCAGAAAGGCATCCCCTCCATTTGTGGTCAACGAAACCGCCCCTCCGAAGTTGTTCGCCGCATCACCTAAGGTGATGCTCCCCCCTGGGCTTAGGGAGTCTCCAGTTGTAAAAGTAGCTGTCCCGTTAGCAATGGCGGTATTCACCCCGCCCGAAGCTTGAGTAATCGTGGCGTTTAGACTGCTGGCCACGAACGCGAGGTTTTTTAACGCCCCAAATCCAGCTTGCAGGTTAGGCACAAGCAAATTACTGACTCCTGAAAAGGTGATCGACAGGTCAGCAAGATTGGAGAGCCCGTCCAGTAAAGGCATCCGTGCAGCAGTGTTCAAATTTGCGTAGGTGAGGTTTTGAACCAGGGACTGCCCTGCATCCACCTGGACTTGGCCGGAAAAATTATTTCCTGCGCTTCCCAGAGTCACCGTGTATCGGGCTCCAGAGGCCCCATCAAAGGAAAGGTACAAACCTCCGCTGCCCAACAAAAGGTTCCCGGTTTGCGTCAAGGTCCCAGATGAGGAGGAGGCCACGGATCCGGTCCGTAACCGGAAATTTCCGCCCCCGGTGACTGGGTCGCCTCCCGCCGTGACTGTGCCAAGCATAAGCCCCGGCGCCGTGCTGTTGTTGGCCCAAAGGTCGATATTTTGCAGGGAAGTGCCCGGATTGGTTGTAAGGGAAACGGCACCGCGCAAATCATTGGCAAATCCATTGAGGGTGATGGTGGCGGCAGCGTCCTGCACCGTAAATTCGCTTGTGCCCAAAACAACCAAGGCCTTGCCTGCTTGGGTAAGGTCGCCAAAAGAACTGACGCTGAGATTTCTGTTCACCGTGGGGAGACGGTTGCCATTCAACTGCACTGCGGCGGTGGTGAAGTTGAGGGTCAAATCCCTGAGGCCGGAGGCAGCACTAAGATCGCCGAGAAAATTGTCCGCCCCGCCAGGATTTTTATTCACGGTATTCTTCAGACTGAGATCACGAAGATTGGTCAAGCCGGAGGAGACACCAAAACTGGTACCCAGAACATTGTTACCCGTTAACAGGATATCGCTCACAGGAGTCGTCAGACCGACGGTGAAAGCCCCGGGAACCGTCAAGATTTCGGAGCTCTGCAATGTGCCGCCGACGGTAATGGCTGCGGTGGTTCCAACCGTCAGGGCGCCGGTGAGGTTGAGGGCCCGCGAATTCTTAAGTGTCAGGCTGCCCGCGAGAACCGATGCACCTAGGTTCTCAGTGGCCGTGGAAAGAGTCACATTGTTGGCGCTCTGAAATCGAAGGATCCCCCCGCCGCTGGCCAAATCCCCAAGAACAACGTCGAGCGCTCCGGGAGACTGATTTGAAGTAATGCTACCAGTTCCCAAATTAAAATTGAGCGTTTTGCCTCCGCTAAGTTGCAACTGATTGTTGAAGACCACTCCACCCGAAAGGGTCTGCAGGGTGAGATTGTAGGAGTTGGCGGTCAAATCGATGGCTCCGTCCGTCCCGATCGAAATGGGTGCGATGCCGGCCGCGCTTCCAAAAGTCAAGGTGGCGGAGGAGGGCAGAATTAGATTCTGGAGTCCGGTGGCGGAGATGTTGAAAGCCTTGGCAGCATCATTCAAGCCGATACCCAATCCGGCCGTGATCGGAGTCAAATTAACATTTGCCGCCAACATGTTACCACCGATGCTCAGCCCGCCGGAGGTGATATTGATCGTGCCAAGTCCCGCGTTGATCGTTCCGGCCGTGGTGTTGATAAAAGTGCCGGAGGTGGTCACGTTGTAGTTGCCGTTCGAAGTAAACACCGGGGCATTCACCAAAAAGTCACCCGTATTGGCGAGGAAAACGGTCCCAACACCCCCTGTGCTGGGGGCACTAAACGCGCCAGAGCCCAGTTGAGTGGTAAAAGGGGCGGAGGCCAACCCGATTCCGCTGGCAGAGGTCACCTTTAGATTGACGGAGCCTCCGGAAACCGCAGCCAGATCAATGCTGGTATCCCCAGGGCTTAGAAGTTGCCCGGCACCGATTGCGACCGTGAGGGTTCCACCGTTTTTGATCGTCAAATTGTTGGGGGCACTAAAATTAAAGTTAACGTTTGAGTTGCCTCTGAGCTCAAGACTGTAGCCTTGAAAACTTCCTTGAGCACTTAAATCGACATCCCCTTGGTTGCCGATACAGATCACACCCCCCACGGTATTGGCTATCCCCAGGGAAACCGTTCCCGTGCTGCTGAGAAGTTTCATTTCCGCCAAAGATAAGTTGAGAGCCGAGGCACCCCCAGTGTTGTCGACCAAATCAATCTCCCGGTTGGAGGTAATAGGCGATAACTCAATACCTCCGTTGCCGGTAATGGCCGCACCCAAAGTCATGTTGTCCGCAACCAAACCAACAACCCCACTCCCGGCATTGATGGTTCCGGTATTCTGTAGGGTGCCTCCTCCAGCACTAGTTAAGTATATGTTGCCATTACCTGAGGAGAGTGCCCCATTCACCGTCAATCCCGCGTTATCGGTATCAAGGATATTAATCAGTCCGGTGGTTGTTCCTTGAAGATTGGCCACGCTAGTCAGAAATGGTGCCGGCGCCACTCCCACAGCCCCCACCTGTCCCGCACTCGTGATCACCAAGGACCCCGTAGTACCAATGGTGAGGTCTGTGGTCGCGGAACCCGGACTCAACAGGTTGCCGGTTCCAATATTCACCGTCATGGTGCCGCCATTCTTAAGTGTCAGCGTGTTATTAAAGTTCACCGAACTTCCTGCCCCGAGCAGAGTGAGATTGTAGGCCTCGTTCGAAAGATTGAGAGCTCCCGAACTTCCAATCGAAATCAGCCCCGTGCCGTCGCTACGCCCAACGGTCACCGTTCCGGTAGCGGCCAAGTATGTGGTTAGCGAAGCCAAGGAAATCTGCACCGAACCGGAAGTATCATGGATGCCCATGGTGCTTCCCACCAAACTGCCTTTGAAGTTCACATTGGCTGCGTTCAAGACTCCCCCCAGGTTGATAGATCCGGCGGCCTGCAAGGTGGCCGTCCCACCCGCAGTCATGGCCGAGGAGGTGGTGATGGTTCCCAACCCATCCGCATCCGCATCCGCCAGAAGATTTAGATCAGCACCTGCGTTGTTTCCCAAATCAATGGTGGCACCGGAGTTCACGATAATACTGTTGGCGGCCGAGAGGGTGAGATCGCTATTAGGATTTCCAGCGGTGTTGACGTTATTGGCAACCGTAATATTGCCAGCTTGCGTACCGGTGACCCCGGTGTTGATGGTGACTGATGTCCCGCCGTTCAAAGCGGTGGTGATCGTGCTGGGCGCGATGGTCGCACTGTCAGTTGCTGGCGTGAAAATACCCCCAGTAAGAACACCGGTGCCTCCAGTTTGAATGGACACATTTCGCGGATCCACGAGCCAGAGACCGCCCTGGCCTGCAGTTGCTGAGGCATTCGCAAAGCCGAAAGCTTGGAGATTGTCCTGGGAAGAAGTCTCAACAAATCCGCCATTCCCTCCCTCACTTCCGCCGCGAGCGAAGAGTTGGCCGTAAAAACCGGTGTACTCGTCGGACCAGAGGATGATCTTCCCTCCGTCCCCGTCCACGGTGGCATCAGCCTTGATCTCGGCCGTCTCCGCCATGACCATGGCCTTGGCATTCTTCACCGGCTCGACCTCCTGTTTGGCCAGATCCTTGAGATCCGCCGAGGGCGTACGACCCCCGAGATAATCACCGCCGGCCAACA
>Ga0214923_10004067_pt1 | contig 17965 bp, 22 predicted proteins | sample LL1510_MetaG_FD_177993 | JGI IMG/M metagenome (GOLD analysis project Ga0214923, IMG submission 177993) | Freshwater microbial communities from Lake Lanier, Atlanta, Georgia, United States - LL-1510 | ecosystem: Environmental > Aquatic > Freshwater > Lake | place: USA: Georgia | collected... | reverse complement strand
TAGGAAAGGTGGGCTCTAATGAACTCCCTTAAAGATAAAAAAGGTTTTACAATCGTTGAGCTGTTGATTGTAATTGTAGTAATCGGTATTCTGGCGACATTTGTAATTATTGCTTACGGCGGAATTCAAGAAAAAGCTCGAAATGTTAAGCGACAAAACGACATTAATGCTTTGCAAACAGCCCTAGAGGGTTACCACCAAGCCAATGGCCACTACCCAAATCGCACAGATATGAACAATCCTAGCTTCGTGTCCGGTTTGAAAGGTTTTGACTCAGATGCTTTAATTGACCCATCTAATCCAAGTCAAGACAAAACATTGGTCGCTTCTCCTGTAGCCAAAAGTTACAGTTATGCAGTTAGCGATCTAAATGATGTTAACTGTGAAACGAACCGAGAAGAATGCGCCAAGTACACCTTGACCGCGACCTATGAAGGCACCGTCAAGGGTTCCACTACTTACAAGAAGTACAATCTTAATTAAATACGCTGCTACTTACAAAATACCTCTGGTTTTCTAGAGGTATTTTTTTATGTCAGCTATAATAAGATAAAAGCATGAGCAATTTTGATAAAAAATCGGGTGGGTTTAGCGCTATTGAATTATTGGTAATAATTGTTTTGTTATCAATTGTGTTCAGCGCATTTGTTTCTAGCTATAATCTGATATCTCAAGCTAATAAAAAATCTCAACACATGAATACTGCTTCAAACCTAGCATTTTCTAAGCTTCAGGAGTACAAAAATAAGCAATTTGAAGCCATTGGCGGCGATAGCAGCTCTCAAGATGCTGTTGTAGTAGAAGATTTTAGCAATCAATTCCCTGGTTCTTTCACAGCACCAAAAATTGCCACAGTCAGTGTCAGCAATCAGTCTGATGATTTAAAGCAATTGAATGTCCAGGTAAACTATGGCAGCGGTAACGATATCAGAAAAATTAACTATATTGATTACATCAAGCGAGGCGATTAATGATATCCACAAAGCACAATAATCAGGGTTTTACACTAGTTGAGCTTCTAATTGTCTGCCCTATTTTGATGGTGGTGATAGCCATATTGATGAATTATATTTTCAACCAATACGGCCAGCTATTGGTCCAAAATTCGGCAATTAACCTAGAGGTTCAGTCGTCAGGAATACTTTCAAATATCAAGAAAGATATTGAGCCGTCAAATGCCTTCTTGAAATCCACTGATGCTCAATTAGTTGATAGTTTTGCGCCTTCTGGTGGATGGCTAGCAACCAATTCTGGATCAGTGCTAATCATTAGTTCTGCAGCCTCCACCGCTAAACCTGAAAGTGTTGACAGCCAGCCAGTATATGTAAACAAAAATGGTTGCTCTCCAGAAAATCAAAAAATACTAAATGACATCCTTGACTATAATATCGTGTATTTTGTCAGTGGCTCGAAACTATATAAAAGAATAGTCACAAACACTACTTCCAGTGTTTGCGGATCAAATTATTTAAAACAGACTTGTCCAGAAGAACAATATTCAATTGACTGCCCTAAAGATATTATGCTCACAGACCAATTGGCAAGCTTCCAGGTGCAATACCTAGATGGTAGCGGACAAGAAACCGATAAGCCTGAGACGGCCACAATGGTCAATATAACTCTTAAGCTGCGAGACAAGGCCTACGCCGAGAATATAAATGCCGGAAGCAGCCTATTGGTAAGGAAGGCAAAAAATGAATAGACTTGACCAAAGAGGCTTTGCCTTGCCAGTAATAATTATATTGATAACTTTGATATCTATTACTTCCTACAGCATATTGTCGATAGCGGGAAGCAGCGTGGGTCAAAGCTATAACACATCACGGCAATACACCGTTGATTCAGGTCTCAAGGCAGGAATTGAACTAGCCCAAACACAGTATGACGATGCCTATTGCGGTAACTATGATGGCAGTCCTGAAACAAATTTAGTTCTTAACGACAATTACCGGCTGAGTTATCAAATTGAAGTTTTATCAAAAGATATTGCAAGTTCTTCTATTGAGATTAAAAATACAGTTAAGTTATATATGCCTGCGTCTTCTGCAAGCCCAAAGACTTCCAAGACAATCCAAGCAAAAATTTACTCTGCCACTACTAGTCTTTGCAAAAATCCCAGTTTTTATGGACCAATTGTTTGGCTAGACTCACAAAAAAATGACAGCCTAATCAAACTAAGTTCTGAATTAAAAACATTGGTATCGCAAACAAGTTACGGCAAATCAACTGATACTTCGAGAGATACAATCGAAGAGCTGCAAAGCAATGGGTCCCAAACAAATGAGTCATGGCAAAACCAGGTAATTAGACTTCATAATTGCTCCACGGCTTCTTTTGGCCGTGAGTTGTGCAGTAAAAAATCAACCAAAAATGTCAACGCTGGAATAATTTTTAAGGGCATCAATATTCCCAAAGACAGTCATATAGCCAGTTCATTCCTAACGCTAAAATGCAGCAATCAGCTAAGTTCTCGGGGTCCAGTTACGCATCAATTAAGAGGTTTTTATCAGTCATCGGCCAGCGCTAATCCAGAATTATTTAGCCAAAACGACAATAACCAACTCAAAAGTAAAGTAAATGATAATCTGTTGACGACTAGCGCTGTCAATCACACTGAAAATGGCTGCAATTCAGATGGCACAATTACCATCGATGTAAAATCAATTATTCAAGAAATAGTTAATAATGCTGGTTGGAGCCCCACCGAAAGCAACCAAGCAACACTCGGCATAATTATCACTAAACAAGCTGGAGAAGGTTCGCGTGAGATACAGAAAAACGGCAATAGTCTAACCATTACATACTCTTCAACAGACCAAGAAGCAGCCGGTAATGGCGAAGTTCTAGATTCCTGGATAGACCAGTCTGGTAAAGCCAACAATGCTATCAAGGATTTTGGTAGCGCTCCAACAGTGATAAGCAATGGCATAAACGGCCTGCCCTCTTTGAACTTTAACAACAATGTTATGAGATTAGACCTATCAAAACCGCTTATTAACAAAAAAGAAATGACAGTATTTACTGTAATCAAACCTAGCTTTAACTCAAGCACTGAAAAAGGTCGGCTGGTCAGCGGAATATTAAATACCTCCAGCAACGATAATACCTTAAATCAATCAATAATACCTCTGATGCGCAATGCGGGCGAAATCGGCTTCAGTAGTCAGTATGCGCCAACTCCAAACGGGATAACTACCAATAACTGCGCTGAGTGTGACGGTAAAAGCATGTTGCTAACATCAGTGTTCAAAAAAGCATCGAATCGTAATATTAATTCTCAAATTAGCTTAAATGGACAAGATTTTGCTTCTAGAAACGGCGTTAGACCAGAATTGGAAAACTATTCATACAACATCAACCAACTTTACATAGGCGGTAGTCGCGATGGTGAAATGCCAGGCACTGCAGTTAATTTTTTTAATGGTCAGTACGGTGAAATCATTATCTATGACAAGGCACTGACCTGCCAACAAATAAACTCTATCAGCAACTATCTAAGATCAAAATGGAAATTATCGGATAGCGAATACCAAAATAGTTGTCAGCCGAATATATTAACTGTTAATTAATCTGTTAAGCATAAGCTTTTCTGTTATAATTTAAGATAATAAAAGAATAAAATGACATCTACCAAGGTACCTAATTATTATCGCGCTAAACCCTTGTTTGGGCTTGATATTGGTACCGACACACTCAAGATTGTTCAGCTCAAGAATAGTTCGGCTTCTACTATTGGAAATGGCGATAAGCCTCGAGTACTAGCATATGGTTATTGCAGATTTGATAAGAACGCAATATCTGACGGTGTTATTGTTAAGCCTGAAATATTAGCTGATGCAGCTCGCCAACTGATGGCTAGTGATTTAAAAGGTAAGCTCAGCACTAACCGCGTGGCCATGGCTATACCGGCTAACAGAGCCTTTTCAAGATCAATCAAAATACCAAACATGGGTCCTCGACAAGTACAGGAGGCAGTTGAACTTGAGGCCGAACAGTATATGCCCATAAGTCTAAGTGAACTATACCTGGACTACCAAATAGTCCGAAAGACACTTAGCAATGAATTGGAAATAGTGCTAATAGCTATACCTAGTAAAATTGTAGATTCCTACATGGCGCTTGCAGAAGCCTTAAACCTGGAAGCTGTGGTCGTAGAATCAACCCTCAGCTCCTCGGGTAGACTTTTTTCAATAGACAAACACAGCCGCTCGGCAGCAGTAATAATTGATTTTGGTGCCCTGTCTTCAGACATATCTATTTTTGATAAAGACATAATTGTCAGTGGCACAGTTGATGGTGGAGGAGTTAGCTTTACCGAATTAATCCGTAAGCTGTTGAAAATTTCTGCCGAAGAAGCCGAGCTAGCCAAAACTCGATATGGCCTAAATGCTAGTAAAAAACAGGGTGAAATCAGACAGGCACTGGAGCCAATACTGCAAAAAGTAATCAAAGAAACCAAAAGAATGATTAGATACTATGAAGATCATTATGGGTCGACTAAACCAATCAAGCAGATAGTCACTCTGGGTGGCGGCTCCAATATGCCAGGACTCAGTGATTACCTAACTGAAAATCTTAGGCTAGCAGTAAGACATGGAGACCCCTGGCAATTTATCGACTACAAAAAACTAGGCGGCCCTGTTGAAGCAGAAAAATCAATGTATACTAATGCCTTGGGCCTGGCGTTAATTGATCCTCGGGAGATTTTTATCAATGATTAATTTACTACCCGACAGTCGCAAGCAATTATACCAATACTCTGTGAAGAATAAATCTTTATTTATATGGGTTATCTTAATTGCCTCGGCTATTTTAGGTTTATTAGCAGTGACAACTATAAGCGCTACAAAACTACAGAATCAGCAAAAAATGTACGCCAATCGCCTAAGCTCAGCAAACTCATATTATGCAAAAAATAACTTAGGCGATACTCAAAAAGAAATAAAAGAAGTTCAAAGCAACATAACGCTTGCCAATAAAGTGCTCACACAGAATATTAAATTTTCTAATATTATTAAACAGATTAATTCTAGTGTGCCAAGTGGAGTAAAGCTTGGCGGCCTAACAATTAACAAAAATCAAGGAGCCGTGGACATTACAGCAACTGCTCCAGACTATAATTCGGCTACTCAACTCCAGATTAATTTAGGCAGCAAAAATACAGTTTTTAGCAAAGCCGATATCGTAAACATTTCCTGTGGCAACAATGCAGCCAGGAGTAATGGTTGTAGTGTGACAGTTAGAGCTCTATTTAGTAAAAATAATTCCTCGTTCAAGAATAATCCTGGGGGAGCCATACAGTGAACGCCAAGAATACCTATCGCATGCAGCTTGCAGCAACCATCTTGCTGGCATTATTATTTACAGCATTGGTCAATCAATCTTTTCATAAAATAAACCAAGCAGGCAATGACCTGAATAAAATCAAGAAACAAGCCCTGACTCAAGAAAAAAATAACACAGAATTAACTCAGGCCGGCAACAACCTAAAAAAATATCGCGAATTATCTGACTTAGCAAAAGCCGTAGTGCCTAAGGACAAAAATCAAGCCGAAGCAGTAAGACAGATAGTCAGCTTGGCCAATCAAAATGGAGTTGCCCTTAGCTCGATAACTTTCCCTGCATCTAATTTAGGTTCATCGACAACGACTTCCACAACATATAAGCCTAGTAAAAAAGATTCCTTGTCTCAGCTAAAACCGGTAGCTGGGTTACCAGGTGTATATGAACTTATGATTAATATATCTAGCGATAGCCAAAAACCAGTTGCCTATGGCTCATTCATTAATTTCTTGTCTAGTCTTGAGAGTAATCGCCTGACTAGCATTATTAACAGTGTGACTATAACGCCTTCAGGAAATGATAACAATCAGGTTTCATTTGTGATTAATTTAAACGAATATATTAAGCCATGAATAAATCCAAATTAATGAGCATATTTTATAAGGCAAAGAAATTCACTTTGGTGCGTAGTAAATTACTATTCATATTTTTAGCGCTATTTATTTATGCTGCGATATATTGGCAGGCTCACAGCCTATACAATAAGCCAGTAGTTAATTCTGATGCAATTCAAAATATTACTATCAACAAGTCAACTGTCGACAGACTGAAAACCTTGAATAGCAACTAGGATTTCTACTCGGAAATATTAGGAACAACTGACAAGTCGGTAGAATTCTGAACAAGTCTATCTTTGTGTACTTGCACAAACTTTTCTTTGGCGTTTAATATTTGCTTAGCGTAATATGTGGGATCAGGACAATAAGCCAGGTCAAAGTTCTTAGAATCTCCTGCGGTCACACATTTTACTGCTCCATAATTAAATATGTGAGTCAAAAAACCATTCTGTTCAGCGGAGACATCTTGTAAATTTGCCAATGATAATTGACTGGACTGTTTACTAAACAAGCTTTGTTGACTAATCTGGGTCAAGCTATCGGAAGTTAAAACCCAACCATTTCCAAAATATATTTTGCTATATATATAATTAAAAACAAATATTAAAGCACTCAAAAAAATTGTTATTATTGTCGTTACAATCATTGTAGAGTGTAAATTTTCTGATTTTACTAATCGTGGTACTTCGTAAAAATTGAAAAATAAAATAATTGCCAGCAAGACGAAAGAAATTGCAGAAACATAGAATATACCTATGGGGTGTCTCTTGACCTTGAAAAGAATTTCTTCACCTTTTTGCAAGTTAACTAAATTATAGCCAAGAAATAAAGCTGAGTCCTCAAGATGTTCCTTATTGCTCATATGCTGTAATTATAACAAGTTACGCATCAATAGCCATTTAAGATGATCTTTTTTTATTAGTTAGTGATTGGGGTTTGAGGAGCTGTCGGAGATTGTGGTTCTTGCTGCGAGGGTTGCTGTGGTGCGGGTGGAGATTGCTGTAACGGAGGTGGTGTGGTTGCCTGTTGATTTTGCTGAACATTCTGCTGGTTTATGGGTGTCTGTGGTGGATTTACTCCATCGTTATGCTCCTTAAAGCGCTTCATATACTCTTCTTTGGCGGCAATTATCTGTTGTGAATATTTTTGAGGGCTTGGGCAATACTTAAACAAAAATGTTGGCTCTTCACCGGCTGTCTCACAACGAATGGTGCCGTAACCAAAAACATAAGCCAGGAAACCCTTTTTTTCGTAGGTAATATCTTGCAGTTTATCCAAGGAAAGCTGAATTGATTCGCTATTAAAAAGTGTCAGGCGCTTCACCTGCGCCAAATTCATATTTGTCAAAATGCATCCATTGCGCTGATAGATAAATGCTAGAACAACCACAAACATAAAAATAAAAGCAGTCATAGCCAGGAAAACAATTATTCCTATGGCGCTAGATAGTCCATTGTTGCCTGGAAATATCCCCGGTAAGACTGTGAAAACAATCAGTGCAAAAGCTAAAATACTTAAAATACCCCCGCCGTAAATAGCGAATAAAATAACTTTATGTTGTTTTACTTGAAAAATTAATTCTTCATCTGGCTGCAGATCAATTAAAGCATGCTTGGAGTACTGATGGTTGTCATTCTTAGGATAATCACCAACTGAGTTGCTATCAGATGAAGGGTTAGTTTGGTTTTCGTTTGGATTCATGATTATGCTTATTATAACAGTTTTGGATCTTCAGCAGATGCTTTATGCTTACCTAGGTGTTTATAGGCTTTGGGTGTTGCCTTGCGACCTCTTGGGGTTCTTTCTAGTAAACCGATTTGCATTAAGTATGGCTCATAGAAGTCTTCAATCGTACTTCTTTCCTCGGCAGTCATAGCAGCTAGAGTCTCAACTCCCACGGGACCACCATTATAATTATCGATAATTGCGTTTATTAAATTTCTATCGGCAGTGTCCAGGCCTAAATCATCGACATCCAATAGTTTCAAAGCCTGAGATGTTATTTCCGTGTCTATTATTCCATCACCATTAACATCGGCATAATCTCTAACTCGCTTTAGTAAGCGATTGGCAATTCTCGGTGTTAGTCTGGCTCGCTTGGCTAGTTCCGAAGCCGCTGTTGGCTTGATAGTAACCTTAAGTATTGTTGCAGCTCGTTTTATTATGTCTTCGATCTCATTGGGAGTGTAGTATTCCAAACGATGAATCATGCCGAACCGATCTCTTAACGGAGCTGCTAATGCTCCTGTGCGTGTCGTGGCGCCAATGATTGTAAACTGTGGCAAATCCAGCCTTAGGCTTTTAGCCGACGGGCCCTTGCCAAGCATAATATCAAGCTTAAAATCTTCCATAGCTGAATACAGCACTTCTTCCACTGAACGATTTAAGCGATGAATTTCGTCAATGAACAATATGTCACCGTCCTGAAGATTGGTGAGCAAACTAGCTAAATCGCCTGCCCTTTCGATAGCGGGACCTGAAGTAATCCTAATTTGGGCACCCATCTCGTTTGCGATAACACTAGCCATTGTAGTTTTACCCAATCCCGGCGGACCGTGCAGTAGTATATGATCAAGTTGTTCATCTCGTTTTTTAGCGGCGGCTATTGCAAGTTTAAGATTTTGCTTCAGCCTGTCCTGTCCAATGTAATTGGAAAAGTCTCTAGGTCTTAGAGTGACCTCCAATACCGCTTCTTGCTCGTCGGCCGGCTCATCAGCTGTATTTAAAATTCGATCAATCATTATTGATAGTATAACCCAGATATAAACCTAGGGTACATGCACGGGGCTCCAGCAAGTTCTAAAATCTCTATCTAGTTTCTTTAGGCTATCTATATCTTGCTTATCTAGCTTGAAATCAAAAACTGCTATGTTTTCCTTGATTCTTTTGGGCGTGACAGACTTAGGTATTACTACAAATCCTTGCTCTATGCACCACCTAATCATAATTTGGGCATATGTTTTCCCGTGCTTGTCGGCGATACTTTGAATTGTTTCGTTGGTCATGTCCTTGGCGTGGGCAATTGGCGAGTAGGCTTCCAAGATTATTCCTTCTTTGCGACAATACTCTACCAAATCTGGTTGCTGCAAAAACACATGCATCTCTACCTGATTGATTTGGGGAGTTATTTTGGCATATTTTTTCATTTCTTTTAAATGCTTAACTGTGTAGTTACTTACACCTATATTTTTAGCCCTGCCGGATTCGTAGATTTCTTCAAGCGCCTGCCAAGCTTTACGCCTCAGCCCTGTAACGGGGAAATGTAGCAGCAATAAGTCAACATAATCTGTTTGTAAATTAGCTAACGATTTCTCAAAACTTTTTCCCACCTGACTATAGACAAAGTTTTTTAACCAAATTTTTGTCACTATAAATAGCTCTTCCCTTTTGATGCCACAATCTTTCCACGCTGCTCCAAGTAAATGCTCATTGTCGTATACCTGTGCTGAATCGAAATGCCGATAGCCAGCATCAATGGCTAGCTTGAAAGCTTTGTTGAATACTTCAGCATCCTTGCTCTGCCATAAACCCATACCTAATACAGGTACATGATTGCCGTTGCTTAATTTGATATCGGGAACTTTCATCGACTAGCCAGAGCCTTTTTGATTCTTTCTTCTGTCGATAGTTTACTGTCGATGCCTTCCAGAGCCTGTGCTGCATCTTGCGCAGAATAGCCAAGTGAAATTAGTGCTTGAGTTGCCTCATCGCTCATTAATGAGGATTCGCTAACAAAGATATTGCTATCAGCACTGCCTTGGCCTAGGCCAACTTTGTCTTTGAGTTCGATAACAACTCGTTCGGCAACTTTTTTACCAACACCATTTGTTTGTTGAATAAATTTAACATCACCAGATGCTATGGCTTGCTTTAATTGATTTACATTTCCGATGCTTAACATGTTAAGTGCCATTTTAGGACCAACGCCGTTAACATCTAGTAATTTTTTAAACAGGGCCAAAGTTTCTTTGTCGGTAAACCCATAAAGATCATGGGCTTGTTCGCGTATGTGCTCATAGATATAAAGCTTGGCATTGTCATTAGCGTTTAGCTTGCCATAATCCTCTGCATTGACATACAGTCCATAGCCAACACCTTGTACATCAAGCACTACTAGCTCGGCAATTTTTTCGCTTACTTTACCTTCAAGGGTTGCAATCATAATTTTATTATCTCACAACTTAGTGCTGTTTTTCAGCGACATTGAGTGAGTTATAGCAGCTGCTAAAGCATCCGCAGCATCATCGGGTTTAGGTATTACCTTGAGTCCTAGAATAACTCTTACCATTTCTTGAATTTGGTTTTTGTCTGCTCTGCCATAACCAGTCATAGCCTGCTTAATCTGTAGAGGAGTATATTCGTATATTTCTAATTTAGACTGTTGGGCACATAGAAGCACCACACCACGAGCCTGAGAAACCGTCATTGCAGTTGTAACATTTTGAGCAAAAAAGAGTTTTTCGACTGAAATGTGGTCAGGTTTTGTTTCTTTGATTATTTGAGAAAGCTCATCATAAATTGTTTCTAGTCTTACGGCCGCATCTTCCTTAACTGGTGTTCTAATCACCCCAGCATCAACTAAACTAACTTTTCCCTTAATAAAATCAATGACTCCAAATCCGAGTATACCGGTTCCCGGGTCTATGCCTATTATTCGCATTATGCCCCTAGCAGATTTTCATCAATGTCGAAGTTAACGAAAGTATTTGCTACATCAGCGTTTTCTTCTAAGGCTTCCATCAATCGCATAATTTTTCCGGCAGTTGTTGAGTCTGTAATTGCGATTGTAGTATTTGGGACATATGTCAGGGCAGCCTCTTCAATATTATTTCCAGATTCGGCTAAGGCATCGCGAACTTTACCTAGTTCTTTAGGGTCGGTGTAAACAATTGATTCACCGTCTTCTTCGACTACATCTTCTGCTCCAGCGTCAAGCGCACTAAGCATAAAATCATCACCAGTTTTTTTGATTCTAATTTCTCCTTTTCGATCAAACTGAAAAGCCACAGCTCCTTTTTCGGCTATATTGCCACCGTTTTTGGCAAAAATAGTTTTTACTTCAGGATAGGTGCGGTTGATGTTGTCCGTGGCGCATTCTACTAATACAGCTACACCGCCTGGACCATAGCCCTCATAAAGCACTTCGTTTAGTTGAGCTGCATCTTTATCTTTAACTCTGTCTATGGAGCGCTGGATATTGCTAGTTGGCATGTTAGCGGCCTTAGCTCTATCAATTGCCAATCGTAAACTAAAATTTAGTTCAGGGTCAGTTCCACTACGAGCCGCAATAGCTATGGCATTACCTAATTTAGTAAACAAAGCACCACGAGCCGCGTCTTTGGCGCCCTTTTGTCTTTTGATTGTTGACCATTTACTATGTCCACTCATTTTAAGCCCTGGCTAAATTATTTTGTTCTGTATCTGTTATATTAACATGTTTAGAGTCTTTTGTCTTGTTGTGAAGCAAGCCGATAAATATGCCGGTAAAAATATAACACGCAATCATAGTTACTAAAGATATCTTTATATTCTCCACAAATACACCGGGAATTTGTGCCAATATATTCGATAAAGACAGCATGGCTCCTAATATAATTACTGCAGGCCATGCCAGAAAGCTTGTAAGACCGATATTAAAAATACCCACTATACCAGCAACCAAACTGGCAAGCATGGCGGCCGGCACCATAGATGCTATTAGTAAGTTAGCAGCAAGTCCTATTAATGAAATTTGACCAAAAGAATGCGCCAAATATGGCATTGTCATAATTTCGGCGCAAATACTTTCTAAAGCTACAGCGCCAATTAAAGTATTGGAAACAGCTATTTTTACTCGGCTTTTAATGAGCGGCGCTAGAATCAAAATACCAGCAAATGCCAAAAAACTTAGATGCCAGCTGGCATCACTCCATAAGTACACCGGATTAGCCCAAGCGGTTATCGAGGCAGCCAAACTAATCAGTACTAAAGGCTTAATTTTACGGCCATGGTAAGTTGCAAAAATACTAAGCAGGCTAATAATTGCAGCTCTGACTATTGACGCACTGCTACCGGTTAGCATTAAAAAAGTAGCAATCAAACTAACCGCCAGCAGGGTTGCTAAGCGCTTGGATTGCTGACGCAGAAGACTATTCGTGGCGTTCAGTATTATTGTCAAATTATAGCCGGAAACCGCAATAATGTGTGTCAGTCCAATCATCAGTAAAGCCTTTTTAACTTCTTCTGGCAAAGCACTTCTCTGTCCTATCAAAATACCCATAGCAAAAGAAGCTGAAGGCTCCGGCAGTACGCTCTGCAGGCCTGCCGCAAAACTCCTCCTGAAGTTACTTACCGTACTGTTGCCTCGCTTTCGGACTGATAATTCTGCGTAGCTAATTCGCCCTTGGTAAGCCCCGTAACCTGGATAAAATTTACCACTGAAGTGCACTCTATCTCCTTCATAAACGGCGTTAGCACCATAGCCACTGATCATAATTTTTCCTCTCAAGCCTATCCCCTTATCTGTTTTGAAATCTCTGACAGCAAAACTCAGCTGACCGTTGCGGCCATAAGCAGCATCCTCCGCTGCGACTGCCTGACCAGTTATTTTTTGATGATAATAAACCTCATATTCATTTAAAATTTTGTGGTAGTCTGCGCCTCGGCTAATTCCCAAGATTAGCCCGGCTAAAGCTATAAGAATAAGTTTATAAAAACTACCTGAACGCATAACAATCAATGCAGATAAAAAAATTATTACTTGGATTAGCAAGTTGATATGTAGTGCTACTTTGTTGCCCACTCCAATGCCAATCAAAATTGCTAGCAATAATGCACCTGCCATCGTAGTTTTTTTAACAGGTTTAATCCAGATGCTGTAAGCAGCTTGCATATAAACCAAAATAACAATCCTGATTAGGCAGCTACATTAATTTAATGAAACATTAATTAAGAGGACAGTTCGTGTCGAAAGAGTATAATTGTATTAGATATGAAGCGTTTTAAATTAAAAAATCTAGATAAACACAGTGAACATGTAATCTTGACACTGGAGCCAGAAAATCAGCAAGACAACATTGACTTTACGCCTGGACAATATATAGCAATCGGCTTCGAAAACGGCAGAAGATATTCACCGATGCGTTGTTTTTCAATAGCCAGCTCCCCATACGAAGGTAATATTCAAATTGCAATGAGAGCCACTGGAGCCTACACCAGAAAATTAACCAGACTCATCAAAGACAGTACTCTATTGATTCAGGGTCCGTTTGGTGAATTTACTGTTAAGCCTGAATGTAAGAACATTGTAATGCTGGCTGCCGGAGTAGGCATCACGCCATTTATGAGCATCATAAAACAATTAACAAGAGATGCATCTCCAACTAACATATATCTCATTTATGCCTCTCGGCATAATAACGATGTTCCTTTTTTAGACGAATTAAAAAAACTGTCAGCCTCAAATCCCAGATTAAAAGTACTTCACATAGTAAACAAAGGTCAAAATAATCCTGCTGAAAATATATTTATTGGCAGAATCGACGAAAACTTAATTAATCGTATTACGAATGGCTCATACGGAGGCCGGCAATGGATGCTCTGTGGTCCACCAAAATTCATGAGTGACATAACCAAAATTCTAAAAAACAACGCAGTGGATGATAGCCACATACAGTCTGAATCTTTTCAGCAAGGTAGCATTTTTGAACAAGGCGCGACATACAAATCAGCCATTAATACCTATGCTATAACTTTTCTAGTCCTGGTAGTGGGCATTGTAGGCGTGGCCTTGAAAGATTTGAGCCATTATTTTGAAAAAATTAGCAAAAGCCAAGCTCCTTCAATTCAACCAGTCAATACTCCCGCTACTCAAAACTCTCCAGCAAATTACCAGTCAGACGATGAACAGGAAAATAGAGGAGGAGATGATAATTACAACCAAAATTCTAACTACAGCCAGTACTCAGCCCCTGCTACAACTACTCAAACCACAACTCAGACCTACCAAGCACCCAGTACAAAAGTTTCATGATTAGACTACAGCAAAACGCTAAAGGGCTGGGCTCTAACTTGCTAATTACCTTAATTACCACAGACGAAGAGAACGCTCAATCAACCTTCAAGCAACTTTGGGCTCAAATAAATGCTTTTGAGCAAAGATTTAGTAGATTTATTGAAAACAGCGAAATTTCCAATTTCAATAAAAAAGCTGGCTACCAAAATCACATAAGTTCGCAGTTCAGGCAACTTCTAGAACAAGCTAAGAATTACTCAATTAGCACTGGTGGTTTATTTAATCCATTTGTATTGCCCGCTCTGCAAAAATCAGGATACAAAGGCTCCTGGCCAGAAGTTCATAATTTTAATAATAAAATTGATTTTAGCGACAGATTAGCTTATGAAGCAAAGCAAATAAAAATTTATAAAAACTCTGCTCAAATACCTGCAAATTCAGCTATTGATTTTGGCGGTATAGGCAAAGGTTTCCTTCTAGACTTGCTAGCAGAAAAATTGCTAAAAAAGGGTTATGAAAATTTTTGGATTTCACTTGGTGGCGATATCATTTGCCATGGCTTTGACTTAGATTCTAAGCCCTGGTCTATAACCATAGAGGGCCTGGATGGTCACGAAGATGCTGGCATAATTGTAAACTCTAGTGGCACAAAAATGGCAATTGCTTCATCAGGGATTATAAAAAGAAAAGGCGCTAATTGGCATCATATTATTGACCCCAGGTATAATCAGCCAGCTAAAACAGATATTTTAGTAGCCACAATCGCCACAGATAACGCGACGGAGGCTGACATCTATGCCAAATCCATGGTTATTCTTGGCAGCAAAGATGCTGAATCTTTAATTAAAACTAAAAAATATTATGCTACCGCTCTACAAATCAGTCATAATGGTAATGTAATGATTAATAAAACAGGAAATATACAGTGATTCATCTAGAGCCAAGCCACCTATTGGCGGCTGATACCTTGCAGCTTGCCCTAGAAAGAGCCATCAAAACTTGGAAATGGTATGTGGTAAGAGCCAGTGGGTTTTTATCAGCCGGCCTTCTCTTCATGCTAATGATTTCTGGAATTGGTCATGTTACAGGATTAACTTATAAATACATTGAGCCGTTAAAAGCATGGGCGATTCACAAGGCCATGGCCATTGCACTATGCGCCGCTATTTTTATTCATGTATTTTTTATATTAATAGACAATTATGTACCATTTTCCTTGAAACAAATATTAATTCCATTTCAATCCAACTACACAACTGGCGCTAAGATTGCCAATATAAGTATTGGTAGCTGGGGAGTAACCCTGGGAATTCTTGCAATGTACGGTTCATTAATTATAGTTGCTAGTTCACTGGGTTGGATCAATTCGCACAAAAAATCCTGGAAATTGCTTCACTACTTAAGCTACGCAGTTTTTGTAATGGTATTTATTCACGCACTTTATACTGGCTATGATTTAACTCATGGGGTGTTAAGGGCTGGATGGATGCTTGCTATGGCTATAGTAATCGTAGCAATTATTTCTCGACTTAGGCGTGCAGGCAGTCTTAAAATCAACAATGACGAAGAACCAAAAAGTTGAAATTTACCCCTTAAAAAGGTATAATATTATTTATGAATAACCATGAGCAGGTCATAATGGCCATGACTTCAGAAATGTATAAACAACCTGATTTGATACAGGAAGATTCTATTTCTATTGTCCAGCCTGAGCATTATGATCATGGCCATGAATATGAAATTGACCATCATCATACACATGAGCATTCTCACGAACATGACCACGAGCACCACCACACACATGATCATTCTCATGAATCACTTGTAGCTTATGAAGATTTAAATAAATTTCAAAAGTTGGGTCGTATTGCAACCAGTAAAATCTATAACTCAAAATTAATTAATAGCCCCAATGCGGAACAGGTCTTAGCGGGAACCTGTTGCGGAAATATATGTAGCAGAGCTGATGTTTTTGCAGTTATTACAGGAGGTGCACTTCTAGCGGCGGCATGGGCCAAGGACAAATGGCCTTCAAAACAATCAAAAAACCAAGCACTAGAAACCGAAGAATAAAAACGAAAAAAGCTTAGCAGTACAAGAAAAAAGCCGACCATAGGGTCGACTGTTTTCTTGGAGGGCCCAGTGGGACTCGAACCCACGACACCCTGCTTAAAAGGCAGGTGCTCTAACCGGCTGAGCTATGGGCCCAAAATCCATAGCTAATTAACTTCTTACATTATGCTGATTTTTGTAAAAAAGTCAATGCTCAACTAGTGTTTTTTGCGCTTGTGATGTCCGCCTTTTGGCCTTTGCATCCACAAGAAAAGTAAACACACTAGAGCGCTTCCACCAACTATAATTACTTGAGCTTTTTTAATTTGCGAATATACATCAGAGTTTAATATGTCGAAGCTAATACCACTCGGCAGCAACGGTACCACCAGCAAAGCCCCTAAAAGTCCTACTCCTGCTGCTGGCAGCAAGTTTAGAATTAAGCGGCCTGTGCCATGAACAGATTTAATCATAAATATTGATGTCAATACGACTGGAGCTAATAAAAGAAATAGTCTAATACCATTATCTGTAGGGTTGATAATCCCCTGCACTTGAGGAGTCAAAACATTTACAAAATTACTAGAGTTTGGTCCAACATACTGAACAAGCACATTGCCTAGGCATAGGCTTAAAAATACCAGTGAGGCACTGATTCTGGCAATCATTAATAAAATAATTGGCAGGATTATAATTGCACCTAATATAATTGCAGGATCCATGCTCCCATTTTAACATGAGCAGTATAGTTTAAGCGCCGACTTTGTCTTTGCGACGACCGCTTTTAGCTATCTGTTCAGCATAGTCAATTATGGATGAAGCCACATTGCGACCAGTGACATTTTCAATAGCAAAACCAGGACTAGAATTTACTTCAAGTACTAACGGACCGCGCTTGCTGCGCATTAAATCAACTCCACATATTGGCAAGCCGATGGCTTTAGCAGCTTTTTGAGCAGTTTTTCTCTCTTCTGGACTCAACTTAATTGACATACCTTCGCCACCCAAATGAATATTTGACCTAAAGTCATCATCCAGACTTTGTCTCAGCATACTGGCAACTACCTTGCCATTAACTACAAAAGCACGGATATCTACTCCGGCGCTTTCTTCGATAAATTCTTGTACCAAGAAGTTCACGCCTTCCACATAAAAAGCCTGCATCACAGCCAGTGCTGCTTTGCGTGTTTCAGCGAGAACCACGCCATTACCGTGCGTGCCACGAGCTACTTTGATAATAACCGGCGCACCACCAACTTGTTCCAAAACATCGTCAAAATCGGCAGTTTCTCGCACAAAAACTGTCTTGGGTATGCCAACACCTGCTTTAGCTAGTAACTGCATGCTGCGCAACTTATCTCTAGAACGAACTAAAGCTATAGAACTGGTAGTAGTAGGAATGTTTTGCATTTCAAACTGACGCACCATTGCTGAACCATACTTAGTAAGATTTGAGGCAATTCGTGGCACCACAACATCTATGTCAGTCAAGGTTTTTCCTCTGTAATGAATGTGCGGTTTACCCTGTTCAAGAGTCACATAACATTTAGCGTAGTTAATAATTTTAACTTCGTGACCACGAGTTAAGGCCTCTTCTTTTAGTCTTTGAGTTGAATAATTTTTAGGGCCTTTTGATAGAATCGCAATTTTCATGTCTTATACCCTTTGTTTAGCGTATTTAATATTATTTTTCTGTGGCTTTATGCTTACATCTACCAAGAACTTGCCGTGTAGTGTGCGTCTGCCTATAAGTAAAGGATAAGTGTTGTTGGATCGGTTGGCTAGTGTAAATGTTGCTCTTATGCGTCGTCCACTCAATATGATTGGAATTCTTAACTTGTATCGGTCCTCGGTATGGCCGAAGGAATTAGTTATTCTTGATAGCGTGAAGTCGGTAGTGTGCAGCTCATTTCCAGTATAATAATCTGATTGTTTATCAAACAAGGTGTAGTACAGTTTCCGGCCTTTGACCCTTATATTGCTTGCCCATATGGCAGAGCTATCAGCTCCGGTATCGATT
>Ga0214923_10004066_pt1 | contig 17966 bp, 12 predicted proteins | sample LL1510_MetaG_FD_177993 | JGI IMG/M metagenome (GOLD analysis project Ga0214923, IMG submission 177993) | Freshwater microbial communities from Lake Lanier, Atlanta, Georgia, United States - LL-1510 | ecosystem: Environmental > Aquatic > Freshwater > Lake | place: USA: Georgia | collected... | reverse complement strand
GAGCTGCAGGAGCTTGGCATCACCGCACTCTATTTGTGCCCAATCTTTTCGAGCGCATCAAACCATCGCTATCACACGTATGACTACTTCAACGTAGATCCGATGCTTGGGGGTAACGAGGCGCTGCGTGAACTACTGGATGCGGCGCATGCGCGCGGCATGCGCGTGATTCTTGATGGCGTCTTCAATCATGCAAGCCGTGGCTTCTGGCCATTCCACCATGTACTCGAGAACGGTGCGCAGTCACCCTACGTTGATTGGTTCTACACCGACGAGGCGTTCTTGCGCGGTGATCGTCCACTGATCGCGTATCCAGATGCGGTCGATTGGCACGTGAAGCAGAGCGGCGGTGCCGGTGGCGGCATCGCGAGCAGCATTGAGACTGGCATCGGCTACAAGGCGTGGTGGCAGCTCCCTGCGCTTCCAAAGATCAACGTGGGCAATGCAGAGGCGCGGGAGCACCTGCTGCAGGCGGCCGAGTTCTGGATTCGCTTTGGCGCTGACGGCTGGCGCCTCGACGTGCCAGAGGAGATTGATGATGAGGGCTTCTGGCAGGAGTTCCGCACGCGCGTTCGCGCGATTAACCCTGAGGCGTACACCGTTGGTGAGATTTGGAAGCGCGCTGACGCGTGGCTTACTGGCGATCGGTTCGACGCGGTGATGAACTACCCGCTCACCGAGGCGATTCTCGGGTACGCGGGTAGCGGGCGACTTGCGAGAGATCTGGGCGACCATAACGACACGTACAAGCGACCAGAGCTGGATGCGGCGCAGTTCGCGGAGAAGCTTACCGAGATCATGGGCTGGTATCACCCAGCAACCACTGCGGTGCAGCTGAACCTGCTCGGCTCCCACGACACTCCGCGCCTGCGCAGCATCGTGGGCGGCAGTGCGGCTGCGGCACAACTCGCAACGCTCCTGCAGCTCGCCCTACCAGGGGCGCCGTGCATTTACTACGGCGACGAGTTGGGAGCACTCGGCGCGAATGATCCAGCAAACCGCGGCCCGTTCCCGAAGGACCTGACGGCGATTGATGCTGGCGCAGCGGCGTTCCGCGCGTTTGTTCGTGGCGCAGTAGCGGCGCGGCATGAGCACGTCGTGCTCCGTTCCGGTGCCCTGCGCGTCGTGCACGCCGAGGGACCGGTGCTGGTGTTTGAGCGCAGCGCGGACCCGGTCGGCTTTGAGGGAGTCCCGCTACCACTTGCGCCTGGGGCGGCACGCCGACTCTTGGTGGCGACCAACACGGGCGAGAGCCCCGCGCGAGTACAAGTACGGATTGACGGAGTGAGCGGGGTTGAGCGGCTTGAATGGGAGGGAGTCACCGGCGCGGCAACACTGGCGGGTGACGGTGCCCTGGCGATTGATCTGCCGCCCGTCAGCGGGGCGATCTTTCAGCTCCGCTGAATCAGGGAGTCGCGCGGTGGGGTGGTACCCCCGACGGGATTCGAACCCGTGATCTCCACCTTGAAAGGGTGGCGTCCTAGGCCTCTAGACGACAGGGGCGCGCGGATCGCAGCGTAGCACCGCTCTTGAGGCGCCGCCCCTAGGAGGCGAGCTTGCCGAGGATGTTTGAGGCGCCGAGGGCGATTCCTGCGGCGATGGCGAACCCGCCAGCAAGCAGGGCGGCGAGCATCGCGCGGCCGTCGCGGGCGCTACGAATGGCACGAATCATGCTGATCGTGAGCATCAGTGAGGCAAAGGCGCAGGAGAGGCCAACGACGAAGGTGCCGACGGAGAGTTCGCCGATCTGATCAGAGTTGCGGATGGTTGCGACCCAGGCGAGATACAGGAGTGAGACACCCACCGCCACCACCACGGCAACGAAGGTGCCGAGCGAGACAACACCACGCAGGCGGCTGCGGAGGTTTGCTGGTGTGCTCATCTCAGCTGGATCCTCATAGGCTTAGGGTACGACCTCCCAGATGATTGCGGTGCGCGCCGGTACGTCGACCCCGGTGGCGGGGTTGCCACCCTCTGCTGTGCCGTTTGAACGAGCAACCTCCCGGAGGTTCACGCCAGCACCAAGACTAAACGTGAGTCGCTCGCTGCCACCCCCCGCGTTCACCGCCACTAGCAGGTCGCCAACTGTCCACGAGGCGGCGTCACTTAGTTGGGCAACCTCTCCCAGGAGGCCGCTGGCGCGGCGTGAGAAGAGCAGGGTCCGACTGGTGGCGCCGCTCGCCCCAACAGCGAGCCAGTCAACAGATGCGCCGCGCACGTGCGGATGTGCGGCGCGGATGGTGGCAAGCCGCTGATACCAGGCGAGCATCGTGAGATCGGCCGCACGCGCAGCTGGGAAAGGTGCTGGGCGTCGTCCACCAGCACCACTGCCGTCAAGGCGGGAGGTGCGTGGATCGGTTGGCAAGATCGGGAACGTTCGACGGTCATCTGGATCCGTTGCGCCGCTCACACCGATCTCATCACCGTAGTAGACCGTTGGTGATCCAGGCAGCAGGTACTGCAGCGTTGCGGCGAGCAGTTGGCGCGCTTTTCCGACGGAGAGATTCTCTGCAATCTCCTTGCCGTCACGGCCGTTTCCGGGCGTGAGCTCCCAGAGCGAACGCGATGTGTCGTGCGAATCGAGCAGAGTCAGGTTCGCCAGTATCACGGCAGTCGGATAATCTTCGGCGATCCCCAGCAGCTTACGAGCGAAGAGAACCGCGCTGCGGTTGGTGCTGTCGGTCGCCCCTTCCTCAGGCTTACCGCCCAGATAGGCAAGCACCGCGTCACGAAAGCGATAGTTCATCGTGGCGTCAGCAGCATCACCGCGCAGCAGGCGGAGGGCGTCGCGACGGTTCCATAGTTCGCCAATGATCGGTGCATTCGGTGACGCCGCCTTGAGTGCGATGCGGAACTCCTGCCAGAAGCCTTCGGGGAAGCTACCGTCGGGCATCACGTCGAGGCGCCAACCGGCAACGCCCTGTTGCAGCCACCAGCGAGCCACACCCGCGTCACCCGCTGGCGAGGCGAGCAGCGTTGCTGCTGGTGCCCCCGAAGCGTCACCAAGGATCAGCGCGCGCACCGCGTCGTTGTTCTTGTTGAGCACCGGTAGCGTGTCGTAGTTTGCCCAGGCAACGTAACTTGCAGTGTTTGGCCCTGATCCACCCGCGCATGGACCTCTTGCTCCAGCGGCCTTCGTCCAGATAAACCACTCACGATACGGCGAGTCAACCGACTCACAGGCGCCGACCGTTGGCCATCGCCCGTAGCGATCAAAGATTGGCGAATCGGAACTGACATGGTTAAAGACGCCGTCGAGGATCACGGCGATATTCAGCTTTTGTGCGGCGTTCAATAGTCGCTGTAGCGCTGCGTTTCCACCGAGACGTGGGTCAACTTGAAGGAAATCATTTCCGTCATAGCGATGGTTGGAGTTCGCATCAAAGATCGGATTGAGATAGATGGTGTTCACACCGATAGAGACGAGGTGTGGAAGGCGGAGGCGAATGCCATCAAGATCACCGCCGTAGAAGTCTTCACCCTTCGGTGGCGTTGCTGGAATCGTGTTCCAAGGAGTGATGGAGGCGACCCCCTTGTAGCGCGGTTGCGCGCCACCATCGTTCAGCGGATTCGCATTGGCGAAGCGGTCGGGGAAGATTTGGTAAACAACCGAGCCACTGAGCAGCGGGCTCGCGGCAAATCCCTTCGGCGAGACGACGATCGCCCAATCGCCACCGACGTTGCCAGGCGAGATGCTACCGAGCCCCTGATCGTTGATGTTGTCGTCGGCGAGCTTTACCGCGGCGGAGCCGTCCGCGATCTCAAAGTGGTATCCGATTGCCGTTGGCTCGCTCCCCACCTCGATGCTGGCGCGCCAGATATCGCAGAGCGCATTGGCGAACTCGTTCGCGGGATCGAAAACGGGATCAGGGGCCAGGAGGGCGGTCAGCTCGCTGCTCGCCCCACGGTTGGACGAATTGACCTCGGCGCATGGAACGCCTCGTGCGACGCGGGTGGCGGGGCTCTTTGTTGCAGAGCCGCCGAACGGCGTAGCGACGGAGAGCGCAACCGTCACCGCGTCATCACTCCCCGTGCGGACCTGAAGCACGACAGTGGAGCCAACCTCAACAGCCCCGCCGGTTAGGCGATAGGCAGGGTCACGGGAGTCGTGGCGGATCAAGAGCTCCTGAAGTTTGTCGTCACCGCTGACCGTTGCGGCAGGGTCGGTTGGGTCGCCCGCAGGCCCGCATCCGGTGGCGAGCAGTGCGAGGGTGAGGGCGATGGGGAGGGCGCGGCGCCAAGGCGCGGCGGGCTCGGGTACGATCAGAGGCACCATGGAAGTGAACGGCATCCGCATTCCTACAATCATCGCCGAGAATAGTGCCGCGCGCTGCGATAGTTGCTCTGCGCAGATTGAAGGCACCCCGTTCCGCATCAGCGTGCTCGACACCACCGCCACTGAGGTAGCCCCCTCGTTTGGCGAAGCGTCACCAATCAATCCTGGGCCATTCCAGTTCTGCACCGACCCAGCCTGCCCTCCGCGCTGGATGGCGGTGCGCGGATGGCTCCGCTGCAGCCGCAGTGGCGTGCGCGAGATCATGCGACCGATCCGGCTGCCACATGGCGCCGGCGCTGAGCTTGGGCTTTGTGATGGTCTGCACCACGATGCTCACGAGTTCCTGCCGGCGTAGGCCGGAACTGGCGTGACCACGCTCCTCCCAGCGCTCACCGCGCTCTTCGCACTCTTGTTTGCCGCACTCCTCTTCGATCAGTATCGAACGCGTCGAGGTGCGTATCAGTTGGCGTGGGGTGTTGGCGCACTCGCGTTCTCTGCTGCAGCAGGCGCTGAGGCGCTGGCCGCTGCCGTCGGCTGGAGCGAACCGATCTATCGCGTCTGGTATCTCTTCGGTGCGGTATGGACTGCAGGTTGGCTCGGCGCTGGAACGATTCTCCTCTTGGCGAAGACGCGCTTTGGGTACTGGTATGCACTCTGCCTCGCCCTCTCGGGTCTCTTTACGATTCTGGTCGCACGCCGACTCGAGGATCCGTCGGCAGGACCAACCGCGTTCGTCTATGCGCTCACTGCGTGGGGCGCTGCGATCATCATTGGCTGGCTCTCGTACATGGGCGATGCGCGGTGGGCGCGATTCTCGATCACCCTTACAGCAGCGCTGAGTGTGATCGCCGTGCCACTCGTTGTGATTGCGGAGCTTCCCGCGCCAGGGTGGGCGACAGACCCACCGACCGGCGCGCCAGTCGCGCTGCTCCTTCCGCCAACACTTCGACTCCTGACGCCAATCCTGAACGTGAGCGGCGGGCTCGCACTGCTGACCGGCGCACTCTTCTCGGTGTACGTGTTCATGCCAAAGCGTCGAGTGCTCCCGTATTCGACTGATCCGGATCAGCGCGGTGATGAGCTCCTCTTCAATCTCGCGATCGCCCCCGTGGCACTCACCGTGAACTTTGTGCGCAGCATCCCCGATGCCTGGCGCGCCTGGCGTGCTGGCACCTTGAATCGTCGTGTGCCCGCGACAGCCCTGATCGCGTTTGGCGCGTTCGTGCCGAGCCTTACCGACACGTTGAATCGCGCCGGCTCCACGGAGGGATACCAGGTGGGGAAGCTGATTGGGGCGCTCCTGCTTCTCTGCGGGTTCTTGGCGAGCGTTGAGTCCACGAGAGAGGTGCGCCTGCCGCTCATCGGCCGACCAGTCCGGGCGCTGCTCAGGTTCGTTCGCCGCGAGGGGTGACTGGTATCCTGACTTCTAGCACCGCACGGAGGCCCCTATGAAGATCCGCACCGCAGTTCTCCCGGTTGCCGGATGGGGCACCCGATTCCTTCCCGCGACGAAGGCTGTACCGAAAGAACTGCTGCCGATCGTTGATCGCCCCGCCATTCAGTACGCCATCGAAGAGGCGGTCGCCTCTGGGATTGAGCGGGTCATTCTCGTGACAAGCGAGCATAAGCGAGCGATTGAAGACCACTTCGACATCTCCGCCGACCTTGAGGCGATCTTGGAGCAGCGAGGCGACATTGAGCACCTGCGCGCGGTGCGCGCCGTTGCCGACATGGTCCATCTTGTGACGATCCGTCAGAAAGAGCAGCTTGGCCTCGGCCACGCCGTGCTCATGGCACAAGACGCCGTTGGGCACGAACCATTTGCGGTGATGCTCCCTGACGATCTCATCTTCGGTACGACGCCAGCGCTCGCCGAACTCATCGGCGCCTATGTGGCAACGCAGGCTTCAGTGCTTGGCGTTATGCGAGTTAAACCGGCGGAGGCCCATCGGTACGGCATCGTTGATCCAGATACCACGCTGCCAACGAGCGACCAGGGCCGAACGATTCCGCTGCGCGGCGTCGTCGAGAAGCCCGACGCAGCGCATGCGCCATCCGACCTTGCCGTTGTGGGCCGCTACATCCTTGGACCGAAGATCTTCGAGCGGCTGGAGCAAACTACCCATGGAGTGAACGGCGAGATTCAGCTGACCGACGCGATTCACACCCTGGCGCAAGAGCAGCCCGTCGTCGCGCGACACTTCTCCGGGACACGTTATGACGTCGGATCACCAGAGGGTTGGCTTCGCGCAAACCTGCACGTCGCGCTTGATCATCCGGTCTATGGACCGATTGTGCGTGGAGCAATCACCGCAGAGAACGAGCGCCAGTCGTGACCCCATCAGCGCGTGACGAGCGAGCACTTAAGCCTGGTGACGTTGTTGCTGGCCGATATCGGCTGCAAGAACTCATTGGCGAAGGGGCAGCGGCCCTAGTCTTCCGCGCAACCGACGAGGCGCTCGGCCGCGATGTCGCGGTTAAGGTGCTTCGAGCACCACTCGCAACATCCGCGGCTGCCGCGGATCGCTTCCGTGCCGAGGGCCGAGCCGCCGCTATTGTCGCGCATCCAAACGTTGCTGCCGTGTTTGACGTTGCGCCTGATGGCGAATCGCCAGCGATTGTGATGGAGTTTGTTGACGGTGAGGACCTCGCCTCTATGCTGCGGCGCGTTGGCCCCCTTGTTCCACGACGTGCAGCAGCCGTCGCCGCCCAAGTTGCGCGTGGTCTCGCCGCCGCACATGTGCGCGGCATTATTCATCGAGATGTTTCATCGCGAAACATTTTGATTAACCGTGAGGGGCGCGCTCAAATTGCCGACTTCGGGATCGCTCAGGCAATGCACGAGGTGGATGGAAGTGAAGCGGCTGCGCGTAGCGGTCAGAGACCAGAGGGTTCTGTTGGGTACCTGGCGCCAGAGGTGTTGGCGGGGAGTCCGCAATCTGCATCGTCAGATCTTTTCGGCCTTGGCGTTGTGCTGTTTGAACTGCTCACTGGACACCGCCCATTTGATCGCTTGAGCGGCGAAGAGTTGAGAGAGCGACGTAGTCAATCGCCCGCGCCGTCGCCTCGCGAGTTGCGACCTGACGTTTCCCTTGAACTGGATGCGATCACCGCGCGGCTGCTTGATCCGAAGCCGAATGAACGCTATGTGAATGCAACCGCTGCAGCGGATGCGCTTGAGTCGTATGTGGTGCAAGCAAACCGAACCGCTGTCCCATCACGACCGGTTGGACCAGCAGCTGGCGCGCCACGTGCGCTAGCGGGAACTCGCGTCGCTCGAGTTGCGGCGGAGGCTGGGCCGGGTGAGCCGGAGATGCTTCCAGATCCGAACGATGTAGGCAGCGGTGGCCCCGTCTTTGAGAGTGATACGGCGTCGCTGCGCACCATGCTTCTAGCCATCGGCGGCGTTGCCCTCACGGCGCTCCTGCTCGTTGGTGGAGCGATATTGGCTATCCGTATCCTCTCGGCAGGGTCCGGCCCAGATAACAACGTGAAGGTTCCAAGTCTCACCACCCTGACCCTCGCCGAAGCAATCCCTATCGCTGAGGGCCTCGGGCTGCGGGTCCAGGTTGTCGAGCGGGTGAGCTCGTTAGATCAGCTAGTTGACACGATTCTTTCTCAGTCGCCAGGGAGCGAGACGCTCGTGCCGCTCAACACGGTCATCGAGGTTCGGGTTGTGGCTGGGAGTGGGTTCGTCGTGGTCCCAGATATACAGGGGTTGACCGAGGTCGACGCGATCGCCGCACTTGCCAAGGCGAAACTTGTTCGAGGTGCAACCTTCCGCGAATACTCAGATACCGTTCCCGCTGGTGAAGTGGCGCAACAGAACCCGCGCCAAGGGGTGCAGGTGTCGAGTGGCACCGAAGTTGATCTTGTCGTCTCACTCGGACCAGAGCCCGCGCCGAGCCCTTCGCCAAGTGCGAGTGGCGCTGACTGGCCGCAGGTACCAGACATTCGGTGTTCAAGCATCGCGGACGCAGCGGAGATCCTCTCCGCACTCGGCCTCTCACTAGATGCGGCATCAGCGTTGCTTGACCCTACGGATCGCATCGACACCTTCTCGCCGCTTGCGGGAGTTTTCGTCGAACCCGGAAGCGAGATCTCGGTTGTGGCAAGCATGACTGCGGGGACGCCGATCGCTGGCTGTTCCCCGTAGTGGAGCTAGGCCTCTAGGCCCTCCCAGAGTCCGCCACTTGCCAAACTGAGTCGAGGTCGATCGGCGAGCGTTCCATCGAAACTGCGCTCAAGTTGAGCGGCAGCCTGGAGTGGCACGGGTGCCGTCCAGCACTCCTTTACGTCAGCTTCGGCAACGAGACGCCGCTTCTTATCAATACCGCAGTACGAAACCTTGCTAATCACGGAACGTCGCATGTGGCGGCAACTTCCACACGATGCGGTTGGTGTCTTGCACACCCAACACTGACCAGCCTCCTCTTGGATGGCATTACAGGTTGGACAGCGCCATGTCAGGGCTGGTGTGGCACTCATGGCTTCACTAGGTAGACACGGAAGCTTTGTGTCCCAGAGATCGGATCGCCAACGCTGAGTTCATATGTCACAGTGACCAGACCTCGGCCCTCAGTATTGAAGTTATCTGGAAAGGCGTAGTTCCAGGAGGCACGACCACTCACATCTGACGTTGTGCACGCACCAGGCGCAATCGGGTCTGGCTGACCGCCATCGGGTGTCACATACATGCATACCCGCACGTTTGCCGCAGGCGCACCGGCTGAGTCAGTTGCTGTAGCCGTGATTCGGAAGTCTCTCCTGGTAGCCAGGATGATCGTTCCAGGATTCAACACGATAGAGATTCGACCGACGGACGCAGACGTTGAGATCTCAACGCTTTTAGATGTTTGATTTCCAGCGCCGTCTGTCGCTGTGATAGTCAAAACATTTGTCCCATCGCGAAGCGTAATGCCAATTGAGAATGCACCCTTCGTTGTTGATCGTCCGCTCTCAATCGCTCCCGTTGTTTCGTTGCGAACTTGTACATCAATGTCTTTGTCGGTCTTCCCCTTAACGGTCACCGAATCACCGTTCATGATTCCACCTGGAGAAGGAGCGGTGATAGTTAGCACCGGCGCAGTTGTGTCACGCACAACAGTGATTGGGGCAGAGCGTGTTCCTTCAACGCCGCCCATCACTACGACCGCCTCAATGACATTGCTACCAGCCGAGAGCGGGACTTTGACGATGTCAAAACCTGGAGTCTTTGGCATGGTGATTTCAGCACCAGTGATCACTGTTCCATCATCACGCGTGATGATGATTCGAATGATTGCCTCACTCTTCTCAAGAAGATCCTGTGGCAGCGTGCCACTTACCGTAATCGTTGCTGCGGCCGTAATAGGTTCACTCGGCTCACTGAGGGTCGGCCGACCGGGCTCAACGGAGGCGGGGGGAGGCGTCGGTGATCCGCCCCCACCAATAGAGGTGATGAACGGGAGCGCAACCGCAGCGAGGCCGATCGCTCCTGCAATAACGACGATGGTAATGAGTGTCGAGAGAGCGGTTGCAATCGTGCCACCGACGCCGCGCGAAGGGTCCTTTGATCGCTGCGATGCGGAGTCCACGCGATAGGGAGGCGTGTACCCCTCAGAGCGACCAGGGAGGCCGCGCCGTGGTGGCTTTGAACTCGATCGACGGAAGAGTCCCATAGGGCGATTCTCGCACGCGGCGCGCCGAGACCGCTACGCTCCAACGATGCCTGATCAACCGAGCGACCCGCAGCTGATCCTCGAAATGCGAGATCGCGTTGCGCGCGCACGCGCGGAGGTCATTCGCGCCATTGGCGAAGGGCGTGGCGCCGATGCCTGGCGTGCCGCCTTGGTGGCGCTTGAGTCACGAGGGCGCTTTGGCATTCGTATGGGGCTGGGGCGATCGAACGCCCTCCTCCGCGCACTCGGATCCCCAGAAACGAGTGTCCGCGGCGCGCTGGTCGCAGGAACAAACGGGAAGGGGAGCGTTGTCGCACTCGTCTCATCGGCCCTCCGCGCGGCGGGGATTCGCCACGCCACCACCCCAAAGCCGCACCTGGTCAGCTACCGAGAGCGCGTACAAATTGACGGACTGCCGCTTGCCCCACTCCCCTTCGCCCAGGCGGTAGCGCGCGCCCTTGATGCCGCCGATCAGATCGAGGAGCGCGTTGGGCCAGCAACGGAGTTTGAGATCCTCGTCGGGGCAATCTTTGAAGCGCTTCGCCAGGAGGAGATCACCACCGCAATTGTTGAGGTTGGCCTTGGCGGGCGGCTCGATGCGACGCACGCATGGGATGGCGGCGTTGCCGTCGTGACAAATGTCGGCTTGGATCACCAGCAGTACCTCGGTGACACCATCGAGGCGATTGCCAAAGAGAAGGCAGCGATCATCGTGCGCGGCGATCGTGCCGTGATCGGTGCGAGCGAGCGGGGCGGCGCACTTGATGTGATTCGCCACCGTGCGCAACGTGTTGGCGCACCCTTTACGATCGCGCGTGCTGGTGGCACTCGCTCACTTGGGCGCGATGGCATCGAAGTAGACCTTGAAGGGCGCGGCGCGGTGCGCGTCAGTCTGCTCGGCCGACATCAGGGGGCTAACGCTGCGGTCGCGGCTGCGACACTTGATGCACTCCGCGATGCCGGTATCGCCTCCGTGAGCGACGAAGAGTTGCGCGAAGGTTTTGCCACGGCGCGTTGGCCAGGTCGCATGGAGCTGATTCCAAGGGCACTCGGGGGTGGCGATGATCGCGACCTGTTGCTTGACGGAGCGCATAACGAGGATGGTGCCGCGGCGTTGGCGGCGGCACTCGCTGATCTTGGCCCGCATCTCCGCGGCGCCAGCGGCGCATCAACCTCGCCACTGGTGCTGATTCTTGCGGTTATGGCCGACAAGTCGGTTGCGGAGCTATGCGCCGCCCTCGCCACTTCACCCACGCTGCGCGCCGCACAGGTGATCTGTACGACCGTTGGAGATGTGCGGTCCCTTGCGCCAGAGCAGCTTGCCGATGCGGTACGTGCCGCCAGCCTCGGCGCGCAGGTGAAGCTTGCGGCAAACCCGAACGCGGCGCTCCTTGCCGCGGCGGAGCATCGCGGCCCAATCATGGCAGCGGGATCGCTCTATCTCGTTGGTGCGATCCGTGGGGAGCTGATGCGTCGTGGTGTGCTCCCAGATGACGGGAGCAGTGATGACGTGGCAGGATCAGCAACATGAGCGAGCGCCACACAAGCCGTGAAGCGATCAGCCACTCGTACGCGCCAATTCCAGCAACAACGATTGGTCCGCTGCGCGTGGTGTGGGGGAGCCGCACGTACATCATGGCGGTGGCGAACCTTACTCCTGATAGCTTCTCGGGTGATGGGCTCATGGAGTCGAGTGACGCAACAGAGGTACTTCTGGATCGCGTAGAGCAGCTTGCCCGCGACGCGGTGCGCGACGGGGCAGATCTACTCGACCTTGGCGCTGAGTCAACACGGCCAGGACACACAGAGATCTCGGCGGCTGAAGAAATCGCGCGGCTCATCCCTGCTATTGAACGGCTTCGTGGCGTGCTCCCAACTCTGGCGCTGAGCGCTGATACGCAGAAGGTAGAGGTTGCGGCCGCCGCGCTCGACGCGGGGGCGCACATGTTGAACGACATCTGGGGAACCCGCGCAGGCGATGAGATGCTCCAGCTCGCCGCTGATCGTGGTGTGCCGATCGTCGTCATGCATAACCGAAAAGAGGTAGCGACCGGCGAGCAGGCCGCTGATTTCACCGAAGAGTTCCTCGACGAGATGGCGGCGGTCGCGGCGCGCGGCCGTGCCCTTGGGATTCCGCAGGAGCAGCTGATCCTTGACCCTGGATTCGGCTTCGGGAAGGGCCCTGCGCAGAACCTGGTCACCCTGCGCCTCCTCGGTGCCCTGCGTGATCTGGGTCATCCCGTGCTGCTCGGCACCAGCCGTAAGTCCACTCTCGGTCGCGTCATCGACGGGGCTCCAGCCGACCGCCTCGCGGCGACGGTGGCGACGAGTGCGCTCGGGGCGCTTGCCGGGGTTGACATCGTGCGCGTGCATGACGTGCAGGAGAACCGTGACGCGGTGCGCGTCATTGACGCTACCCTCCGCGCGGCGGGGGAAGACCCCGACGAGGCAATCGGCCCAAACCCAAACCGCGCCGGCCGTCCGCCACGGCCGAGCCGGCGAGATCAAATCTCCGTGCGCAACGTGCGTTTTGATGCAGCGCATGGCGTTTATCCAGAGGAGCATCAGAAGCCACAGCCGTTCTTTGTTGACGTCGAAGTGGACGCCGACCTTGCCCCCGCAGGTCGTGGTGACATGCTCAGCGCATCAGTTGACTACAGCGAAATCGTGCGCGTCGCTGTTGAACGCGTTGGGGCTGGCGGTCATGCCGATTTGATTGAAGCACTTGCAGAGCGTATCGCCGACGCTGTAATGGAGGTAGTTGCCGTCAGCGGAGCAATCGTGCACGAAGTGCGCGTTCGTGTGCGTAAACCTGAGGCTGCAGTCGGGGCGCAGATTGATTGGGCAGGTGTTGAGGTCGTACGCACGCCGTAAGGCGATCGCAGCGTCAACCTGCTAGTTCGGCCGGATCCCCAGCTTCACAGTGACCGTGATTGATGCGCCATCGCGAAGAACAGTCAAGGTGATTGTTGTGCCGGGAGCGTATTGCACCAGCAAATCCTGAAGTGGGTGTGCTTCATCAATCGCAGTCTCATTGACCGCGGTGATAATGTCGCCACTCTTGAGCCCAGCCTCCTCAGCTGGGCTGCCAGAGATGACTGGCGATATGGATCCATCCGCCGTGATCCAGGCACCAGCGCTGACAGGGAGCTTGTTCTCTTGGGCGGTGCGCAGATCAAGCGCCGTGTAGCGTACGCCGATCCATGGCCGCGATAGTGGTGCACCAGCGAGCGCCTGCTCAAGGATTGGTCGAGCAATGTCAATGGGAATTGCAAACCCGATACCAGCGCCCTCGGTGGAGATTGCGGTGTTGATGCCGATGACCGCGCCGCTCGAGTCGACGAGTGCGCCACCAGAGTTTCCAGGGTTAATTGCCGCATCAGTTTGAATGAGGCCGTTAATGGATCCGCTCTCCGTCGTAATGTCACGGCCAAGCGCGGAGACAATGCCCGCGGTCACTGAGTTGGTGTACACGCCTAGTGGGGAACCGATCGCAATGGCTGTCTGACCCACCTTGATGCGACCAGAGCGTCCGAGGGTCGCTGTTGGCAGACCTGCAGCGTCAATCTTTACGATTGCAAGATCGGTAAGGGTGTCAATGCCATAGACCGTACCAGCAAAATCTCGGCCATCTTTCAGGTGAACAACAATGGATGATTCGTCGGCGATGACGTGCTTGTTGGTCACGATCCATCCATCAGCTGAGTAGATGACCCCAGAGCCGATGCCATCACCACTAGGTGTTGTGACTTCAAGTGTGACGATGGCGGGCGAGACGCGCTCTGCCACCGCAACAATCGCCGATTGCTCCGAAACAAGTGTTTGCCGAATCTGCGTTGTAATGTCTCCGCCAGAAAGTCCGTCTAGGAGAAGGATCGTTGCTGCGGCGCCACCACCAGCTCCGAACAGCAACGAGAGTGCCAGCATCCCGGCGATCGCGCTGCCACTAAGGGATCCGGTTCCTGCGCGAAGAGAGTTGCGTGCCGCCTGCAGGGGCCCACTCTCGCGTGTGATCCACGCAGCCGGGCCTCTGTCGGGCTCTGGCTCAAATCGAAGTGGCGAACGCCGCTTCACTGGAGTCTTGGCTACCCTCTTTGCCGCGGCAGGCGTGCGTTTCGCTTTTTCAACCACGTGGCGTCTCCTTCGGAACCTTGGTGCTCTCAGGTGCCGCGCTCATTGAGGCGGGCGTCTCACTCACCGTAGATGATGGCGGATCGGCGCGTAGAACACGGCGAAGGCGGAGTGAAGTTTTCGCAACCTCCCCGAGGAGGGCTGCGGCGCGCCGCCCGAAGCTCACGAGGGTGGTTGGCCCAACCTGGACGGGTGCCGCCTCAGGAGGCTCGTCACCTACCGCCTCAGGGTCGGCTGGGAAGGTTAGGGCGAAGCTCGTCCCCTCCCCTGGGAGGCTTTCGACCACGATGCGCCCAGCGTGCATGTCAACGATTGACTTGACGATGGCGAGGCCGAGGCCAGAGCCAGTGGCGCGGGCGGCACGATTTGCCGCCGCCAGCCCTTCGGTGCCGCGATAGAAGCGATCGAAGATGCGCGGCAACTCATCGGACAAGATGCCAACCCCCGTATCGCGCACGGTCACCGTCGCGGCTCCGGTTGAGAGGAGTTGCACCGAGATGAGGACCTTGCCGCCTCGTGCGGTGAACTTCAGCGCATTGGCGACAAGGTTGGCAACAGCCTGGCCGACCAGCGCAGCGTCGTGGCGAACGAGCACCTTCCGTGTCGGCATGCGCTCATCAACTGCAACGCCGGCCCTGCGCGCACCTGCAGCGGCCTGCTCCACTGCCGCGCGCACGCTTGCGCGCACGTCGGAGATTGCGAATACCGGGCGAGCGATCCCGGCATCAAATCGTGAGAGCTCAAGAATGTTTGAGGTGAGTGAGTCCATGCGCTCTAGCTGCCGACCCGCCTCCACGAAGATCTTTCTCCTCGTCACGTCATCGGTGGCTGGATCCTGGAGCAAGTCAACGAACGCGCGCAGGGCTGCAAGTGGTGTTCGGAGCTCATGCGAAACATCAGCAAGATGCTCCTGTCCGCGATCTCGCTCGCGTCGCAGCGCCTGCATTGACCCTTGCAGCCGTTCGGCCATGAGATTGAACTGGTCAAGCAGCGCCACCATCTCGTCGTTCGCCGCGACCTCAATCCCGGTCGGAACGCGAGCGGAAAGGTCTCCATCGCTGATTGATGTTGCTGTTTCAGAGAGGAGTTGCACTGGCTTTGCAAATCGAGCCGCAGCAAATGTAGAGACAATGATCGCCACGATCATTGCGAGAATCCCAACGAAGGTGATCGTGCCAGTGACGCCCGCTAAGCGCCATGCGCGCGTCGTCAATGGCGAGATCAGGGTGACCTCAATGCTGATTGAAGAGGGTGCACCACCAATGATTACAACGTTCGGTTCCAACAGGATGGAGTCACGATCCTCGCCAGGCTCAAGCACCGCCCCTTCGGAGCTGATCAGGAACTCCGAATCAGCCGCGGGAGAGAAGAACTCTTTATCTGGATTCCAGGTACCAAATCGAACACGGACATCCGCACGAGCAACATCGAGGGCGAGCTGCTGCAGCTCTGGATCTTGCAGTAGGAATCGCTCGCGCACTCTCGAGTTGAGTTCACCCTTGCTGTCAAGGATGCTCTCTGTTCCTGCAACGCTTTGCGCCAGGCTACGAACGGCGCTTGACACCGCGGCAGTCCGAGCTGTGAGCGCTGAGCGTTCCTGCGTTTCAAACTCTTGTGAAACGCGACCCACAACAAGGAGGCCGGAGAGCGCAAGCGAGATCGCCACGATGCCGAGGAAGGCGATCGTTAGACGAGCGCGCAGTCCGCGGGGCGGTACGCCGTATAGGGAGTCAGTCAGAGTTCTCAGGCGCCACTCCGCTCACCACGATCGCTGCGGTCCGAGAAGCTGTATCCAACACCGCGCACGGTCAACACAAAGCGAGGCTTCTCTGGATTCGGCTCCACCTTGTCGCGCAAGTGGCTGACATGCACGTTGATCGTTTTCTCGTCACCCGCAATCGCGGCATCGTAATCGCGCACACGTTCAAGAAGGTCGCGGCGACCGAAGACGCGCCCCGGCTTCTCGGCGAGGATGCGCAATATCTCAAACTCGGTGGGGGTGAGAGTGATGCGGGCACCACCGCGAGTGACCTTGCGACGTTCAAGGTCAATCACCAGATCTTCTGCGCGAATGACACGCCCACCCATCGCGTCGGCAAGGTCGCCGTAGGCACGGCGCAGGTGCGACTTGACCCGAGTGAGCAGCTCACGAACGCGGAAGGGCTTCGTCATGTAGTCGTCGGCGCCAAGCTCAAGGCCAAGGATGGTGTCGACCTCCTCGTCGCGGGCGGTGAGGATGATAACGGGGGCCTTGGAGCCCCCAGCGCGCAAGCGGCGGAGAAGCTCAAAGCCGTCGATTCCAGGGAGGCGTACGTCGAGGATGAGCAGGTCGGGAGCCTGCTTCGCGCCGATCTCGAGGCCCTTGTCGCCGGTCGCCGCCATGAGCGGCAGGTAGCCTTCACCCTTCAGCGCCACCTCAAGGGCGAGCGCGACGGCTGGATCGTCTTCAACTACAAGGATTGTGGCTGCCATGCGCCGATGCTACACCCCTGACGCGGCTATCCTTCGCCTCACATGAGCACGCCAAGCGCCCCCCAGGTCATGAACGGCAACCTAACGCCCGCTGCCAGCCTTGCGGTGAAGGAGCGTGGCAAGGCCCTGCTCAGTCGCCCCACCCTGAACAAGGACACCGCCTTCAGCCGCGAGGAGCGCCGCCTGCTTGGCCTGGATGGCCTCCTCCCCGCGTCGATTCTGACCCTTGAGGAACAGGTTGCTGTCGAGCTAGTCAAGATCCGCCGAAAGCAGGACCCTCTCGAGCGCTACATCGGACTGGCTGCGTTGCAAGATCGCAACGAGACCCTCTTCTATCGCCTCCTTGTTGAGAACGTCGAAGAGTTCTTGCCAATCGTCTACACGCCAACCGTTGGCGAGGCGTGCAAGCGCTGGAGTCAAATCTGGCGTCGAGCACGTGGCGCATGGATTACACCAGAAGATGTCACACGAATTCCTGAGCTGTTGCGCAATGCCTCTGGCGGCTCCGAGATTCGCTTGATCGTTGTCACCGATAACGAGCGCATCCTTGGCCTCGGAGACCTCGGCGTTGGCGGCATGGGGATCCCAATCGGCAAGCTTTCGCTCTACACCGCCGCGGCAGGAATCCAACCATCATGGGCACTCCCAGTCTCACTCGACGTGGGAACCGACAACAGTGAGCTTATTGCTGATCCAAACTACCTAGGACGCCGAACGCCGCGACTGCGCGGCGCCGAGTACGACGCGTTTGTTGAGAGTTTCGTTCATGGGGTGCAGGCGGCGTTCCCTGGCTGTGTCATTCAGTGGGAGGACTTCAAGCAACAGAACGCGATTCGTATCCTTGAGCGCTACCGCAACGCCGCCCCCTCATTCAATGACGATATTCAGGGGACGGGCGCCGTAGCACTTGCCGGGATGATTGCGGCGATCGTTGCAGGAGGCGGATCTGGCACCGGCAAGATTGAAGATCAACGGATCCTCTTCTACGGTGCTGGCGCTGCAACCCTCGGCATCGCGCGACTCTTGCGCCACACGCTAGCTTCTGCGGGTCTGGAGGGAGCGGCACTCGATACGGCGATCATCGCTCTCGACTCAAAGGGTGTCGTACACGAAGGTCGTGACGAGTTGGGAGACGGGAAGAGCGAGCTTGCACTGAGCGCAGCAGCGATATCGGCACTCGGCGCTGGCGAGTTGCTGAACGCGGGGCTGACCGAGGTGATCCAGCAGGTCAAGCCAACGATCCTGATTGGTACCAGTGGTCAGGCTGGCGCGTTCACGGAGCCTGCGATTCGCGCGATGGCGTCGTCCGCACCGGCGCCGCTGATCTGGCCACTCTCAAATCCAACATCGTGCGCCGAGGCGACACCGAGCGACATCTTCACCTGGAGCGACGGCCGCGCCGTGGTGGCAACGGGCTCACCCTTTGA
>Ga0214923_10004065_pt1 | contig 17975 bp, 15 predicted proteins | sample LL1510_MetaG_FD_177993 | JGI IMG/M metagenome (GOLD analysis project Ga0214923, IMG submission 177993) | Freshwater microbial communities from Lake Lanier, Atlanta, Georgia, United States - LL-1510 | ecosystem: Environmental > Aquatic > Freshwater > Lake | place: USA: Georgia | collected... | reverse complement strand
CCAGCTTTAACCTGGGCCTTTACAACTACAGTTCCACCAATCTTTGCTGCGGCTTCTGCAGCTTCAGCTGGGGTGTCAGCGATAAGTCCCTGTAAAACGGGAACTCCATAGCTTTCAAATAAATCGCGCGCTTGATATTCAAATAAGTCCACTTATGATTCCATTCAATGAAAATAGGCACTGAAAATGTGCAACAGGTATAAGTTTAGAGCTTTTGGATGGGGGCCACTCGCACCATCAAGCGTTTAGTCCCCACCGATTCGAACCTAATTTCAGCAGTTTGCCTAGACCCTTCACCGCTCACCGCAACTACGGTGCCCTGTCCGAAATCATCGTGGCTGATGCGGTCACCGACAGCTAGCAAAAGACCCTCATTGTTGCGAACCGTGGTAATCGAGTTGTTCCATACCTTCTTCTCCCTAGGCCCATCGGTAATTGACCTTGGCTGGTAGCGAGGAGTTACCTCTCTTTGGGCACCCCGTTGATCCAACAAATCACCTGGGATATCCAGCAGGAAGTTGGATGGCATGGTGGAATTCATCTGGCCAAACAGCGTGCGTTGAAGAGCCAAAGTTAGGTAAAGACTGCGCATAGCTCTGGTGATTCCAACATAGAACAACCGTCGTTCTTCAGCTAAGCCACCTGGTTCTTCAAAGGAGCGAATGTGTGGCAGGGTTCCCTGCTCTAGTCCGGCAATAAACACCACCGGGTATTCCAAACCTTTAGCAGTGTGCAGTGTCATCAGCGACACCTGACCTGATCCATCGTCAATCTCATCGGCAGCCGCAGCCAAAGTAACTTCAGCAAGATAATCAGCCAGTTTGTTCTCTGGGTTTCTAAGTTCATACTCAATCAACTGACCAACCAGAGCGTCTAAGTTTTCTACCCTTGCTTCATCCTGTGGATCCCTGCTCATTTCCAAGTTGTATTTGTAACCAGAGCGAACCAAGATTTCAGTTAATACTGTGCTGATCTTGTCGGTCTGAGCAACCAGTTCAACGGAATCCAAAAGGTCTGCAAAAGAACGAATCGACTCGGTTAGTTTTGGCCCCAAGCCTAGTTCCCCAACATGGTTCAGGGCTTCTCTAAATGAAACTCCTGCTCGTCTTGCAAATTCGGCAATCTTTAGCTCAGTCTTTTCACCAATTCCGCGTCCTGGTTCATTCAGGATTCTTCGAATGGCCTCGTCGTTTCTGGGATTAGAAATTGCGGTTAGGTAAGCCAGTGCGTCTTTGATTTCTTTGCGCTCAAAGAATTTCAATCCTCCGATAACTGCGTATGGAACTCTCTGGGATTTTAGTTCCGCTTCAATACTTGGAGTTAGCGCGTTAGTTCTATAGAGAATTGCCATCTGAGAGTAAGCAATACCATTTTTGTGATGCTCAACAATCTCATCAACAATAAAGCCTGCCTCATGCCGTTCATCGACAGCGGTGAACTGAACAATCTTTTCACCACTACCAGCTTCTGTCCAAAGGTTCTTATCTGGTCGGTCAAAGTTTTTAGAAATAACAGCGTTAGCGGCAGAGAGAATGTTTTGGGTTGAACGGTAATTCTGTTCCAAAAGTATTGTTTGCGCTCCATTGAAATCTTTGGAGAACTCAGAGATGTTTCTGATGTCCGCCCCACGGAAAGCATAAATGGACTGGTCGCTGTCACCAACAACAGTGAGGCAAGCTGGACTTACCATCTCACCAGTTTTCGGGTCTGGAGTTGTTACCGGTTTAGTAAGTTCACGAATCAGTGCATATTGCGCATGGTTAGTATCTTGATACTCATCAACTAAAACGTGGCGGAACTTTCTGCGGTATTGATCTGCCACCTCAGGGAAAGCTCTAAAGAGATAAACAGTCTCTGCAATCAGATCATCAAAATCAAAAGCGTTGTTGCGTTTCTTTTCATTCTCGTAAGCGGCAAAGATTTCCGCGTAGGCTTGAGCCTTTGGGTTTTTTGAGTCAGCATTGCCGACAAAATCATCAACATCTTGTAATTCATTTTTAGCTTTGCTGATCACAGCTGCAACCATTTGAGGTTTGAGCTTGTCGATGTCGTGACCTAGCGACTTGATCAAGCGCTTCAGCAATGCCTTGGTGTCACCGGTGTCATAAACCGTGAAGTTCGAATCATGGCCTAACCGATCAGCTTCTCGTCTGAGAATCTGCATACAAGCTGAGTGGAAAGTCCTAATCCACATACCCTCTGGATCCCCCACCAGATGCTTGATGCGTTCACGCATTTCATTAGCGGCTTTGTTGGTGAAAGTAATGGCAAGAATTTGTGATGGCCAGGCTTCACGATTAGCTAGTAGGTGAGCGATTCTGTGGGTCAGCACCCTGGTTTTACCGGAACCCGCACCTGCCACAATTAGCAAAGCTTGACCCCGATATTCAACAGCTAAACGCTGTTGGGGGTTGAGTCCTTCGACTAACTGGGATGAATTACCTGACATGTCTTAAGTATCTTAGGCGTAACCTAAGACCTGGTTAGCCACGATCGTCTAACACACGCCGAAGTAGGTCTGGGTGATCCGCAAAAATACCATCAACTCCAGTTTGAATGATTCGTTCGTAGTATTCCTCGACTGTGGTTTCTGCCTCTTCGGCTCGAGCTGTGTAGGTCCAAATGTCTAGCCCAACGCTGTGAGCATTTTCTACCCAATTAGGTTCAGCAAACAGCATCTCAAGTGATATGGAGATTCCATCAAAATCTTTAGCCACAGTGTCTAAATCAATTTCAGAAATGTTTGTATCTTCCAATAGATAGAAAAACTTAGCTTGTAGCGCGGTTGCTTCCGCCTGCCTCTTTGCATCTAGAAGTATTTCGAAGTCAAAGGATTCAAAAACAAAAGTTACACCTCTTTTTATTCCAGTGGAATTCAATATTTCTCTCACCGCAATAGTCCCAATTGATTCATCTAGTACCTCTAGATGTGTTCCTGATTTTAGCTCTACAACCAGAATTTGATCTCGAATGAAATCGGAGTGGAGCAACTCTGCGAACGTGGGTATTTCGAATTGCCCGTCAAAGAGTGCGCTTCCCGAACGATCTTCTGGCAGTCTTTCAACCGCACGAAGAGTTTTTAATTCTGGCAAAGTGAATTCTTCTGAAAACCAGTCTTTTACATCTATATCTCGATGCATTCGAGACTCAAATTCTGGTTTACTAGAGACGTCAGTGGTCTGTGCCAAGTGATTCTCATGGCGAATGACTAAATGTTGATCCTTTGTAGCAACCAAGTCGAATTCCATACCATCGGCAAGCTGACTAACTCCAAGTTCGAATGCTGCCAAAGTGTTTTCTGGTCTATAGGCACTGGCTCCTCGATGTGCCAACACCAACAGGTTTTTCACACTATTCCCACTCAATAGTGCCAGGTGGTTTACTGGTGACATCCAGCACCACTCTGTTTACGCCGGCAACTTCATTGGTAATTCGGTTGGAAATCTTCGCCAGCAGGTCATAGGGCAATCTAGACCAGTCTGCTGTCATGGCATCTTCGCTGGAAACAGGTCTCAGCACTATCGGATGCCCATAACTTCTGCCATCTCCTTGAACCCCAACCGAGCGAACGTCAGCTAACAGAACTACTGGACATTGCCAGATTTCCCCATCTAGTCCTGCTGCGGTTAATTCAGCTCTAACAATCTCATCTGCTTTACGAAGAAGATCTAAACGCTCTTTGGTAACTTCACCAACAATACGAATTCCTAGGCCAGGACCTGGGAAGGGCTGACGGGAAACTATCTCTTTTGGCAAACCTAATTCATAACCAATAGCTCTTACCTCGTCCTTGAACAAGGTTCTCAGCGGCTCAACTAATTCAAACTTTAGATCATCTGGCAAACCGCCAACATTGTGATGGCTCTTGATACCAGCCGTTACCCCTCCCCCAGATTCAACTACGTCTGGGTATAGGGTTCCTTGAACCAAGAACTTAATTGGCTGATTATCTGACATGGATTCGGCTACCAAAGCGGCTTGAGCGTCTTCGAAGACCCTAATGAATTCCCTACCAATTATCTTTCGCTTAGTTTCAGGGTCTGAAACTCCAGCTAGAGCAGTGAGGAAGCGTTTCTCAGCATCCACAGTTACTAATCGAATACCGGTAGCGGCTACGTAATCGTTCTCAACCTGCTCAACTTCGCCTTGCCTTAGCAAACCATGATTGACGAAAACACAAACCAGTTGGTCGCCCACGGCTTTGTGGACTAGAGCCGCCGCTACCGCAGAATCAACTCCGCCGGATAGACCACAGATAACCCTTGAGCTTCCCACCTGCGACTTTATTTTTGCTACCTGATCGGCTATCACATTCCCGCTGTTCCATTCAGCTGCAATACCAGCAACATCGTGGAGAAAATTCTCTAAAACATTCTGTCCAAATTGAGAATGCTTCACTTCTGGATGCCACTGAACTCCATAAATCTTCTTCACTGCAGATCCGAAGGCAGCGACTGGAGTGGTGGGGGTGCTTGCCAGCACCTCAAAACCCTCAGGTGCAACCATAACCTGATCGCCGTGACTCATCCAGCAAATTTGAGATTCTGGTTGTCCCGAAAGAATTCCCTTAGCGTTACTCACCTTTAAATCGGTTGCGCCATATTCTCGTAACCCGGTTTTATCTACGCGACCACCGAGTTGTTCAGCCAAGATTTGAAACCCGTAACAAATTCCTAAAGTTGGAATATTTAGCTTGAGAATCTCTGAATCCAGTTGCGGAGAATTCTCTTCATAGACACTAGACGGTCCACCGGAGAGAATAATTGCTTGCGGGTTCCTAAGTTTTACTTCACCTGCTGTGATATTGTGATGGACAATTTCAGAATAAACTCCAGCCTCACGAACTCGTCGGGCAATCAATTGTGCGTATTGGGCACCAAAATCAATTACAAGAACTGGTCTGAGATCAGAAATTTCTAAGCACCAGCCTTAGCTAAAAGTCGCTTGTGGTAATAACCTTCGATGAAGAAGGAGGAAAAAGGAATAATCCCACCGGAAGCAATGATTAGGAAATCCTGGAAGGAAAGTTGTGCCAAGCGCCAAACTCTGAAATCCGCAAAAAGGTAAATCACATAGAGCAGGCCGTGAATCTGAAGCAAAAGTTTAGAAACATCTATCCCCTCGGTTGGCAGTCCACTCCCGTCTATTCCCTTTGGCACCAGTCTTAGCCAATTGGAATCACCCCAAATCACAAGGCCAAAGCCCCAGTTCAGAACAACTTCAAAGGTGACCAAGATCAATGCTGTGCCGGTGATTATGGAGCAGACACGATAGAAGGTGATGGCTGACTTTAGGGGATTCATAACCCCTATTTTAGCCGTCAATGTCTTGGATAAATGCGGCCACCGCCAGTTTGGATTGCGCCAACGAATCACTTTCAAGGACTACCTGAGCCACTTCAATGGCTTGAGCTCTTGATACTCTTGCCAGTTGCTCTCCCACCGAAGCAATTGAACCCGATCCGACGCTCACCGAATCAACTCCCAAACCAGCAAGCACTACCGCCAGGTTTGGATCTGCTGCTGCCTCACCGCAAACGCCTACTTTAATCTGAACAGCTTTGGCTGCAGTCACCACTGAACTGATGGTTTGTAAAAGTTTTGGTTGCCAAGGATCCAAGAGGATAGGTTTCGCTGGGTTCAATCTGTCTTGCTCAAAAAGTTCACTCGAAAGATCATTTGTTCCAATACTTAGAAATTCAACTAGCCCTTCAAGTTCCAGAATAACTTTGGAAATTTCAATTGTTTCCACCATTATGCCGACACTCTTGAATCCTGCCTGCCTTGCTAACTCTGCAAATTTCTCAACTTCAAAAATTGATCTAACCATCGGCGCCATCACTGACACATCACGACCCGAAGCATCAGCCGCCATCTTGATTGCAGTTAGTTGCCTGCTAAGGACAGCTGAGTTTTGATTCAAAACTGATTCTGCAAGCGCTAGAAAAGGAATCGGCTTATCCTGTGATATGTCCAAAGTTCGAACAACTATTGGTCCGGCAGGAGAAGCCTGGAAAGTCTTGAAGTACTCCTCCTGCTGCTTTTCAATACTTGGCTCTTCGCTGTTGGCAAGATAGAGCAGTTCAGTTCTAAATAGCCCAACTCCCGAAGCCTTCTTCTGTTTGGCTAGCAGAGCATCCGAAACTGAACCGATGTTGGCTAACACCGGAATAATGCAATCCTCAATCAAAAAGTTCGCTAAGTCGCGACCAGCCATGAAAGCTATTTCGGTGATTTCAGCTTGAGCATTCAGTGCATCAACTCTGACTCCAAGATCTTGAGTCAACAATTCGAAGCCATCCTTAGCAGCGACCAGTGCTGGAATTCCCAGCTGCCGGCAAATAATTGCGGCATGCGAGGTTGGCCCACCATTTTTGGTAATAACCCCGACCACACTTTCGTTGAAACGCAAGGTATCGATAGGGGTAAGGTCTTCCGCCACCACGATGATAGGCCCTTCATTACCTAACCTGGGTTGGCTAATTGAATTCATCTTTCTATTTACCAAGGTAACTAAGCCAGCCAGATCTGCGATTCGTTCTTGGAACCCTGCCACCCCAACTAGTTCGTTCGAGAATGAATCCATTGCCCGTGCCAAAGCTGTCTCTGCGTCCCAGCCATTATCCAGGTGACCTTTAGCTACGGCCAGAAGTTCAGGGTCTTTCAAAGCTAGTCTGAGTGCTGCCATAATGTCTTTGGCATCTGATTCAGTTGAGTTACCCAATTCGTCTAGTTCTGCTGCGGCCAGGGCTAAACCTGATTGCAATCTGGAATACTCTTCTGAAATTGCCAGTGATGATTTCTTTCCTGTCGGTTGCTTTGATTCCTGATGCAAAATGTGAACTCGACCCCAGGCTATGCCTGTTCCAATACCGATACCCGTGATAACTGTCATTTTTGACTACCCAGAATTTCTAACTGTTGCTTTCTGAAAGCATCAGCCAACAGCCGCCACCAAATGAACAGTGCGAAAACTGCAAAAAACGTCCACTCCAAAGCATAGAAAGTAGTTAGCCAATTGAGGCCACTGTCACCTTTAGCTAAATCTATTTTTGGTATTTCGACACCGGCTAGCTGGCTGAATTGGCTTTGGCCAGTGAGCGCCAAAAATCCGGTGTAAGCAGTACCTTTGGTTGCAACGATATTAACCAGTTGGGCCACTGATAGCGAATCGAAAGAGTCTTTCTGAACTTGCTGCAGTGGAGCTTCACTTGGGAGGTACCTTCCAAAAAGCTTTATAAACTTTTTGGTTGTCGCTATTTGTTTAGTTTCAGTTAGCACATCTTGAGCATCTTCTGTTTCAGGGATAAAACTCACCGCTATGAATAGTCTGGCCGTGGTGGTATCTGCTGGAACAACAATCCAAGAGCCTTTGGTGCCATCTGGTTGTAATCGATTGCCAATCAAAACCGCTTGCTCTGGATTTAGTTTTACCTTTGCAACAACCTCAGTTAGCACTCTCGTTTTAGGTTCTAACTCTTGAAAGATATAAGGCTGATTTGGTTGAACAACCTGATCGATTGATCGGTAAACAATTTTGGAATAGCTGCCGGGAGTGCTTGGAATAAAAGATCTGGACGCTTGCCATTGGGCTAACATGGCGAAAATGACACCTAGGGCAATACAGCCAAGTAACGCGGTAATCCACCTTGGTGTTAGTGCTAGTCTCAGCATGTTTTAGGCATCGTAGGGAGCTACGACGGTTTCAACCTTCTGGAATTCCTTTAGATCGCTATAGCCGGTGGTGGCCATGGCTTTGCGCAGAGCGCCAATCAGGTTGGTGCTGCCATCAGCAGATGTTGAAGGTCCTTGCAGAATCTGCTCAAGGGAGCCAACACTGCCGACCTTCACTCGCTCACCTCTGGGAAGCTCTGGGTTATAGCTCTCTGGACCCCAGTGCCAACCAGACCCTGGTGCTTCATTGGCTCTAGCCAGAACTGAACCCAGCATTACCGCATCAGCGCCACAGGCAATAGCCTTGACCAAATCCCCTGAGGTGCCCAAACCGCCATCGGCAATCACATGCACATAGCGACCACCAGATTCATCCATGTAATCTCTTCTAGCTCCAGCAATATCTGCAACTGCAGTTGCCATTGGAGCGTGAATGCCTAGAACTTTTCTGGTTGTTGAAGCTGCGCCACCACCGAAACCAACCAAGACCCCCGCAGCTCCGGTGCGCATTAGGTGCAAGGCTGCGGTGTAGGTGGCTGCCCCTCCTACGATTACTGGAACATCTAGTTCGTAAATAAACTCTTTCAGATTGAGCGATTCTTTAGTTTTTGAAACGTGTTCGGCAGAAACTGTGGTGCCACGAATTACGAATAAGTCGACACCTGCCGAGATAACTGTCTTAGCGAAGTTTTGAGTGTTTTGCGGTGATAGTGCACCGGCAACAGTCACCCCAGCTTTACGAATATATGAAAGTCTTTCTTTGATGAGTTCCGGCTTGATAGGTTCTGCATAGATTCTTTGCATAGCTGCGGTAGCTTCTTCAGGAGAAAGATTTGCGATTTCGGCTAGTTGAGCAGTTGGGTCTTCATATCTAGTCCAAAGCCCTTCGAGATCTAATACACCTAGACCGCCTAATTTACCGATGGCGATAGCAGTATCGGGCGAAACAACTGAGTCCATAGGTGCAGCTAAGACTGGAAGTTCAAATGAATATGCGTCGATGTTCCAGGTAGTGCTTACGTCTTTTGGGTCTCTGGTTCTTCTAGATGGAATTACGGCAACATCATCAAAAGCCCAACTACGGTTACCGCGCTTGCCGCGACCTATCTCGATTTCGCTCAACTTGTCTCTCCTAGCGGTTGTTGTAGTTAGGTGCTTCTACGGTCATTTGGATATCGTGTGGGTGGCTCTCTTTCAAACCAGCAGGGGTTATTCTTACGAACTTGCCCTTCTCCTGAAGTTCAGGAATTGTATTAGCCCCAACATAGCCCATAGCTGCACGAAGCCCGCCAATTAGTTGATGGGCAACTGTGCCAACTGAGCCGCGGTAAGGGACCCTACCTTCAATACCCTCAGGGACCAGCTTGTCTTCTCTTAGTACGTCGTCCTGGAAGTAACGATCCTTAGAGTAACTCTTAGCTTCACCTCGTGATTGCATGGCACCTAGAGATCCCATGCCACGGTAGGTCTTGTATTGCTTGCCACCAACAAAAGTGATGTCTCCTGGTGCTTCATCGGTACCTGCTAGAAGTGAACCAATCATCACCGCGTTAGCACCGGCAACCAGTGCCTTCGGGATATCTCCGGAGAACTGCAAACCACCATCAGCAATTAAAGGAACTCCAGCTGGTTTACAAGCCAAAGAAGCTTCATAGACTGCGGTGATTTGTGGAACACCAACACCGGCGATAACTCGAGTGGTGCAGATAGAACCTGGGCCAACACCCACCTTCACACCATCAACTCCAGCATCAACTAGTGCTTGGGCTCCTTCACGAGTAGCGACGTTTCCACCAATGATGTCAACATGTTTTACAACCGGTTCCGCTTTTAGTTTCTTCACCATTTCAATAACTGCTGAGTTATGCCCGTGAGCGGTATCGACTACTAAAATGTCAACACCGGCATCGACCAGAGCCATTGCTCTTTCCCAACCATTATCCCCAACACCGATTGCGGCAGCTACCAGCAATCGACCAGAAGAGTCCTTGCTCGATAGCGGATACTTCTCGCTCTTATCAAAGTCTTTGATTGTGATAAGTCCACGAAGTTTATTGGCAGAATCAACCAGAGGTAGTTTCTCAATCCGGTGCTGAGCAAAAATTGCAATTGCTGTTTCTGGAGAAACTCCAACGGGAGCAGTAACCAAAGGCATTGGGGTCATCACATCTTTAACCAAGGTAATGCTCTTTTGAACCTCGTTGACAAATCTCATGTCACGGTTGGTAACAATTCCAAGCAAAGTTCCATCTTCATCAACAACTGGTAAACCAGAGACTCTGAATTTGCCGCAGATATCGTCAACCTCTTTCAAGGTGGCTAGCGGGTGGGTGGTCAGTGGATGGGTAATCATGCCAGCTTCGGATCTTTTCACCAGATCCACCTGGGTAGCCTGCTGTTCAATTGACAAGTTACGATGCAAAACCCCTAAACCACCTTGGCGAGCAATAGCGATAGCCAAGCGGGCTTCGGTTACGGTGTCCATCGCGGAAGAAAGCAGTGGGATACCAATACTCAAACGCTTGGTGACCTGGGTCTTGGTGACTACCTGAGATGGCAAAACATCGGACTGGCCAGGCAGCAGTAAAACATCGTCGTAGGTAAGGCCGGTGAAGCCAAATGGGTCATTCTGAGTCATATTTACCCTGTCAAAAGGAGGCGATTAGGCAATTCTACCTTCTCCAGAGGCTTACGGCTATGGGGAGTTTGGCCCTAAGAAGCCAACTTGGCTATACATACCTTCGTTACCGTAGCGAAAGAGCGCATAGCCCTGCTGGCTAAAGTATCCAGCCGAGTCAAAATATGGCCCGTTTTCATTCTTTGCCGAGGCCAGAGTATTCCGTAAATCCTTAGTTTCACGAGCCGAACTGACTAGCAGATTGACTAACTGGTAGCTGCGATAAGCCAACCCAAATAGATTGCTATTGGAGGAATTCAGAAGAGCTGGCCGATTCATTTGATCAATCAGCCGATTCTTGAACTGGGTAGAAACATTCTCGCTTGCCAGCAAGGCTTTGAAACCAGAAAGAACCTTTGCCCAAGGGTATGCAGAATAGTTGGCTAGGTTACCTGAAACTAAATAGCCACTCTGCTGATCATCTACCCAATCAGACATCTCGTTAAAGAAATCAATTGATTTTTCTAAACTGACTAGAACAAAAGCGCTCGGTCGACTTTGGCGAATTCTTTTGTAATCTGAAATTCCGTATTGTTGCACTCTAAATCCTCTGAAGGTAAGCCCCAGATTAATCATTTTGCTCACTTGTTTCGAGTAGTCATCTGGGTCCGTGACGATAACCACTAAATCAGGATTGGTTTTACTGATGTATGCAGCTAGTGCCGATCCATCCTGAGTGCTAGTTGAGGCTAGTCGAAAAAACCAGTTTTTATTTTGAATAGGGCTAGACACATTTTCTGCTAAAGCACTCGGTGCAATTATTGGCACTGGATTTTCAACGTTGTATTTAGCAATTCTTGCTGCACTATCTGTTTCCAGCGGTGCAACTATTGCATCAACTTTCTTAGCCTTCAAACGCTGCATGGCCAATTTGGCCTCAACTTCGCTGTCTCCAGCATCATCGTAAATTACGGTCACGTTAGCCAAGTCTTTATCTCTGGCATCAGCAACTGCTAGTTGGATCGCACTTTTCTCAAAAGCCGCGGTAAACCATAGGGGCCCTGATGCCGAAACTAAAACTCCGAGCTTAAGCCCTGGTGCAACGGGCTTAGCCACGCTGTTTCCGACTAGCATTCCGATTGCTAGGACCACGAGCAATAAAACTTTCAACCGATGTTTCATTCGGCAAGACTAAATAGAAAACCTCGAACCCGCTAAAGTTCTCAACAGGTTAAAGTAAGAGCGGGCCGGAAACCCGACCCGCTCCCAATAACTTGAGTTATCAGTTTTTAGTGCCGTTTACGCTTGCTGATGGCACAGCGTTAGATGACATGTTCCACTTGGCAAGCAAGCTTGCATACTGGCCATCGTCAATCAATGACTGCAGAGCCTTCTGGATTGCATCGCGTAGCTCGGTGTTCTTCTTCAAGATGGCAACACCTACGTATCCTGCGTCATAGCCGTTAGGGGCGTCTGGGTCGTTGATTACGTCGAAGTATTTACCGTTACCGGCTTTAGCGGCAGCACCCTGGGCTACGAAAGAGTCCATCATTACCGCTGAACCCTGCTTAGCACGCAGTGCATTCTCCATGCTTGGAGCGTCAGGAAGTTCAGTAATGGTGATTGCACCCTTACCGGCAGCTTTACAGTCCTTAGACATGTTTCCTACTAGGTCAATCTGAATGGTTCCGTTCTGAACAATCACGGTCTTGCCACAAAGATCCATAGCTCCCATGATGCCTTCAGGGTTACCCTTGGTAACGATCATCTGTGAACCACCAATTTGGTAGTCAACGAAGTCAACCTTGGCTTGACGCTCGACGGTGTCGCTCATTGAGCTGATGATGATGTCATTGGTTCCAGCCTCAAGGTTAGGAATGATGGTGTCGAAGACTGCATCATTGAAAGTTACCTTGGCACCTAGCTTTTGGCTTAGCAACGCGCCTAGCTCAACATCGAAGCCGGTTAGGTTTCCTGATTCATCCAAATACTCGAATGGCTCGTAAGGAATGTCGCTGGCAACGTTGATGCCCTTGTCCAGATACTGAGCTGGCAAGAGAGCCTGAGCCGCCTTGTCAACTTTAGATTGGTCTACGCCATTGTTAACAGTTGAACTGGCGCAACCCGTGATTACTAAAAGGCTCGCTGCCATGACGGCTACGAAACCTAGTTTCTTTGATACCACTTTTTACTCGCTCTCTACTTGTTTAGTTTTTGGTTACAGCACCTTATTGAGGAACGCTTTAGTTCTTTCCTCTTGAGGGTTATCCAAAACTTGTTTAGGTGTTCCCATTTCAACAATTTGCCCGTTGTCTATGAATACTACTTGGTCAGCAACTTCCCGAGCAAAGCCCATTTCGTGAGTAACCACAATCATGGTCATACCCGCTTTAGCCAAACTCTTCATAACATCTAAAACATCGCCAACCAACTCTGGGTCCAGAGCAGAAGTTGGCTCATCAAACAACATCAACTTTGGTTTCATGGCTAATGCTCTAGCTATGGCAACGCGCTGTTGCTGTCCACCGGAAAGCATGAATGGATAAAGATCTGCCTTATCGCTAAGCCCTACCTGTTTTAGCAAATCTAACCCCAGATTTCTGGCATCGTCCTGGTTCATTCCAGCAACTCCGATAGGGGCTTCAATGATGTTTTGTAAAGCTGTTAAATGAGGGAAAAGGTTGAATCTTTGGAAGACCATACCAATAGACATGCGCTGTCTGGCTATCTCGGAAGGCTTCATTTCATGCAGCACAGAGCCAACCTCTCGATACCCCATGAGTTCACTGTTCACATAAATACGACCACCGTTGATCGATTCCAGGTGGTTCAAGCATCTTAGAAATGTAGACTTTCCAGAGCCAGAAGGCCCAATAATACAGAGCACTTCACCCTGGGTCACGGTTAGCGAGATTCCTTTTAGGACCTCATTTGATCCATATCTTTTTCTGACACTTCTAGCATCAACCATCAACTCAGCCATTAGAGCCTGCTCACCTTCAGTAGTTTTCCTCCAGCGGCAGCAACAAAGCCTTTGCCGTATTTACGCTCTAGTGCTCGTTGTGGGAAGCCCAACACCGTGGTCATAACTAGATACCAGAATCCACTAACCACCAGCAATTCAATCTGGGCTAAGTTAGCCGAAGAAATCTTTGAAGCCACCGTGTAAAGCTCGGTAACTGCAATCACCTGCAACAACGAGGTGTTCTTTAACATACCGATGAATTCATTGCCCAGTGGTGGAATGATTACCCGCATAGCCTGGGGCAAGATGATTCTGCGCATCGTATAGCCACCGGACATCCCGAGAGACTTAGCGGCTTCAACCTGACCCGAATCAACAGCCAAAATTCCAGCTCTTACGATTTCTGCCGAGTATGCGGCTTCGTTTAGTGACAGGGCAATTACACCGGCTAATAGTGCTGGGATAACCTGGCTGGTTGGCCAACTTTGAAAGATTACATCAGTATAAGGAATACCTAAAACAATATTTGGAAAGATGATTCCTAGATATCCCCAGAAGACAATCTGCAAAAGTAATGGGGTCCCTCTAAAGAATTCAATGAAGCCAGTTGAGATCCAACGAAGCAGCGGGTTGGGGCTTAGCTTCATAATTGCCAAAAGTGTTGCTAAAACCGTTGCGATAAACATACACAACACAGTGATGCCCAGGGTGACCAGCATTCCAATCAAGATTCTTGAATCGAAAAGGAAGCGAAAAACTATGTCGTGCTGAATACTGTCTGCCGAAACTAATGCCCAGATAAAAGCTGCCAGCAGAACCGTGACGATAATTCCAAAGACCCAACGCCACGGGTGCCTAAGTGGAACAGCAACGACGTCATCAGAGTTGTCAGTCTGGGGTTGGGGAGCAACAGCCATTCGGTGGAGCCTCTATTTCAATAGTTAGAACACTAGTTATTAGGCTAGACCACTTAAAACCAGATAACCCCCGAGAATTCTCGGGGGTTATTAGGTTTATCGAAATGTAATTTACCTGACCACAACAGCCAAGATGTCTCTAGCTGAGAGCACTAAATACTCCTTGCCGTCCATCTTTAGCTCAGTGCCGCCATATTTGGAGAAAATGACCCTGTCACCGACAGCAATGTCTAGTGGAATACGGTTACCGTTGTCATCGACGCGGCCTGGACCAACTGCGATAACTTCGGCCTCCTGAGGCTTCTCCTTAGCGGTGTCTGGGATTACCAGACCCGAGGCAGTTACCTGCTCTGCTTCTACTGGCAGAACAACGATGCGATCTTCAAGTGGCTTGATTGAAACCGACACGTGAACCTCTTCTTTAGTCTTGGGTTTGATTGGTGCCGAAAGACACCTCTGCCATATTAGCACTCTCTAGTCTTGAGTGCTAACTCGGGGCTGTTAGCGTTGATGGGTGGACTCCCAAGGCTTTATCAACCTAATCAGCCCAGCCGGTCAGGCTTTGCTCGCTGAAGTTGGTCCCCTAGATAGCAAAACCGACGCCCTGAAATTGGTCACCGGTCTGCGTAAGACAGGCCATGATCCCGACCTCATTGCCAATGTATTGACCCAAATCAAACTTCGAAGAAAAGCCACTGAGAAATTCGGTGAATTTGCCCAAACCATGATTTTCACCCAAGCAGGTTTAGAACAAGCCTCCCGATTGCAGGTTGCTGGAATCCATGCTGGCAGATTTAGAGCTGCTGGAATAAAACATGTTGCCGATTTAGGTTGTGGGATCGGAACCGAGTCAATGGCCATGGCCAGTTTAGATATCAGAGTAACCGCTTTTGAAATTGATGAGCTAACTGCAGCAGTGGCTTCATATAACCTTGCTGCTTTTGAGAATGTAATCGTGAAGCAAGCAGACATAACTCAAATAGATTTAACCGAATTCGATGGTTTGTTTTTAGATCCAGCCAGAAGAGATAACCACTCCAGAAAATACGATCCAGCTGATTTCTCGCCAAGTTTTGATTTTGTTTTAGAAACTGCAAGAACTAGACCCACTGTTCTAAAACTTGGTCCTGGTATGCCAAGAGAAATGATTCCAGAAGATTCAGAAGCAGTTTGGGTTTCAGTCAATGGCGACTTAGTTGAACTCACACTCTATTTTGGTTCTCTTAGAAGACCCGAGGTAAGAAAAGCAGCACTGCTTATTACAAATACAGGAAGCCACGAGCTAACTAGCAATAACTCTTCTAGGTTAGATGCTGAACTAGATGAGTTAGGTGAATACATTTATGAACCAGATAGTTCTCTGATTAGATCACAACTAATCGGTGAATTGGCTCAGCAACTAAACCTAAAGATATTTAGCCCAGAAATTGCTTATCTAACTTCAAATGAAAACATCGATTCGGTGTGGCTGAAGAAATACAAACTGCTGGACAATCTGCCTTTCGATAGGAAGAGACTCAAGGCATACCTCAATGAAAGAAACATCGGTCCACTTGAAATCAAAAAACGTGGAACCGATGTAACTCCGGAACAACTGAGAAAAGAACTAAACCTCAAAGGTAAGAACCCAGCCACTCTGATAATTACCAGAGTCAATGACAATCACCGGGTTCTAGTTGTAGCGCCTAGATAAAGCAAAACCCCTCACTGTCAGCTTTGGTGAGGGGTTTTGCTTATAGAAAATGAACTAGTTGTTCATAGGAGGCATATTCCAGTTGCCGCCGTCATTGTCGTTGTGGCGATTCATGAACTGGTCATCCCCCATGAAGTCAACACCGTGCCTGGCTCTAACCACCAGGTTCACGATAGTTGCGATCAGGGCAATACCAATACCTACATAGCCAAGAACTACACCGGTAATTGCCATCCAGCGACCAGTCTGGTCGGTCTGCTTTAGTTGGGCTAGCGCTAGGTGACCTGAGATAAGTGCAGCTGGTGCACCAAACAAAGTCAAACCGGTTGCTAGGGAGACTACCGCCAAGGTGTTGAGCTTGGTGTAATCGTATTTCTTGGCTTCCGCCATAACTGCTCCTTCGTGTGTGGATTCGAACAGGTTTAGTAAAGCAATCGAAACTGAGAGAGACCTGAATCTAGCCTGTGTTTAGGCCTGAAGTTTAGGACTGGACTTTTCTAACATCAAGGGTTGATTCAGCAGAAAAACCAAGATTACTTGGCGATGCACCAGACATAATAAGTTGCGCACCTAACACCGCAATCATTGCTCCGTTATCGGTGCAAAGTTTGAAAGGTGGAATACGAAGATCAATACCTTCGGCAGCGCAGCGATCTGTTGCGTATTCTCGTAGTCTCGCATTAGCGGTTACTCCACCACCGAGCAGTAATCGATTAACTCCATACTCTTTACAAGCCTTGATTGCTTTGTTCACTAAAACATCAACAACTGCTTCTCTAAAGCTAGCTGCAACATCAGCTACCGAGTAATCTTCATTTTTGCTCTCAGCAAGTTCAACATGTCTAGCCACGGCAGTTTTCAAACCAGAAAAACTAAAGTCAAACTTATGTTCAGCCATGTCTTTAGGCAAAGTGAGTCCTCTAGGAAAACGAATGGCATTAGGGTTTCCATTTTCTGCTGCCTTATCAATCTCTGGTCCCCCAGGGTATTGCAAACCAAGAACTCTAGCTACCTTATCGAAAGCCTCACCAGCAGCATCATCAATAGTCTCACCAAGTAAAGTCACATCATTCAAAAGATCTTTCACAAGTAGGAGACTGGTATGTCCACCACTAACTAGAAGGGCAATAGTCGGTGTCTCAACTTTTCCATTAGCCAAAATATCCGCTGCGACATGTCCTACTAAATGATTCACAGCATAGATAGGTTTACCAGTTGAAACCGAGAGTGCTTTAGCCGCAGCGATGCCCACCATAAGTGCTCCAGCTAAACCTGGTCCATTGGTTACGGCAATTGCATCCACTTCATCTAAAGTGACGTTGGCTTGATCCAATGCTTCATCTAAAACTGGCATAAGTGCTTCAAGGTGTGCCCTAGCAGCAACTTCCGGGACCACCCCACCAAAGATGGCATGCTGATCCATACTGGAAGAAATAACGTTAGCCAGCAAGGTATTACCCCGAACGATACCAATTCCAGTTTCATCGCAGGAACTTTCAATACCAAGAACAATTGGTTCCTGCTTGATGTCAGTCTGCATGACAAAGGCATCAACGTTATCCGGCTGGTAATAGTTCTTCCTGATGCCAATCCGCTTATAACCAAAAACTGAATACAGCTTCTGGGCAATTACGTTGTCTGCTCTGACTTCAAGGAAGATCTCCTTAGCCCCAAGTTCCTTAGCCTTAGCAGTAAGGGCGTTCATCATCGCCCTGCCATAGCCTCTTCCCCTAACCGAAGGGTCCGTGGCTATGGTCTGGATGTCAGCCTGTTCACTAGCTTCCAGCTTGCTAAGTCCGGCATAGCCAACAAGTAGGTCTTCAACCAGACAAACGATGTAATAGGTGTGTTCTGCAGTTATCTCAGATTCCATGACATCGGCAGACCAAGCATCTTTCACAAAACACTTCTGTTCCAAGGCCATAATCCCGGCTAGATCTTTGCTGGTGGCTTCACGAATAATCATCCGCTCACCCTCTTACCTTTACCAGGGGTTGCATCAGGCTCTCGAAGATAAATCGGAGTCACATCCCGGTTAACTTTCTTACCTTGACTAAAAGCAATGAGACCCAATGATGCAGCAGAGACAACCAACTCTGTAGTTTCACAA
>Ga0214923_10004064_pt1 | contig 17978 bp, 22 predicted proteins | sample LL1510_MetaG_FD_177993 | JGI IMG/M metagenome (GOLD analysis project Ga0214923, IMG submission 177993) | Freshwater microbial communities from Lake Lanier, Atlanta, Georgia, United States - LL-1510 | ecosystem: Environmental > Aquatic > Freshwater > Lake | place: USA: Georgia | collected... | reverse complement strand
CAATCAAGTGCAGCAATGCTGACACTGAGCCCTGCAAAACCAACGACCGCGTTCAGAACCATGTCGGGGCAAAGCTCAGAAATTAGATCTGCGGCTGCACTGCCGCCGACCCGAATCTCTTCCACTGGAAGGTCATCAGTACTTGCGTTGATTTGATCAGCGGCCAAAGCAACTCTCGAGCAATCTGTGCGGCCAGCTGCAGCGATCAACCCTTGAAGATCGCTGCCGGCTGACATCCCGACGACTTCGATGTTTCCGACAGCTTCGAGTACCGCAAGTGCCTGCTGGCCGATTGAACCGGTAACTCCTGCAATGAACAGCCTCATCGGTTCTGCCCGAGCGAGCTCATCACGCGATCAAACTCCACAGCCAATAAACGCCGACAATCGAAAAGAGCACTCCGTCGATTCGATCGAGCAAACCTCCATGTGGGCCGAGCACGGTTGAGGCGTCCTTGGCACCGGCGTCACGTTTGATGACACTCTCAAACAGATCTCCGAGCGGTCCGAGTAACGCAGCCACCAAGGCAATCAGCAAAGCTGATTCAAACCCAAGCCAGCTTTGGTAGAGGCTTGCCGCGAGCATCGCAACGATCGCCGCCGCAACCCCGCCAACCAACCCCTCGACTGTTTTCTTCGGCGACATCCGTGGGGCTAGTGGAGTCCGACCGAAACTACGCCCAGCGAAATACGAACCGGTATCCATTGCAAACGTCGCGATCAATGTGTCCAGAACGATGGCTCCTCCGTGATTCAAATCCCTCAGCAGAATCGCAAAGCCGATCGCCATAACAATCCAAACGACCCCAAGCATCGTTGCTGAAATCGATGCCGTCGCTCCCGACAGATCCGCCCGCAACGAAACCAGTAGGAAGGCCACAAGAAGCGCAGCCCAGCTAAGGCCAAGAACTGCAGGAGCCCCTCCTGCATGCGCTCCGACAGCAACTCCGACCATTGCGGCAAAAGCCGCCAGTCGGAGCGGACGATCCTTGTCAAGCAGGCCGAACAACTCGTGCAGACAGAGGAACCCAATCACGGTTACGCCCAACACGAACCACCAGCCCCCGACTCCCACCAGCAGGCAAGCACCGATTGCGAGGGGCAGCGCAACTAATGCTCTCGAAATAACGTCACTGCGCCCCATCAGCGCCCTCCGAAGCGACGCTCGCGCGATGAATACTCGTCAAGGCACGAAACGAAATCGTCTCTACTGAAATCAGGCCAAAGCGCATCGTGAAAAACAAATTCGCTATACGCACACTGCCACAACAGGAAATTCGAAATGCGGCTCTCCCCGCTTGTGCGGATCAGCAAATCAGGATCACGCATGTAGGGGTCGCCGACCAACTTGTCGAACGCTTCTTCGCCCCCACCTCGATATGCCTCAGCTGCGCGGACGATTTCGTCGCGGCTTCCGTAGTTAAATGCAACGAATAGGTCGATGACCGAGTTGTCGGCGGTCACAGCCTCTGCCCACTCCATCTTCTGAACCAGCTTCTTCGGGATTCGACGGTCGTGGCGGTCGCCGATAAACCTCATGCGCACGCCTTCAGCGTTCAGCTCGGGGGTTTCAGCCTCAAGCCGCTCATCAAACATCCGCATGAGCCCGAGCACTTCCTTCGGAGACCTAGACCAGTTCTCTGTGGAAAACGAATAGACAGTGAGCTGTTCGATCCCGAACTCAGCCGCGTCTCGCAATCGTGCTTTCACCGTGTCGGCGCCTGCGCGATGGCCCTCGACGACCGCTACTCCCCGGTTCTGAGCCCAGCGCCCGTTCCCGTCGGTGATGATCGCGACGGTCTTGGCCCGTCGACCTTCAGAGGTCGTCAAACCTCGAGAATGTCGGCTTCTTTACGAGTGAGGTTCTCATCGAGCTTCGCAATGCTCGAATCAGTGAGCTTCTGCAGCGATTCCTCGCCGCGATGCTCTTCGTCCGAACCCACTTCGCCGGCCTCTTTGAGCTGGCGGAGCTCATGCATTACATCGCGGCGAATGTTGCGAATCACGATGCGACCTTCCTCCGCAATGCCGCGAGCCTGCTTGACCATTTCCTTGCGCCGCTCTTCCGTCAATTCGGGGATTGAAATGCGAATCAGGTTCCCGTCGTTGCCTGGCGTGATACCCAGATCAGCATTCATGATCGCGCGTTCGATGTCGCCCAACGCAGATGGGTCGTAAGGCTCGACGGTGAGCAGGCGGGCCTCGGGCGCGCTTACGCTTGCGAGTTGAGTGAGCGGAGTTGGCGTGCCGTAGTAGTCAACGCTTACGCGATCAAGCAGTGCCGGGCTGGCTCTGCCAGTGCGCACGGAACCGAACTCAAGCCGAGTCGATTCAACCGACTTGAGCATCCGTTCTGAAGCGTCGTTGAGAAGGTCGTCGATCATGTATTCACCAGCGTACCGACCTGAGCGCCCGCCACGATTTCTGCGATCGCACCCTCGGTCGACATGTTGAAGACGTGAATCGGAAGGCCGTTCTCCATGCAGAGGGAGAGCGCAGTTGCGTCCATGACCTTCAGCCGTCGTTCAATTGCCTCCATGTGCGTTATTCGCGGAAGAAATTCAGCGCTACTGTCGAGGGCCGGATCTGCTGAGTAGACCCCTTCAACCCCGTTTTTAGCCATCAGCACGGCCTCTGCTCGTATTTCGGCTGCGCGTAAAGCTGCTGCAGTATCCGTTGTGAAGAACGGGTTTCCGGTGCCGCCGGCAAAAACGACGATTCTGCCTTTTTCTAGATGCCGCATTGCCCGCCGCCTGATGTACGGCTCGGCTACCTCGCTGATCGTGAGTGCAGACTGGACGCGGGTCGGCGAACCCGCACGTTCCAGCGCATCCTGCAGCGCCAGGGCATTCAAGACGGTCGCGAGCATGCCCATGTAGTCGGCAGTTGCTCGATCCATTCCTTCTGCTGCGCCAGCGAGTCCGCGGTAGATATTCCCTGCACCAACAACAATGCCGAACTCGGTCCCTTCCGCGTGAACCCGAGCAATCTGTGTGGCGATCGCGCGCACGCGGTTGGGATCAGTTCCGTATTCAAGCTCGCCCATTAGGGACTCCCCTGAGAGCTTTAGGAGAACTCGCTTGTAGCCACTGCCACCGCTCATGTTATGAACCGACTGCGAACCTCGAGAAGCGCTTGATAACTACGTTCTCGCCAGTCTTGGCCGAGAGCGAAGCTCGAATCTCCTCGATCGTGCGCCCCTCGTAACGATCAGCATTGACGTGCTTTTGACGCAGCAAGACGATTTCGTCGAGCCACTTGCCAATTCGCCCTTCGGCGATCTTGGCTCGCACAGCCTCTGGCTTGTCTGCATCCTGCTCGACAAGAACCCGAAGCTCAGCTTCACGCTCGTCATCCGGGACCGACGCTTCGTCAAGGTAGAGCGGAGCTGCAGCTGCGATATGCATCGCCAAATCTTTGGCGAACCCAACAAAGTCATCGTTACGTGCGACGAAGTCGGTTTCGCAATCGACTTCGACGAGCACGCCGAGGTTGCCGCCAGCGTGAATGTATGAGGCAACTACGCCCTGGCTTGCCTCTCGGTCACCACGCTTTGCAGCCTTTGCAAGCCCCTTGGCTCGAAGCGCCTCAACTGCGGCATCGAAGTTTCCGTCGGCTTCCGCAAGAGCGTTCTTGCAGTCGAGCATGCCAGCGCCTGTGCGCTCGCGGAGTGCCTTGATGTCTGACGTGGAAACGCTCACTTCTGCTCCTCTGAGTTCGTTGGTTCTGTTTCTTCTGTCGAAGCCTCAGGAGTGGCTTCAGGTTCAGCGGCTGGTGCTTCTGAGGCGGCCTCTGGCTCGGCGGCAGGGGCTGCAGGGGCAGGCTCAGCCGCTGCACGCTCTGCGAGCGCTGCTCGCACTGCGTCCTTTTCTTCTTCAAGAGCCTTCTCTGCCTCGTCAGCTTCAATCTTCGCTGCCTGGACAGCAGCCTTTGAAGCAGCTTCCTCTTCCACTGCGAGGCGGCGTGCCTTCTCAGCTGCCTCGCGCTTCTCGCGGTCCTCGCGGTCAGCTGCAGCTCGGGCGGCGGCCTCAGCGCGGGCTGTTTCCTCTTCAACGCGGAACTGGCCGCGAGCTTCAGAAACAGCGTCTGCGATCGAGTCAGCGATCAATTGGCATGAACGCATTGCGTCGTCATTGCCGGGGACTACAAAGTCAATGCCAGTCGGGTCACAGTTGGTGTCGACGAGGCCGATTACAGGGATACGCAGACGATTAGCTTCCTTTACGGCGATTTCCTCGACGTTGATGTCAAATACAACCACGAGGTCGGGTACGCGTGCCATGTTGCGGACGCCACCAAGGTTCGCTGTGAGCTTTGTGCGGTCGGCTTCGGCTGACATCCGCTCACGAGTCGGCAGAAGGGCAAGCTGACCTTCAGCCGCGTAACGGTCAAGGTCGTGAAGACGCTTGATTCGCCTTGAGATGGTGTTGAAGTTTGTCAGCAGTCCACCCAGCCAACGATGGTTGACGTAGGGCATGTCTGCTCGTTCAGCAGCAGTTTTGACAGCTTCACTTGCCTGCTTCTTGGTGCCGACAAACAGCACAGTGCCGCCGCGACGGGCTGTCTCCCAAGCCACCTTGCGGGCCCTCTCAAGCAGGATCTCCGTCTGAAGGAGGTCGATGATGTAGATGCCTTGACGCTCACCGTGGATGTACCTGCTCATCCTTGGATTCCAACGGCGGGTCTGATGTCCGAAGTGAACTCCGGCTTCCAGCAGTTCACGGATCCCTGTTTGGGCCATGGTGATTCTCCCTTACTTTGATTGGTGTAGCCACCAAGTCCGTTGTCGCGCCCCGCGTGATGCGGGGAGGGTCGCGCCCGGTTTCATTGGTGGGTCGAGTTGGTTGGACTGCTGAGTCTAGTTGAGAGCGGCGGTTGTCGTGGCGTCGGTCATGGCCGATCGCCCCGTCGCGCAGATTCGAGCGCTGATTCGAGATCCTCGGGCAGCGGCGACGACAGGTCGATCAGCTCACCAGTCTTTGGATGCTGAAAGCTCAGACGGGCAGCATGCAGGAACTGCCGACCGAGCGACCACGCTCCAGCCTTGCCATAGACCGGGTCGCCAGCCACGGGCAGGCCAACTTCTGCAAGGTGCACCCGGATCTGGTGTGTGCGGCCGGTTTCAAGCCTCACTCTCAACAGAGTCGCGTCGGCAAGAGTCTCAATCACCTCGAAATGAGTAACTGCGTGCCGTGGAGTGTCTGTTCGGATTGACATGCGTGTGCGAGAGTTTCGATCGCGCCCAATTGGAGCATCGACAGTGCCCTCTGATGACCGCGGATGGCCCATAACAAGAGCTGTGTATTCGCGCACCACAGTTCTGTCCTGAAGTGCGCTGCGCAGATCTCGCAGAGTTGAGTCATCGAACGCCACAACGAGCAGCCCCGAGGTATCGCGATCGAGTCGGTGGACCAACCCGATCTCGCGTTCCGGGTGATTCGCTTCGAGAATCTGAGAAAGGGTCCCCGTCGGATGCCCTGGTGCGGGATGAGCGACCAAGCCGATCGGCTTGTCGATCACAGCAAGATGCGAATCGCTCCAAACGACCGGGATCGTCACGTCGGTTGGTGTGATCTCGCGCTTGGTGGGCACCAACGACGCCACCCTCACCACCTCGCTGTTCGAAACAATCCATCGCTTCTGACGGGACTCGCCGTCTACTGTGACCCGCCCTTCGCTGATTGCTTTCTGGGCGGCAGTTCGCGAGCCTACGTGAGCTGCGAGGAACGCATCAAGCCGCGACCCTGATTCCGATTCCGACACAACGATCTCGGTCATTTCTTGGCCTCTCGCTCAGCAACGATCACCAGTAGAACGACTCCCACGGTGATTCCCATATCCGCCACATTGAACGCTGGCCAATGCGGCAGCTTGATGAAGTCGGTCACCTCGCCCATGCGGAAGCGGTCGAGCAGGTTGCCAGCTGCTCCGCCCAGCACGAGGCCAGCGGGGATCCACGACGCCGAATCAGCTGGCTTCGATGAGAACCATGCAAGCACAGCAAGTACTGCACAAATCGTCAAGACCGGTACAAGCCAGCCCTGCCCACTCAACGCTCCGAACGCTACGCCCTTGTTCCTCGCACTAACCAGATCGAGCGGCCCGATCAAATCTCTGCGTTCACCAACCAGCAGAGACGACCGAACTGCTGACTTTGAAAGCTGATCCAGAGCTACAACCAGGCCAGCTAGCAACCCAGCTTTCGCCCATGGGCTTGCGAGCCCGAAGGTCATCCGCGAAGCAGAGATACAACAAGGCCGCCGACCAGCTGCAGTGTCAGGAGGGCGACGAGCGGCGAGATGTCAACTGGCCCGATAGAAGGAATCACTTTGCGGAACAAACCCACGTATGGGCCAACCACCGACTCGAGAAAGCGAAGGATCGGAAATAGCCAGCCAGGAACCTTCCCGGTGGCGATTACCCATGACCCAACGACCCAACCAAGCACGAGCACGCTATAGACGAGCAGAAGCGAACTGAGGTAGCTAGCTGCTTCGATTCGAAAAGTAGATGCGGCAATCGTCATAGTGCTCCCCTTAAGACGGCCTCGACTGCATCGTCGAAGGCAGACCTGAGGCCGGCCCGTTCAAGGGCGGCAAGCCCACGGGCTGTGGAACCACCCGGCGACGTCACCTGTCGACGAACCGAAAGCGTGTCACCTCCGCGCGCTTGAAGCAGCGACGCCGTCCCAGTCAGTGTCTGCAGGGCAAGCGAGCTGGCAAGCGCTGGCGGGAGCCCGTTGCGAACCCCAGAATCAACCATGGCTTCAACAACAAGTGCCACGAATGCGGGAGCGTTGCTCGACAGGGCCATCGCAGTTTCGATAAGCGCTTCATCAAGTTCGATCACTTGACCCACCCGAGCGAAAAGCGCCTTCAAACCTGTCGCAACGTCGTCGTTGCCATTCGCTGTCGGCCAGCAGAGCACTCCCTCGCCAAGCTCGACCGGAAGGTTTGGCAGTACTCGATACGCGAGCGTCGAGCCGTAAGCAGCTCGAACCGTTGCTAACTCGACTGATCCCAAAATCGAAACCACAGGGGTTCCCGACGACCGAATCTCGTCAGCAACTTGATCTAGCTGAGCTGGCTTGTGGCAGAGAATCACGACATCGGCGGCATTGGCCACGTCAAGATTCGTAGCGCAGGCTTCACCACCGAGCATGTCGACCAGCGACTGAGCGCGTTCACGCACGGGATCTGACGCCCATACAGGCTCACCCCACCCCGTTGCTAGGGCCGTAGCCATGCCTCCTGCTCCGATTAGTCCGATCTTCATCTTGGCAGTCAGGTTAGAGCCGACCGCGGCCGAAGGTCAGCTTTGGTTGAAGAAACCCTTTTCAATAAGGGCAGCTCGCTCCTCGGCGGAGAACTCTACGTTCTCGGGAGTGAGGACAAAGACCTTTTCGGCGATCTTCTGAAGTGAACCATCAAGCGCGTAAGTAAGACCTGATGCAAAATCAACCATTCGCTTGACGAGTTCTTGCTCAGCCCCGACAAGATTGATGATCACTGGCACGCCGTCCTTGAAGCAGTCACCAATCTCTTGAGCATCGTTGAAGCTGTGAGGGTGCACGAGATGGACTCTGGAATCAGATTTTGGGGCGACCGACCTAAGCGGTGCAGCTCTCCGCGGAGCCGCATCTTCGCCAGCGAAAATCTCGTCTATCTCGTCCCGGTTGGCACGCTGAGGCAGTCGCCGAACACTCCCGCGCTCGCTTCGTTGGGATCGCGGCGACTCAGCAGGAAGCTCGTGGGCTTCTGTGAGGGGAGCCTCTTCCGCGAGGCCGAAGTAGACAAGTGCACCGTGAAACCGCTCTTTGACTGACATACCCGAACCGTTCTCTTCCGATTGCTTAATTCCTGCTCAGAGTCTTACAACTCGCGGGGCGGAAAGTTAAATGTTGATGCCGTTTCGCCCTTCAGCGACAGAGCACTGCTCCGATGCGCACGATCGTCGCGCCCTCCTCAACAGCGGTTGAGTAGTCCTGGCTGGTTCCCATCGAGAGCTCCTTCAAGCCATTGGCTTCGGCAAGTTCGCGTAGGGCGGCGAAGTAGCGTCGATTGTCTTCAGGACTGGCAACCAACGGTGGCATCGTCATTAGCCCCACCACGCGGCAAGCCGCGCGCTCGATGAAGCTCGGCAGAGCAGCTGGCTCAATGCCGCCCTTTCCTTCTTCGCCCGACACGTTCACCTGAACGAGGATTTCTTGCTCGGCTCCCTCGGGTCGGTCGAACTTCCCTAAGGCGCTATCTGTGCCGACCGAATGAATCAGATCCACCTTGCCCAGTAGCTGAGGCACTTTCCGGCTCTGCAGATCACCGATGAAATGCCAGTCGAATCGGTCGCCCCACAGTTCCTGTTTGGCAGTCAGGTCTTGCTGGCGGTTCTCGCCGACCAGCTTGATTCCTGCATCTGCGAGCCCACCCAAGGCCTCGCTTGCGATGTATTTCGTGGCGGCAAGAATCTGCACGTCGGAAGCCGCTCGACCGGATTTGCCGGCCGCTCGAGCGACATTCTCGGTTATCTCGGCCAGATTGCGCCGAACCTTGTCTACGTCCACCTCTGTCAGCTGTTCAACCATGCGATCACTCCCTGTCTACCTGTTGGAACACCCTCCCGACGATGAGAGAAGAACCGCTCCTCCCCGTCGCAGATAGTGCAGACTGACAGGCGGTGCACCACATTGACTCCAGCTCTGTTGAGTCGATCCTCGGCTGTGGCACCCAGATTGAGCATCCTGCCTTCAAAACATGCAGCAGGACTGAAGGCGTTGAGCACGTCAATCGATACCTCGTAACAGCAGACGCCAGCACACGGGCCAATTGCGGCTGCGATTGACCCGTTCGAAACCTGCCTCAACGCTGTGATTGCGTTTTCCACGACCCCAGATGAAAGCCCTCGCCAGCCGGCGTGAATCACTGCGACTGCGTCTTTTGTGCCCAACGCAATCGGGAGGCAATCGGCAGTGAGTGCAACGAGTCCGACGTTCAGCTGCTTTGTGACTAGCGAATCTGCGTCTCCAACTGTCTCTCCCCAGACCTCATCGGTGCAGCGAACGCCAGCCGACAGCGAAACTACCTCTGTGCCGTGCACTTGATTCATCCCAACGTGTCGACTGAGTCCAACTGATCCGGCAAGTAGATCTCGATTGGCTCTGACCACCTCAGGTTCATCGCCAACGTGACCTCCGAGATTGAGCTCGGAGAAGCTCCCTGTAGAAATGCCCCCGCTTCGGCCGGTGAAAGCAGCGCTGGCACCACCAAGCTCAAACCTTGCAATCAGCGGGACAGAAACTGGCTCGATCAAAACTATTCGTCCTCGACCGATCGAATTGCAGCGATCGCAGCAAGTAGAAGTTCATTCTGGTCAGAGCAACCGTGATCGAGCTGAAGTACGCGAGCTGCTTCCAGCCCAACCGCAATGGCGGGACCCTCATCGACACCAGCCTCAACTAGGTCCCTGCCGGTCAGCAAGGGCGTGAAATTTCTCAGCCCATCGAACCAGCGACTGACCTCGACTAACGGTCCGTCGAATGCGCACAGTGCGACCAATTCGGGCGAGTGACTTGAAAGAAGAGCCTCAATCTCAGACTCGGTCGTGCCAGCGAGCCGTGCCGGGAGGTCGCCTACATCGGCAGCTTCACGTGCTGCAGCGCTCAAGCGTCGAGACAGCGCGAACTCGTCGAGCTTGCCATGGCCAGCGTTCGTTCCCCAGAACAGCGAAGCGACTCTGAGCAGCGTTGAATCGACCCGGTCGCCGAAGCATTCTTCGGCACGGAGCAAGCGCTCAACATCAAATCCGCTGGCTCCAATCCAATCGAGCAGCCCGAACGACTCACAGGCCTCCATCACAGCCAACGGCTCACCGTGGGAGCAAGACCGCGCAAGTTCGGCGCCATGGCGAGCAAGCGAAACTGTCGACAGTGCGCCGTCGGCAACTGCACGACGCGCGTCCACCTCTGTCTGAGGCTCGATCGACAACCCCAACCTGGCGGAATATCTGCACAGGCGCCACACCCGTGTCGGATCATCAACAAAGCTCTCGCGGTGCAATGACCTCAACACTCTGGCGTCAAGATCAGCAATCGCGCCGGGAACAGCCCTGACGCTGCCGAACGAGTCGGGCGCAAGACTCACTGCGATCGCATTGATGGTGAAATCTCGCCGCTGAAGGTCCTCCTCAAGACTGGCTGGAGAAACTGAAGGCAACGCTCCGGGAAACTCGTATGACTCCCTGCGCGTCGAGGCAAAGTCAAACGCACCGAACTCGGTATCGACAGTGGCGGTACCAAACCGCTCGTGCCGCTCGGCTGCAGCTCCCAACGATGCTGCGAACCGGTTTGCGAACTCAACAGCGTTTCCCTCGACAGCTACGTCAATCTCGAGTGGCTCCAATCCGAGCATGAGGTCTCTGACACACCCACCGACAAGATGCACCCCGTCGAGTAAATCGCCCATTTGACCCACAAGCAACTGCACCCGCTGCTCAGTTTCGAGCAGATGCGGCACGGTGCGCCTTGACTCCGGGGTGTCCATCATTCCATTGTTACGGCCGTTACAGTCGGATACCGATGGGAGCGGATCCAGACCGATTCAAACGACGGCGGCGTATTGCAATTGCTGCAGCACTGCTGCTCGGAATCGGCGCTGCCTCAGCCTTTCTCGTGCTGCGGAAACCTGGCAACGTCTCAAACCCCACCGCAACGTTCACTGCCACGCAGACCAAACCGCCGGCGCCGCGCGTCGTTGACTGGCCGATCTACGGCTTCGATATGGCGCGCACAAAGTGGTACCGAACATCCAAGAAGCTGGAGCCGCCATACCGACGAATCTGGAGCTACCGCGGCGCGAAGCTTCTTGAATTCCCTCCGGTGCTCGATCGCGGCGGCTTGTACCTTCTTGACGATGGCGCTGCACTGCGCAGCCTCACCCTAAGCGGTGGGCATCACCGTTGGCGCAAGCAGCTCGGCTCACTCGCAGCGTCGTCTCCTGCCCTTGACGGAAACGGCAGCGTCTACGCCGTGACATTGCTTGACAGCCCAAGCAGCGGGCACGGCAGTGCTTGGGCTGTCAAGGCGGCCACTGGCAAAACTCTCTGGCGCCGCGTGTTGCCCAGTAGAGCCGAGTCATCGCCGCTAATCCTCGGGCATCTGATGATTTTCGGAACCGAAGACGGCACTGTCTTCGCGCTCAATACCAAGAACGGCAAGACCGTTTGGAAGTACAGCGCTGCTGGTTCAGTGAAGGGCGCAGTCGCGTTCAGCCGAGGCCGGCTCTACTTCGGCGATTATGGCGGCCAAGTTCACTCAATTTCAGCCCGCGACGGCCATCGCTACTGGACGGCTTCACCCGGCGGCAGGTTCTACTCAACTGGTGCCTTGGCCTGGGGCAGGTTCTATGTCGGCAACACAGACGGCCGGATGTACTCGTACACAACCTCCGGAGAGCTCGCCTGGGCTCGTCAGACAGGCGCTTACGTCTACGCGTCGCCGGCTGTTGCCGACGCGGGAGCTGGCCCGACCGTTTACGCGGGTTCTTATGACGGCACGTTTTACGCTTGGAACGCCAAGACAGGAGATACCCGGTGGACCTATAACGCCGGAGGGAGGATCTCGGGCGGAGCTTTCGTAATTGGCGACCTGGTTTGGTTCGACGACCTCGGCCATGAGCGCACAGTTGCGCTTTCTGCCAAGACTGGGCGGCGGCGATTCACGATGGAGACAGGAGCCTTCAACCCAGTGATCACTGACGGCCGCACGATGTACATCGTCGGGTACTCAAACCTTTACGGATTCGTTCCGAAAGGCCATCGCTGAGCTCTGACCTCGCGGGCGCTTCGGGACTATCGACCCCAGAGTCAGGCTCAGGGCTTTACGGAGATTCCAGCTGCTATCAAGCTTTTTCTGAGCTCTTCTACCGTTGTGTCTCCGTCGTGAAGGAGCGAAGCCAGAAGAGCAGCATCTGATGGTCCTCGGAGTGCATCAGCAACATCCTCCAGAACCCCGGCTCCCCCGGAGGCAATCACAGGGACCGACACAGCTGTGCAGACGGCATCCAACATCGCGATGTCGTACCCGTCACGGGTCCCATCTCGATCCATGCTGGTGAGAAGGATTTCCCCTGCCCCAAAGCCAACGCCAGCTTTGGCCCACTCAACGAGGTCTACCCCGGTTGCCTTCCGTCCACCTGCGACGTAGACCTCCCAGCCGTCACCCGACGTGTTCGTTTTCGCGTCGATAGCAAGCACGACGCATTGCGCCCCAAAACGCTCTGAAAGCTCGCCGATTAGCTCCGGACGCGCAACAGCAGCGCTATTGACCGCAACTTTGTCTGCGCCGGCATCGAGCACTGCTTGTGAATCATCGACCGACCTGATGCCACCGCCGATCGTGAACGGAATAAACACTTCGGCCGCCACTTTTGCTGCCAACTCAACAGCAGTATTGCGCTCGCTGCTGGTCGCTGTGATGTCAAGTAGAACAAGCTCATCTGCGCCCGCAGCGTCATACCGAGCTGCAAGCTCTACTGGATCTCCAGCATCGCGGATCCCCACGAAATTGACTCCCTTGACAACTCTGCCGTTGTCAACGTCGAGGCACGGGATGATCCGCTTCCAAGCCACTTTCAGCCAGCCAGCACTCGGTTACCATCGGCGATCGCAAAAGCACCTTCATGCAGTGCCCGACCAACAATCGCGCCTGACAGGTTTACGAGCCGCAACTCCTTCAGTGCGGCAAGGTCATCAAGCGACGAAATCCCGCCGGCATAGACGATTGAACCCTTAGCCGATTCACAAACAGTCTTGAGCTCGTCGATCGCCGGGCCGCCCATCATCCCGTCACGTTCGATCGCTGAGTAGACAAACTGGGTTACGCCTTGGCTATGAAGTCGCTCAAAGACCTCAGCTACAGCTTCGCCCGAGGCCTCTGTCCAACCCTCCGTTGCAGCCAGACCATTACGTGCATCAACGCTCACGACTATGCGTTGCCCAAATTCAGCAAGAGCGGCTTCAACAAGTTCAGGGTTTGAAATCGCAGCTGTTCCGATAACCAGCCGGTCCACTCCAACTGCGGCTGCCGACCTTAAGTCGTCGAGGGTCCTTAACCCTCCACCTAACTCGAGCGGGACTGTAATCGCAGCTCGGATCTCTGACACCACGTTGAGCTGCTCCGGGCGACCAGCCCTTGCACCGTCAAGATCAACAACGTGAAGTGCCGTAGCCCCTGCATTCACAAACTCAACAGCTGCTGCCGCCGGACTTGCATCGTACGTGATCTGCTCGGCATAGTCACCACGGCGCAAACGCACGGTCTTGCCACCGCGCAGATCAATTGCTGGATAAAGCCTCACGCCAATTCTCCTTTAGCTACCCACCGGACGAAGTTGCTGATCATGCCAAGCCCATCGCGTGAGCTCTTCTCGGGGTGAAACTGCACTCCAACAACGTGCTCACGCGCCACGGCAGTCACAAATTCATTGCCATGCGTGGCCGTCGCAAGGATGTCTGATTGCACCTTAGGTTGAGCCACAAAGGAATGCACGTGGTACATGGCCGTTGGGTTAGGGAGACCAGTGTTCAAGGCGTGCTTTCGGCTCCAGTCAACGGCCGTCCATCCAATGTGAGGCAGACGCTCACCTTGAGCTTCAAGCTTCACGACTGAACCGTCGATGATTCCCAATCCAACCGCTCCGCCATGTTCCTCTGAACCGTCAAACAGCAGCTGCATTCCTAGGCACACCCCGAGCAGCGGCTTCTCGCTTGAAACGAATTCCTGTATCGGCCCAGTGAGACCAAGCAGCTTGATCGAGTCCATCGCTTTAGGAAATGCTCCAACGCCTGGGAGGACGAGCGCGTCGGCAGCTGCGATGACCTTTCCGTCGGCTGTCCGTTCAGCTTCGGCCCCGGCCAGTGAAAGCGCTCGAATCAAAGATGTGAGATTGCCAGTGCCGTGGTCGACAACTGCAATCCGCGGCACAGTCGGGTTATCGCTCACAGCAACAGGCAAATCAGACGAGGGTTCCCTTGGTGCTCGGCACACCTCGGGAGTCCGGGTCTATTGCAACTGCTGCACGCAGCGCCCGAGCAAAGGCCTTGAAGCACGCCTCAATCACGTGGTGTACGCCGCCGGGGCGCTCGAGCTCAATGTGAAGCGTGCAGCGTGCGTTGGCTGCAACTGCCCGCATGAATTCCTCGAGCAGTTCATGTTCAAAGCCCCCAATCTCGCCAGTTGGGAGTGGGACGTCGACTGCGCAGTACGGTCGGCCAGAAAGGTCAATGGCGCACGAGGCTCGAGCTTCATCCATTGGAACCACGGCTGAGCCGTAGCGGTTAATACCGGCACGGTCACCCAGCGCTTCGTCAATCGCCTTGCCGAGGCAGATGCCAACGTCTTCGACAGTGTGGTGAGAGCCGGTCTCTAGGTCACCGCGCGCATCAACTGCAAGATCAAGTTGACCGTGGCGCGCAAGCAGGTCAAGCATGTGATCAAAGAATCCGATGCCGGTCGACCGAGTACCCCCACCATCGCCATCAAGTCCTAGCTCAAGCGTGATGCTTGTCTCGCCGGTTGTTCGCTCGATTGTTGAAGTTCTAGCCACGGCTTAATGGTCGCAGGTCAGGCGGGACTAATTCGGGCTGCAAGGTCATCAATCGCTGCAGCCTTCAAACGGTGCGCAACAGGGTTCGCAATCAGCCGTGCTGTCGTGCTGCCGATCTCTGCTCGAGCAATCAGCCCGTTCTCACGAAGCGTCGCACCAGTCGCGACGAGATCTACGATTCCGTCTGCGAGGCCAGTGAGCGGAGCAAGCTCGACAGAGCCCTTGACCTCAACAATCTCGACCTGGGTGCCCTGACTCGCAAACCAAGCTGCAGCAGCTTTCGGATACTTGGTTGCGACCCTTACGACGCCGAGGCGCTTCGCGGCTTCCACCATCGGATCTGGCTCGATTTCGATCGTTGCGACAACCATTTTGCAGCCACCGAACTCAAGATCAAGGAGTTCGATGAAGTCGCGATCGAGCTGTTCGCCGATCACATCTTTCCCAGTGATCCCCAGGTCAGCGGCGCCACAATCGACATAGGTGGGCACGTCAGTGGGGCGCACTGTGACGATTCCCACCTCGGGGAAGTGAAGCCGGCGGTCATTCTCTCGAACAGGCGTGGTGTCGATACCAGCTCGGTCAAGGCAGTCAAGTGCTTCCTTGAACAGTGATCCGCGTGGGACTGCGATCGTGAGTTTCGAATCGGTCATGTTGCGCTCCTTTCGCCCCGCTCTTCACCAGCGAGCGCAGCGTGAACCAGATCGGCGTCGAGCGCAAAGCCGATCGCCTCAGTCGCCTTCCCGAACTCCCTCAACAGAGGGTCGTAACGACCCCCGCCACCGAGCGGCCGCCCGATGGCCGGATCGTAAACCTCAAATACGAGACCTTCGTAGTAATTGAGGTCCGGCGATAGTGAAAGATCGATGATGATTCGTTCGCGGAGCTCTGCTGGCAAAGCTGTAGCAAGCGCATGTAGCTGCGCGAGTGCCGGAGTCGAAGAGGCCACTTCAGCAGCCAACAAATCAACCGACGAGCGCAACGAGAGCAGATCATTAAGTGAGCGCCCGCCAACCGATCCCGCAGAAGCTGCACGGCGTTTGACCTCAACGAAATCACCTCGCCGGACGGCGTCGACCAACACACCCCGATCGTCGCCGGCCACGCCTGAAGCGTCGAGCAGCTCTCCAACAATGCGGGAGTCGCCAACAGCAAGCTTCCAACCCTTGAGGCCAGAGGCATCAAGGACTTCACCAAGGAGGTTTAGGAGTTCGCTCGCTCCCCCATCGGCTCCCCCGCCGATCAGCTCGGCGCCCAATTGAAGAACTTCACGCGCCTCGCCGCTGCGTGGTTTTACCCGCCGCCAAGCACGCGAGAGGTAGCAAAATCTAAGTGGACCCGAATCGTTGCTGTAGCGCGTAGCTGCAATCCGAGCAATCGGCAGCGTCATGTCTGACCTCAGAACAAGGGTTTCTCCGTGCTCGTCAATCAAGCGGTACGCCGGGCCTAAGGCAGCGCTGCCGCCCGGAAGTGAACGTTCATATTCGAGCGTCGGGGTGCGAACCTCGCCGTACCCGGCTGAATCGAGGCGGTCAACCATCGCGCGGGTGATCGCGCGAAGCTCGCGCATCTCGTCGGGAAGGACGTCGCGGGTTCCACTCGGCGTCGGCATCGAGCCTTGTGTGGCAGTCATTTCAGCTTCCGGCTTCAGTTGGCTGTGAATCGTCATGACGAGTGATCTTGGCACCGAGGTCGCGAAGGCGCTCATCGATGCGTTCATACCCGCGATCAATCTGGCGGATGTTGCCAATCTCTGTAATGCCGTCAGCGCAGAGCGCAGCGATCAACATGGCCATGCCGGCGCGAATGTCTGGAGACTCAAGACGGGCCCCGGAAAGCTTGCGCGGCCCGACAACTAGCGCCCTGTGCGGGTCGCAGATCGTGATCGCAGCTCCCATAGCCTGCAGTTTGTCGGTGAAGAACAGTCGGTTTTCGAACATCTTTTCGTGGATGATCACCGAGCCTTCCGACTGCGTTGCCAATGCGAGTGCGATCGATGTGAGGTCAGCTGGGAATGCGGGCCACGGCCCATCCTCAACCTTTGGCTGGTAACCACCCCAGTCGTTTTCAATTCGCAGATCTTGGTTGCCGGGTACGGTCACTACATCGCCTTCAAGCGTTGAGTCGAGGCCAAGCCTCCTAAACACCATGCGAATCATCCTCAGGTCGTCGGGAACCACGCCTGCTATCTGCATCTCGCCACCAGTAACACCAGCCAAGGCCATAAACGAGCCAATCTCGATGTGATCCGGAGCAACTGTGTGATCACACCCGTGCAGACATTCCTTGCCGCGCACTGTCAATACATTTGACCCAAGGCCTTCGATCTCGGCACCCATTGCAATCAGCATGCGCCCGAGGTCTTGACAGTGTGGCTCGCTTGCAGCGTTGCGCAGCACAGTCGTACCAGGCACGAGAGCAGCTGCGAGCAGTGCGTTCTCTGTACCCATCACTGACGGCTCATCCATCAGAAGGTCGGTTGGCATAAGCCCATTGGCTGCTTTGATCTCGATGTCTCGACCGTGCACTACGTCGGCGCCCATCGCTCGGAAAGCATCAAGGTGAGGATCAAGACGGCGTCGACCAATCACATCGCCGCCTGGCGGGGGCATCGTGGCCTTACCGAACCTCGCAAGGAGCGGCCCTGCCAGCAGGAACGAAGCCCGAATTCTTTCCGAGAGCACTCGGTCAACGTCTCCGTCGATCACTCCAGAGCAATCAAGCACCACAACCCCTGGCTGAGGGCGCTCGAGCTTGGCGCCCAGCGCTTCGAGCAGATCCAACATCGTTTCAACGTCAGCGATTGCCGGAACGTTGCGCACAGTGACCGGCTCTTCAGTGAGCAGAGCAGCAGCAAGAATGGGTAGCGCGCCGTTCTTATTTCCGGCTGGGACGACAGTGCCGGAGAGCGGAACCCCGCCTTCGATTATGAACTTCTGCATGTGATCAGGTGCTGTAGTGGACGGTGGCCCTAGAAAGCGGCCGAGGCGCAGGCTACCAGCGCTCCGGGCGACGGCTCAGGCCGATGCTGATGCCGCTCCCCGGCATGGAGCCGAAAGCCTTAAGGGGCGGCCAAAGAGCGAGCTTGGATATCGCCGCTGCAATCCAGCTTTCACTGCTGTCCGAGCAGTAACGTACATTCGAACACATGTTCGTATATCTCCAAAAACTCATAGCGCCAGCTAAACAAACCGAGAAATTCAACACCGATCGGCCTGTCGCCAACCCAACCTTGCTTGCTGGGCATCTCCCTCCGACTGAACCAACAGATCAGAAATGGCATCCACACCGCACGCCGCTTCGATCAAGCATTACCCCCCAGTCACGGCGGCCCGGCGTTCCACAGCGCCCGAACCAGCTTTGCCTCTGCCCTCTGACCAGA
>Ga0214923_10004063_pt1 | contig 17982 bp, 12 predicted proteins | sample LL1510_MetaG_FD_177993 | JGI IMG/M metagenome (GOLD analysis project Ga0214923, IMG submission 177993) | Freshwater microbial communities from Lake Lanier, Atlanta, Georgia, United States - LL-1510 | ecosystem: Environmental > Aquatic > Freshwater > Lake | place: USA: Georgia | collected... | reverse complement strand
TCCAGCATGTGGCCCGACATGAGCGCCGCCTACACCAAGGGCGTCAGCGACAACCTCGGGAACGCTCGGGTGGTGTACGATAAGTTCCACGTCATCCAGAATGTGGTGGAGGCGTGCGACCAGGTGCGGAAGGCGGAGAGCCGGGCCGACGCCGGGAAGCGGGATAGGTTGGAGCGGACGCGTTGGATGTGGCTCAAGAACCGGGTGAACTGGACGGAAAAGGAAGCCCAAAAGTGGGAGTCGATGGCCCTGGAACGATGTGTGACGGGCATGGCCTACGAGATGAGGCTGGTGCTTCAAGGTATCTACGAACGAAAGGATGCCGAGGAGGCCAGGAAGCTGTTCCGAAACTGGTGCGCTTGGGTGCAGGCGATGCGGCGACAAACCGGAGAACTGCTCGAGCCGATGGCCCGAGCTGCCCGAATGGTCGAGGGTCACTTGGAGGGGATCCTGGCCCATTGGACTCGAGGTCTGACCACCGCCTTCATGGAGGGTCTCAACAGCCTCTTCTCGGCCGTGAAGCGTAAGGCTCGCGGGTACCGGACGGTGGAATACATGACCGCCATGCTCTACTTCGTCGCTGGGAAACTCACCTTACCGTGCCACTGACCCACTGAAAGTAGCGAGGAACCGGCTTCAACACGTTTTGAGTTACGGGGTACTTGTCGTACACCGCATGTAAGCTAATGAGCTTATTAATCACGCCTTTGGTTTGGGCAGCGCTCATGTCGATGGCCACATGCTAGATTGCATTCGACTCGCCATTTGGAGGCAGAAATTCCGCAGCGAACGCTGCTCAAGTCGCAGCGGCATTGCAGGGCGGGGCGAAAAAGCCCCGTGGCGTAAGACTCTTGCACACCATCAGGAAGTTTCACTTCTTACGCTGGTTTATTTTGTCGTCCATCTCCCCAAACGACGTTATCGAAGCTCAACCGCTCATTCTCCGCTTTCCAATCGGCGAAAACCATTTGCCGCATCTGTGAGTCGTTTTCGCTGAAGATCTGTGCAGGCTTGTTTCACCGAGTGCTAGCGCACCAATGTCAGAGAGCAGCCCTTGAACTCCAAAGTATACGGCTTGCTGCGGCCTTCCTTTAGGTCTGCGGACAAAATACACATTACCGTCGCTGCTATGGCGCCACGATGGCTGCCCACAGACGATCACTTTCGCATTATTGAATACGTTTAGATGCCTCCAATGCATTGCGTCTACATGGTCGCACTACACCAGCAGAATGCCGGTTAGCATATTATCCTATAGCTGCAACCTCGGTACATCTTCCACCGTAAATCGAAAGATCGAGCATTTCGCCGCTAGAGGTAGTCCTCACACACTGTGCCTACCAAAGGTCAGCAACAGTCGAAGAAGTCATGTGAGAAATCATGTGGGCTCTCATGGTTTGGAATCATATGCGTTTTTAAGCCCGCCTCTTCGAGCTGAAAGCAGATTGGGACAGTTTAAAATATATTAAATCAATAACTTAAACAAATTGAGCGGATCGATGCAGCTATAAGTCTAAAATGCTATTTGCGAAGTGAATACTCAAAAAAATATTTCAATTGTATGCGCTTTGGTGGTAGGGTTGTCGCTTACTATCATTGCTTGTGCGTGGGCAACAAAACAATTATACGAAGGATCAGAACGCTTTTCTGAGCAAACTAGTGGTGTAATTTCTTTTGTCGCAGACCTGCCGCATCGCGTAAAAGATGTGGTTTCAATTTATGTGACAAAATTTCGACCTTTGAGTTCAACTAATCCTTACAGTCATCTGGAAGTTGACAATAACCAGCGTTCCAATATAATTGGTTTCGTCCTCAATGCTTATGTTGATAATTTGGGGGCGAGCCGAATCGCGCTAATTGATTTAAAGACCGGAACGAGTGAGGAAGTTTTGGTGTGTTCCAAAAAATCAGGCGGAGATACTATAACAGACCGGTTAAAAGAAAGTGACCGGTATAGACATTCTGCGGCATCATCGAATTATCGCGCTTCACATCCCTTGGTGTCAGATAAGGGTGTTTTGTATTATATATTACCGTGGAACGACTTGATTGCAATTGACCTAAAATCAAAAACCGAAATATGGAGGGTGACTGGCTCATTTCATCATTCGATAGAAACTGATTGTGAATCCAATCTATGGCTGTGTGCTGCAATTGAACCAAAGATAAAAAATTCGAATAAAAATAGCGGCCAGCATCTCCAGTATGAGGATCAAGCGCTAGTTCAGATTTCACCTTCAGGAAAAATCATAGAATCAATCAGTGTTACTGAACTGATTCTAAATTCAAAACTGGAATTCTTGCTTTTTGGGTGCAGTAATCCACTAAAAAACAAAGATCCAATTCACTTAAATCACATTCTTCCAATCAAAGAAGATTCAGGAATTTTGCGTAAGGGTTGCTTATTGATATCCTTGCGAAATCTTTCGACCGTGATGATGGTTGATCCGAACAACAAGGCTGTCGTTTGGCATAAAACCGGACCATGGATGAATCAGCATTGTGTGATTCCAATGAATACTTCCGAGATCTCGGTTCTTGACAATCACTCGTTCCCTTACGCTTCACGCTTGAATTGGTTGAGGGATGAGTGGCAGAGTCGAATAATGGTCTACAATCTAACGACTGGAACCTCTAAGTATGTTGAGACCATGGAGAACCTCGATCTTCGCATTTCCGGTGAAGGGAGAGCGTTCAATATTCCAGGTGGAAACTGGTTGTTAGAAGATAGTATGAAAGGAACCTTGCTAATTTTTCGCAAGGGCCGATTGGCATTTAAATGGTCGAACGTTTATCCGAACAAAGAGGTGGGTTATACTTCATGGTGCAGGTACGTGGAAACGAAACCGTTTTAATGTGATGAAAAAATGATTTGTATCGTTTTTTTCTAATCTAAAAACTAAGATTATTGGTTGTCCGCTACTTCAGGTGGAAACGGGGGGCTAGACGTCCAAAGGGCGATGATAATCCTTGATTTCGGCTTTAACGTTTAGACCTTTAATGGGTCATGGATAGAGTTGGCGGTTATTTTGGGCTCGGATCGAGGCAATCTCTTCGCTTTTTCTTTGCGAGACAGGGGAAACCCCTGATTTGTGGCCGGATGGAAGAAAACGCATCGGCACCTCGGTGGTCTGCCACGCCCATGTAGAAGGAATGCAGTGGTAACATTCCAATGGTTTCAATAGGGGGGGGTGATCATGTGTACACTGCCGGAAGGGCTCCGTGGCGGTGCCGATAAGGTATGCCCTGCTGTCTCGCTGTGGCAGGGGCACAGAGGGACTTCAACCAGAAGATTCAGCCTGTCGCCCTGCCCCTCATGGACGTGATACCTGTATAACTAGCCGATCAGAGCGTGTTTGAAAAAAATTCCGGATATAGCTTAAGGTTGTGTCCCACTTGAAGTGAATGCACGCGCAGTTCAATTTCAACAACCTGGCGTTGTAGGCGGCCGACTAAATTGACAGGCGCAAGGTGACTGTCACCTGATGGTGTTCTACAACTAACACCACGGGGGGTCTATTCGTAAATTCCGCAAAAGATCCTACGGTTTCTGAACCTACGCGTTAGCAATAACAGCCGCTCAACTACAATCAAGAGGCAAACCCCGCATGTGGCAGCCATATGAGCGCCGCCAATACTTGGGCTGGAGCGCCAACCATGTGGCCGCTTGGGTCGACGCTGTGACAAGTACCGCATTTTCCAATATGTGGTAGAGGTGCGCGACTAACGACGGAAGGCGGGAATACGAGCGAAGGGTGGTAAACTGCGCCGATTGGCAGAGCAACGGTGGGTCTGGCTAAAGCACCGTGTAGATTAGGCGGTAAAAAAGCCGCAAGGTCGGAGTCCATGTTCCAAGCACTGTGGAGGACGGACATTGCCTATAAAACAGGGTTGCGCCTTCAAGGTATCGACAAATCAAAAGATGACATGGGGGCCGGGGAACTTCTCAAGAACCGGTTCACGTAGGAGCATGCAACGCGGCTGCAGTGGCTGGGTAAATAATCAGAATAATAGCACGAGTTGCACAGTTTGTAAAAGGAAACTTGCAGAAAAGCCTAGCCCGCAAGACTAGAGGTTTGAGGCCAAACGTCCCGGAGGATCTAAACAGCGGTTCTCGGCGACGGATCTCAAGGTCTGTGCGCTGCTATCGAAGGGATACACGACCATAATATTCTAGTGCATCGCCGAGAAAATAAATCTACCGTACAACTGTCCCGATTAAAATTGAGAATAACCATTTAGTTTACGTGCCGCTGTCGAATACTGCAACAAGGGACGAAAAGTGAAAAAATAATATTTGCAAATGCTAAATGCAAAAACAGTATTTACCAGCATAGGTGGGAGAGGCGTTGCGTTGAGTATCAGCCTTATGCTGATACCGGTTTATATCTTCCATGTTGGAGTTGAGGGTTATGGCGTCATTTCAGCAATATTGCTGTTGCAAACATTCTCTGGAATTTTTGAAGGTGGGCTATCTCAAACAATATCACGTGAAATAGCGGTCAATAAAATAAAGGTGGATGCAGCGAGCGGCAATCTTGGGGGAATAATCAAAGCCTCTGAGATCGCCGTAGTCGTTGGTGCAGGTTTACTATGTTCAATTCTAGTAGGAGCAATGTTAGTCTATGGACAATTTTGGATAAAAGCAACAACAACAGATTCTGCCGAGATTAAAGTTTGCTTTCTTCTAATGGGAATTATTGTTTTTAACGCTGCATACGGTGGTTTTCTTCACGGTGGATTACAAGGTCTTGAACGACAAACTGATTCCAACATAATAATATCGCTGTCCTGCATTTTTCGTCTGATCTTTGTCGCTCTATTTCCATTCATAATAATTTGGAAAACTGCGGCGATTTTTTTAGCAATAGCAACTAGCTCAATAGTGGAAACCGCAGCGGTCCGATTTGTATTATTAAAAAAACTACCAATTAATTATATTCAATCAGCGCCTTCATGGGGGCTGCTGTTTTCGGTTAGGGATATGGCTATCTCGTCGTGGGCGATTGCTTTAACCGCTCTCGCAAAGTCACATGGTGACAGATTTGTGGCTTCATCAATGGTTGATATGAAGAATTTCGGTGCATATTCACTTATGACTGCTGTATACCAAACAGTCCTTAGTGGAGTTTACCCAATCGCTAATGCGGCGTGGCCAACAATTGCAAGGTCATATTCTAGCGGGAATTTAATCGAGCTTCTTTCGACAATCAGAAAGATGAGATTGCTAATTCTGGTCGGAGGTTTCATTGTTATATTATTGTCGTTGGTGATCAACGCAAGCAATCCACTTTATTTGAGGTTATCAAAATATGCTTCTAGCGATCTTGGTAAAATGTTGCCAGTATTTGTAGGTTCAGGGTTTCTTGCCGGGTTTGCTACAGTCCCCCATCTTACGATACTAGCGTCGAATCATCAAAAAAATCTTGTATTCCTGAATGTTATTCAAGGTGCAGTCGGGGTTCTAGGAACCTTTCTATGCCTGAAATCGGCTGGTGTAGTCGCCCTGGCAATTTTTCAAAACTTCCTAAATCTCGTATTTTTGTGGGCTCTCGAATACAGCGCATTCCAATGTCTCAGTCGTGATTTTAGATACAGCAAAATAAGCTGTGACGATAAAAGAATGTATTTAGCCTGTGCGCTTGCTGGAGTGATTCCGAATCTGATTTTGATGATTTTAAAATAACTCCATTGATTGTAAGGAATGGAAAAAATAATTATCTACTAAAAATCTAAATTTCACCTCTATTGCTAGGCGGAGGCAAAACAGGCGCCGCGTAATACTCAGTTAAAACGATGGAGAATATGCCTAGGAAGTTTATGAGGTTTAGAACTGCTCCGTTAATGCTAAATGGTGCGTTTGAAGAGAAAAACTGTCGTTTGTACTTAGCCTAGCCGGGACTTTGAAGCTATATCAGAGACTAGGTACCACTGCCCGGGAGCTGGGGTTTCTACAACCAAGTTGCTCCATTTGAGTATTTGCATATGGATCTCATTAACCAAAAACGAATGAGTATAACTATTTAGAAAAGGATTGTCGTTGCAGTTACGGTGGGCTAGACCGGGTAATCACGCTGATTATGGCACAGGTACTCTACTACTCCAAGCAGATGCAGGGCTTTATCCTGGGCCCAAGGCTGTAGTATGGTTCCAATTTGGCGCTAAATAAAATTGGATCCGTGGTTATCTTAATTAGTTCTAACATAAACCATCAACACCATGAGCCCGACATAATTTTAAATTTGGCAACATTCGCTGGGAAATGGTAGTAGACCACAGTTTGCCCAGAAGCTATATGTCAACGTAAAGGTATGGCTAATTTTAAAGCGCGGAGAGGTGCAAGAATTCCGTGGTATAAAACCAGTTGAACTAAAATCAGTGGTTGGCAGCCAAGGACCAGCCGAGGCAAATGGAGAATCAAGCTTTAAATCGGAGAATATGTTCCTGAAATGGTTTTTGACAGTTATATCGTATACCTAAAGTTTTTTCTTTCGAGGTAGCTATGAATAAAAAACGGCGAACAAGCGAAAGGGGAAATATAAACAAGAGCCCATAAATGCAGGCAAGGGCCTAGCGGGCCGGTGAATTCAGTGGGCATCTGCACGGTCCAAGTTCGAGGCGAAAATCAGTCTACAAATTATTTTTGTAAGAAAAGCGAAAAAATCGCACTTGCCCAATCCTGCCCGGCTGAATTGGTTACGGAACGGATGGTACCTCCAGGCCACAATTCAGCCATCCTCTCGACAGCCTGAATAGATGCGAAGGTATCCGCTTCGTGTTGAGCTTCAGTAGCCGCTGGTTTCATAGGCCCTGGCAACTGTTACAAATCTATTTATCAAGAGTATAGACAAGGATTTTCCTGAAGACGTTAAGCGCCCTCCCGCTGATAATAGAAAGTAAACAGAAGTCGTCGAATAAAAGAAAATGAAATTAGCCTTATATAACCCTCACATAGATGATTTTCTGGCATGTCCTCCTCATTTTCCGATTCTACGAAGAAGGGCGCTTAAAAAATATGGTTTTCTTATTGAAGAAAAACTGGATAAAAGCGATACAAGGATAGTATTCTACGATTCATCGTTATCAGCTTTTATCCCAGTATCATTATTTGGCCGGTTGCCTTATTTCATCCGTAAAATAGTTGCTGAAATTGAAATGTTCTTTTGGATTCGGATTAACAAGGTTGACAGGAAAACAATTAGTGTAACTAGTGATCCAAAGGACCTAAAAGGGGCTGTTCTTTTTGCAATGTCGTACAAGTGTGCTCTTGGTGATATCGATCGGCGGATGTCCGTTTTCGCTACAACACAGTTTAACATATTTCACCTCAGCCACTATTTCTTGAACACCCGTAAGAAGTCTGAAAACTTAAGTAAGATTCCGAATCTGTTTCTTGCTGGAGATTCAGATATAACAGATAACAAATATTTTCAAAAGCATTTTCAGTGGTACAAAAATCGGTTTTTAGTCCTTCCATTTGCTGTGCAGGATAGGTTTGTGCAGAAAGAGCCAATTGGTAAAAAGATAAACAAGTGTGTAGCAACTGGGACATTCCATAGATTAGATCAGGAGGCAACTGCTCAACTAAAAGAGTTTACAGAATTCTACGCGATAGATACATATCATCCGGTTCGCAAAGCGATTTATAATTCTCGTAATAAGTATAAAGAGCATTTCGATTGTAAAGTGTCGCTTTTTCGTGATTATGAAGCCAAGAAAAATCTTGGTGGGTTGATTAAAAGATTTCAGGTATCCCAAAAAGGTTATTTTAAAAATGATATTGTTGAGGTTTACAACTCTTACTCCTATGCTGTTGTAGGTGAAGAAATCACAGGGTTCCCAGGGATTGGTTCATTTGAGGCTATGGCCTGCGGGTGCGTTCTGATTGCTGTACCAGAGTATTATATAGGCCTAGGGTTAAAGTCTGGCGAACATTTTATTTGTTACAATGGCGATATAAGTTTGATTCCTGGGATTCTGGAAAAGACAGACGATATAACAAGAAGATATATATCTGAAAATGCAATGCGGTATGTCAACGAGAAATTTCGAAGTAAGGGAGTGTGTTTTAATTGGTTCCATGTGGTTAGCGGGTTGTCCAATCAATAAAAATTAGAATGAGACGATCTGATAAATTTCTTTTTGGATTAACTGTTCTTTTGTTCTTATTTTCTGATGTCTATTATGCCGGGTTAGGAAGGGTTTATGATTATGTGTATATCAGCCTGGTCGCAATTTCTTTAAGAAGAATTTTGAAGGGGTTGTCTAGGTTTGCTATAAACGAGTCTGTTGCCCTAATAATAATTGCGTGTCCTTGGCTGGTTGTAGGAATGTTCCAAGGTTCTGTCTTATTGGTTTTGGCTTGGTTGGTTGGGATTATTCTATTTTATGGAATCATAGGCGGTTACCTACGTTCGAAGATTGAGTACTTCTTGGCGTGGCTGGGTTATGGTTTATGGGTTAGTTTGAGTGTGTTTTTTGTCCAATTTTGCCTTAAATTCTTTGGTTCCATCTATTTAGATCTCCATGAAATTATCGGTAGTATCCCGTCACGCGGTTGGAACGATGAGATCAATTATTTTCGAGCTTCAGGATTGTTCCAAGAGCCAAACGCGTTTGCCGCAATATCTTTCGCCATGGCGTCGGTTCGAATCCATCATCTCCAAAGACTGGAATTCGTTGACGTTTTGTCAATACTATCTATAATTGTAAGTCAGTCACTGTGGGGTTTTGGAGCTGTTATAGTATTGTTGGGAATCTGTCGAATAACGGCCGCAAGAATTAAAAGAGGGTCGATTTTGATCGGGATTGTCCTTACTTTGGTATTAATAAATTTTAATATTATTGATTCCTGGTACCAGGATTCAACAACAGGTCAACGGATCAGCGGAATTGATGGGGATGCGTCAAGAAACGTTCGCTTTGGGTATTTTGAAGATTATCTGAATTTTGATCAGAAAATATTTGGGGTTGGACTTAACGGCGATAAATTTCAAATCCTAATCGGAGCAAATGGATTCGCTTTCTTGTATACTTCCTTCGGGGTTGCTGGTGTGGTTTTGTTGTTTTTTTGGCTAACCGTTAATGCTAGGTTCAATTGGCGGCCAATAATAGCGGTCTTATATCTTTTCACGACTTTTCCTCATACGGCTTACATGTTTTTCTGGGTTTGGTTGTCCTTAATAATGGCCCCTTCGTTCAGTAAGGAAGGGATTGACAGGCAAGAGCAGTGCAAATTGTGAATTGCTGATTGCGCTTCCTAGTCGGAACAGCTAGTTGGTGGCTTGGCTAAGGCCTGAGAGGGCGTTTAGTTTTAACCTAAATGAGAAAGTTTTTGTCAGTGGGTAATCAAAAACAAATTCTAAAAAGTGCAATAAGATAAAAATGGTATTTGTTTTGGCTGAGGTGGGCTCTGCAGATTTTAAAATAAGCTTTCTTGATTAAAGTAGTAAGAGGGTGCTTTGTTGGAGTCATTGAAAACCTTTAGCTCAATCGAATGAAGATGCGCGGCCTCCAATTTCGGATTTTTGGATTTGCTCCACGACTACTACGGTCGAAACATTTCAAATTGTTTAAATATCGAGTAGGGATCCTTTCTAATGTGATGCTTATGGTAAGGAGACTACTGGGGCGTCTTCACTTTAACCCCGCAGGAGGAGGGGACAGGAGGCGCTTCACTAGAAAGTTCGATAGGCTTGTTCGAATTCTCTTTCGAAAGATGCCGGTGAAGAATACCGGTTAGAATTTCGGCGAGTACCAAGGGCCAATGTTGCGAACGCTCTCTCGCTCAAAAAGGGAGCGGAAACAGTTATTAGCGTTGGCAAAGCAGTGTGGACAATGGCTCAAAAGATGAAGAAGCAGTCACTCGCACAACCAATTGACTAGCATATCTGATTATTCATTTAGTCGAACGCCCTACCTTTCATAAGCTGCGCTAGTTTGAGGGGGCCTTGGAATTACCGAGCGAGAACGACGGTCCGCAGTCGTTTTAGTACGTGGTGATTGCTGTGTAAACCGTTTACGCTAACGAGGTAAAAAGCAATATCAGCCGTACAAGGGCACAGTCTCCAATTCTGTCAAAATATTACGGGAGCGATTGTGATAATAGGTAGCCGTTGAAGGATGAGATGTTTGGAAGTGGAATTTGTGAGAACCACCCGTAGGAGGTTGCTTCGGAAGCGTGCAGAGGGCGTCGGGAAACGATGTTGAAAAGGTAGGGGTGGTGGCCCTGGAACAATGTGCCGCTGGCTCGGTGACCGAGATGAGACACCTGCGCCTAGGCAGATCGGGGAGATAAGGTGCTTTGGGAGCTAGGACAATTTTCGATGAATAGTGCGCCTAGGTCCCAACGACGCGAGAGCGGATCTGGAGGTTGTTGGGACCGGAGGAGCGTTTCGAAAACTGGTTTAAGGCTGCTTGGGGGAAATACTACAAGAAAATTCTATGTCTTACGATAGCCTTCATGTGAGAGCTAAAAAGTATCTCCTTTCTCGTGAAGAATTTGGTCAGTATTACCATCCCTGAAAGTAAAAATCCAAGCCTACCTTGGTGATTGTACAATAAACTATTCGGTACAAGTGATCCACAGAAAAAACGAGGCGGCAATTTGTTTATTAATAGATTTTGTAGGGTGGTAAATAGGTGCCAAGAAAGTTTGCAAAGGCTCATTTCATTAAACTCAAGAGGGTTTCTCAAAAATCATACGTCCTATATTTATCGGTAATAAATCAATCATCAAAATTGTTGGGTAACTTTTATAATATGTGAAAAATGCTTAACCAAGACCATAATACACATTTGGCGGCACAAGACAATCGACTCGCTCTTTACGTAGCTTCATGGGATGGTTATAGTGATCTTTGGCCGGGTTTCTTTCACCTCCTTTCAAAACATTGGTCTGACTGCCCCTTCAAGAGATACCTTGGCGTCAATAAGCTGTCCTTTGAAAGAGGTGATTTGAATCTTGTTAGGGCGGAAATCAATAGTCCATGGTCCACAAGAGTTAAAGGGCACTTAAAGCAAATTGGTGAAAAGTATGTGTTGATGTTGCTTGATGATTGGTATATAAAATCTAAGGTGGATACGGCGTCCATATTGGAGTGCATTGAAATATTGGAACGTTTTGATGGCCACATGATGAGGTTAGTTCCTGACCCACCCCCAAACTACGCATTAGCCAGCTGTCCCAAGGTTGGTCTCATGGCATTAGGTGTACTCAATAGGACAAATACACACGCGACAATTTGGCGGAAGGAAACACTAGAAAACATCTTACATGACGACGAAGATCTTTGGAGATTTGAAATAAACGGTGCTGTTAGAAGTAACCAATACAGTGGTGGCATGTTTTGCGTGTGGCGGCAACTTTTGGCTTATGACGGAGCCGTCGACCGTGGTAAGTGGGTTCGGTCCGTATACAAAAAATACAAAACATCGCCTGGCAACTTCGATTTTAGTAAGCGGCCGATCAAGTCGACTGCAGAAACATTTCAATGGCGCATGGAAAACATTGTTTCGCCTTTGTGTAGATGTGCAATCTCACATAGAACTCGGCAGATGATAAAATCAAAACTGATCAGTAATGGTGTCTCGGGGAAGCTTTTTGGCGATCGGGCCTAGAATCATCAAACAGTAGATTCCGTCGATGGAGAGTTGTGCATTTTTAATGAAAAATACAGCCTCCCCTCTCAACTCCCGCGTAACTGTGAAAATATATTTTTCGATAATAACACCAGTTTTGAACCGCAGAATTCTCGTGGGAAGAGCTGTTCGGAGTGTCCTTGAGCAATCGTTCAAAAATTATGAGCACATCTTGGTTGATAACGGGAGCACTGATGGTACTTATGAATTCTGTCAGAGTGTTGCCTCAGAAAAAGTTAAGGTCTTGTTGTGTCCTGATAAGGGTGTAGCATATGCTCGCAACATGGGTATTCGGGCTGCTCTTGGACGAAGAGTCATCATATTAGACAGTGATAATCAATTTGCCTCGTCAGAAACCCTGTTTGATTTGTACAATCTGTCTGAGAAATTTATAGATGTGCCTGTGGTATTGACATCAAATATTGATGAAGACGGTAAACCCGTATCGAAACCGTTCAAAGTTGATTCGCTGATCAGTCTTCGAGAGTACTTGGGATCGTCGGGAGAGTTTACGCCTATGGTTGATCGTTCTTGGTATGCTGTCAATCTCCACCCCGAAATCCCTGGAATAATCAATGAATTTTCACTTTACGTATTTATTCAAGCGGCAATTACCGAAGACATGATGTTGAGTTCATACAAGGCGCAAATCTATAGAACTCTAGGTGAAGATAGGGTATGCAACAAAAAAATAAATGATTCAGCGTCATATGAATTGTCCACTTGCTATAGTCTGTTATTGCAGCGCTATGGCGATATAGTTGTTAGGGAATCAATTTTAACATACGTAGAATGGTTGTTGAAATCTTCATTGTATTCGCGATTGTGTGGAAAAGGTAAGGTTAAGATGGTTTCACGGAGAGATTTAGTATTCACAACGTGGTTGATTGGATTAATCCCCAGACTATTTATTGCTAAGTTCATCTTGTGGTTCAAGAACTGATAAAAATAGCTGTTGATTTAAAAATATAGGTGGAAAAAAACAAAATAAAAAAATGTTCAAAGATCGATCCAATATTTTACTTCGAATTATTGCTAGGTTATTGCGCCACAGTCGTTGCTGTTACCTATTTAAAATCGACATGGGTACGCATTTTTTGAAGTTTAGTCCAACGGCTTTATCTGCTGCACTTTGGGTGAATCCAAAAAGCCGGATGGTTGATTATAGAATATTATCCGCCATTTTGAAGCCGAATAATATATATATAGATGTTGGCGCAAATATCGGTTCTTTGGCTTTACATGCTGCTAGGTTGGTTGGAGACGACGGATGTGTCATAGCAATCGAACCCAATCGGCAAGTAATGAATGGATTAAACGATAATATTTCGCTAAACAATTTCGGCAATATTATTACCGTTTGCTGTGGATGTGGCGGCGAGACGGGTGTGGCAAGTTTAAAGACTGTTGGGGGCAACGATGACCAAGGATTCTTGCAGGTTGGTTCAGCCACAAGCAAGGTAAGGGTTCAGCGGTTAGACGATATAGTTAATCCAAATTATAGTAATATTAAGTTAATTAAGATAGATGTAGAGGGCTACGAGGAACCCGTTTTAAGCGGAGCCACTCGAGTTCTTGACTGCGCAGATTTTGTTCTCTTTGAATACTTTGAGAAAAATTATCTTCGTGGAGGAAGTTCGATTGAAAGAATCATTCAAAAGATGGATTCGGCAGGATTCGACGTTCACACGTGTGAGGATGGGATATTTACTAAAATTAAATTAGGACAATCTTTTGGGGCGGATGTAAAAGATCTGCTCGCCGTGAAGCGTGGGGTAAATTTGCCAACGCTGTCCACCAATTCGGATTCTTGGTGAATAATAGTAACAACCTTCATGCAGTTACACATTAATAGCACTATCGAATATCGATAGAAGATCTACTGAAAGCTTTTAGTTAAGGGACCTTCAGCCGCCCAACGGCAGAAAAGCATGAAAACGCTTCTTCAAAAAAGTGCAACTACGTCAAAATCTTATCATGAATGTTGCCTTTTCTCCCGGGATTTGCGCACACATCAACTTTTTAGGGCTAGTTGGCATCTCGCGGCCGATAGGTCAAATACTTCCGTGTGCGTAATGGATCGTGGCTTTGGAATAATAAGCATTTTAAGGTCAATAAAAAAGTTTTGGTCAGCTAACACCAAGCAGAGAATTATATTTGGTTCAAGTGAGATTTGTCTCTATTTGCTACTTTCCAGGAAGCGAGATGTATGGGTTTTTACTGGATTAGGTCGGTTGCTGATTGGTGGAAATGTGCGATCGAGAATTGTCCGATGGACCATCAAACGGTTATATCGTGGGCAATTAATAATAGTGCTTAATGAACAAGATAGAGCGGAGGTTTTTGGATTTACTAATTGTGAACCACGGGTTATCAACGGTGAAGGGTATAAATTCTCATGTGGCTATAATCAAAAATTGCGATTAAAACCAAGAAACGAGATTCGCTTTGTCTACGTTGGCCGGTTGCTTCGTTCTAAGGGTGTTCATCAGTTATTGTCCGATTTCTCTAAATATTCGCATGAAAATTGGACCCTTACACTAATTGGTGACAACGATTTTAACAATAGTGATTCAGTTTCTCAAGTTGACATTGATGATCTTGTTAAAAAGTCAAAGGGTTCGGTGATTTTAACTGGTTATAGATCTGATGTTGCGAGCATACTGAGCGAGCAAGATTTCTATGTTACAATGTCATTGAGGGAAGGTCTCCCGTTCTCTGTGCTAGATGCAATAAATGCAGGTCTTTACCTGATACTTTCTCCTGTACCGGGGCATCTTTCTTTCGAAGGGTTGCCTGGCGTACAATTTGCAAAAGATGGGTTAAAAAGTGTTTTCGATGAGGTTTCCAGGAAATCCGACAGGATGCTGAACTTTGATCGGGAAAAGAGGTTGGAGATATGCAAAAATAAATTTGGTCAAGACAGGATTGTTCAACAAATAGCTGAAATGATCTTCGGCCAAAATGACTGATTTTTATGAATAGCAAGATTAAACCATTAGTTCTCGTTGAGATTAACGAAATCAATTTTGATATTGTTAAGGAGTATGTAGAAAGGAATCCGGGGAGATTTCAAGCCTTGCGCCTGATTCTTTCTTGGCCGGCGGCAATAACTAGCGCGGAACCCACATATGAACAGAATGAACCTTGGATCCAATGGGTTTCAGTTCATACTGGTTTGAAATTTGATGAACACAAAGTGTTTCGTTTGGGTGACTTTGTAGGCAATAAATTTCCACAGATCTTTGAGATTTTAGAGAAAAACGGGTACACTATTGGTTGCATTTCTCCCATGAATGCCGAAAACCGGTTGAAGGATCCCGCGTATTTCATACCGGATCCATGGACGACTACGGTTCCAGACAAATCATGGTGGAGTAGAAATCTATCTAGTGCTATATCACAGGTGGTTAATGACAATGCTAAATCAAAAATCACGCTTAAATCGGCCTTTACCCTCGGATTGGGTTTATTAAAATTTTCTCGAGTAAGGAATTATAGGTTGTATATAAAACTGTTAAGTGGGGTGATAAGGCGTCCGTGGAACAAGGCGTTGTTGTTTGATTTGTTCCTAAGTGATATTCATATTAATTTCATCAATTCGCGTCCCTCAGATCTTTCGGTGATATTTTTGAATGCTGGGGCTCATATTCAGCATCACTATCTTTTGAATGCCCAGCCGGTTAAGGAGAAAACCAGAATATTGAATCCGAGTTGGTACGTCGCAAGTGATGTTGACCCAGTGTTAGATATGCTTGAGGCATACAATCAAATTCTGGGTTCATATATTGATTTAGGTGGGATGAGTTTGCTGCTTGCAACAGGATTGTCTCAAGTTCCATATGATAGGTTAAAGTACTATTATCGCCTTTCGGACCATAAGAGGTTTTTAGATTTGATTGGAGTTAGATTTAAAGCTGTACTACCGAGAATGACTCGAGACTTTCTTGTTGAGTTTGACGACAAGAGTCAAATGGAAGATGCGGTGAAGAGACTGGGTAACATATTTGTCGTAGGGGACGGGTTGCGGTTGTTTGGTGCTATTGAGGAGAGAGATTTGAGTGCTTTTGTTACACTGACATATCAAAATGAAATCAACGAATTCAGTCAAGTTCTGATTGATGGTAAATTGTTTTCAATATTAGACCACGTCGTATTTGTTGCTTTGAAAAACGGAATGCATTCGCAGAAAGGTTATGTTTTCCACAATGGGTGTATTAGTGAGAAGCTTCCGTTGGACGGTTTCCATGTGAGAGAATTATTCAATTTGTTGAAGAGATATTTTAAAGTCCCATAGGATCCAAGTTCATTCAACGCGTCAATGCTGGTCTTATGCTATTTAGGCAAACCTTAGAGCTAGTCAGAGTTTAATTTTGGTTTAAGCATCTGAAGCTAAAATCTATTTGAAGAAATTGACGTGGTAAAATAAGTTTTGGGTGACAACTCAGCGCAAGGCTATATCTTTGAGTTAATCGATTCGAATTCATTCGGCATTTAGATAGGATGGTATAATTGTTTTATGATTCAGTTTTTAATCATTGCACTCGCCGCTTTTTCGGTCTCTTGGATTTCGTTGCCTTTAATCCGGCGAATCGCAATTAGCTGTGGAGCTGTTAGTGAGGTGGGTGGTAGGCATATTGGAAATGAACCGATTGGGCGACTTGGGGGTTTAGGTGTGCTGTTAGGAATCAGCATAGCAATTGGTTTACAGATTCATTTAAACCCAAATTTTGGAACTTTAATTAATTTCAGTCAAACCGAGATCAGTGGGTTGCTTATTGGATTGGTTTTAGTTGGTGGTGTTGGCTTTTTGGATGATGTACGACGTCTGCCTGCAAGGACTAAACTTGCTGTTCAATTTGTAGCTGCATTGGTAGCGTGTAAAAGTAAATTAGTTATATCGGTTGTGGATCTGCCATTTTTCGATCCGTTTCCTCTTGGTTGGTTTTGCTATCCTGTAACTATTGTTTGGATTGTTGGGATTGTAAACGCGGTGAATTTGATTGATGGTTTAGATGGTTTAGCAGGAGGTATTGTCCTGTTCGCGTCTATAGTAAACTTTTTGGCTGCGTTAGGTGTAGGTGCTTTTCTACCGGCTATCTTAATGGCGGCTTTGTTCGGGGCAACGTTGGGTTTTCTTGTTCATAATTGGTATCCAGCAAGAATATATTTAGGTGATGGTGGTGCTTATGCATTGGGTTTTTTACTAGCAGTTTGTGGTTTACTCGCACCGGTTCAAAAGATGTCAACTGGAGTTGGGATGCTGGTGCCAATCCTTGCAGTGGGGTTGCCTATATTTGATACCGTGTTAACAATGGTCAGGAGGTTTTTATTGCGACGGGCTATTTTTTCTCCGGACCGTGGCCATTTACATCATTTATTGTTGGATGCAGGTATAAGTCATCGCCGTGTGGTTGTTGGACTCTATTCTATTTGTTGTGTCTTATGTTCGGTTGCTTTATTATTGGTTTTGAACAGGTATCGCCATATTGGGGTAGTTTTGGTTGTTGTTTCGGTAGTAGGTTTTTTGGTTTGGGGAAGGTTGGTAAATAAGCAATTAAAAATAGCGTTGAATCGTATGTTGAACATTGAATCGCCGAAAAATGGTCGAACGAAGAGGTTCTAGTTCAATTGGATGAGGAAAGTTGAACTTATTTTGTTTTACGGTGATCTGTCGCGAGAGCTACGGCATGTACGCGAGCAATGGCATCTTGTTCGACCACGAGTCGCCGCGGCGCGGTGAAAGTTTCGTCACGCGCAAGATCACGCGGGCGGCGGCGCACATCAAACTGGGGCTGCAGGACAAGTTGTTCATGTGCAACCTCGATGCGAAGCGCGACTGGGGGTATGCCAAGGAATACGTCGAGGCGATGTGGCTGATGCTGCAGCAACCCGAGGCCGACGACTACGTGATCGCGACGAACGAAACGCACACGATCCGCGAGTGCCTAGAGGTGGCTTTCGGCCGTGTGGGGCTGGATTGGCAGAAGTACGTGGAGATCGATCCGCGGTACTACCGCCCGGCCGAGGTGGAGTTGCTGATCGGCGATGCGTCCAAGGCCAAACGCAAGATGGGCTGGGAGCCGAAGACGAAGTTCAAAGACCTGATCGAGCTGATGGTGGATGCCGATTTGAAGCTCCTCCAAGACCAGCTAGCGGGACGCATCCGGCCCAACTGACACGCCCCCAAGGCCAGGTAACCCCTGGCCTTTTTCGCGGTGCGCCCGGCAGGGCGCACTCTCCAACGGGTTAAAGTCCCGAGCAGGCCCGACAAGGGGAACTGCATAGCTGCACGACAAGGGTGTCCGCCGTGAGGCGGGATCTGAAGGAAGTCGGAGGCAA
>Ga0214923_10004060_pt1 | contig 17995 bp, 9 predicted proteins | sample LL1510_MetaG_FD_177993 | JGI IMG/M metagenome (GOLD analysis project Ga0214923, IMG submission 177993) | Freshwater microbial communities from Lake Lanier, Atlanta, Georgia, United States - LL-1510 | ecosystem: Environmental > Aquatic > Freshwater > Lake | place: USA: Georgia | collected 2015-10-15 | reverse complement strand
CAATTTTACATAAATTTTCCTGATACATTAAATTGGTCAGACCCTTCATATGTTTCTACAGATTTATCTAGTGGTAATGCAACTACATCAGGTGAAGTAACAACCTCTTTTGGAACTTTTTATAGTTCTCCATATTTATATACTGATTGTAATCAAATATATCAAGCCACCTCATCTGATTATAAATTACGTTATTTATATAAAGATATAAATAAATTATTAACACCAACATTAACAAGCGGTTTAACTATAAATGATGAAAATTCAGAGCTTATATGGGAATATACAAATGATAACTATCTTTTATCATCATACTATAAAAATAATACTACAAATAGTTATAATTTATTAAATGCTACAGAAGTATTAAAATCTACTAGTATTACAAAATCTATTAAAAAGTTTTTTACAAATGTTATTGATTTATTATCTGGTAATAATTCTAGTCCATCTTCGTATAGTGGATTTATTGATTACTATTATCAACAAACAATTGATCTTAATTTATCAACAACTGATAATTTCTTTACTATATTGAATAATTATTTAAATGCTGGTTCAACAACTACTACAAGTTTATTAAATTTAGTTTTATCAGTAACTTCTGGAACTTTATCATTTGTAAAAAATAAATTAAAGAAAGCATATATTAAAGTTATGCCAAATAACAATGAACTATTAGAATATTCCCCAAAGAGTATAAAAGATATTCCTTCAATTGATGAAGGACAAGATGACCCAGAATATATTCCACCACTTGATGAAAAATATATTAAAGCACTATTTGAACTGTTTGAAAAAAATAAAATAAAAACACAACAAAAAGAAACTTTTATACAAGTTGTTGAAACTCCTGCAAATCTAGATATAATAAATATTGTAAAAAATATTGAAGATATTTTTTCAAAATATTCTAATCAAAAGAAAATTTATGAATTTTATAAAGAACCAAGTAATAATAAAAATATTAGAAGACCATATAAGGTAATTTATACTAGTCCTATTAAAGAAAATAATACATCATCTAATATAAAACCTGTTTACAAAATAAATAGACAATATATACCTCTTACTAACTTGGAAAATAATGTATCAGAAAATAGTATAGTTAAACCTGTTTATAAATTTAATAGACGTTATATAACTACTAAATATATTAATTCTATCAAAAATAATATACAAAACTTTATAACTACTATAATTACAAAACCACAATCAGGTATTAGAAATATTAAATCATTATATTCTTATAGAAGATCAGTAATATCTAATATAATAGAAACTATAAAAGAAATTATAAAACCACAATCAGGTATTAGAAATATTAAATCATTATATTCTTATAGAAGAGCAGTAATATCTGATATAATAGAAACTATTAAAGAAATTATTAAACCTCAATCAGGTATTAGAAATATTAAATCATTATATTCTTATAGAAGAGCAACTATATCCGATATAATTGAAACTATTAAAGAAATTATTAAACCTCAATCAGGTATTAGAAATATTAAATCATTATATTCTTATAGAAGAGCAACTATATCCAATATAATTGAAACTATTAAAGAAATTATTAAACCTCAATCAGGTATTAGAAATATTAAATCATTATATTCTTATAGAAAAGCAACTATATCTGATCTAATTGAAACTATAAAAGAAACTATTAAAACACAATCTGGTATTAGAAATATTAGATCATTATATTCTTATAGAAAAGCAGTAATATCTGATATAATTGAAACTATAAAAGAAACTATTAAAACACAATCTGGTATTAGAAATATTAAATCATTATATTCTTATAGAAGAGCAGTAATATCTGATATAATTGAAACTATAAAAGAAACTATTAAAACACAATCTGGTATTAGAAATATTAAATCATTATATTTATATAATAAAAATAGAGCATATAAAGAAACCCCAATTATAATTGAACCAATTATATATATACCAATTATAAGAAATGATTTTAATTATACTAAATTATATTATGCTTATAAATATTCATATACTCCATATAATCCATACAATCCATATAAAGAATATAAAGAAGAACGAAAACAATCGATTAATACATATAAATATTTAGCAAAAAGATATGCTCCTATTATTAAAACCAAAGATATTATAGAATATAAAATAATACCTGAAATAATTGAAATAATTGAAACACAATAATTATTATAAGTAAACCTAAAATAATTATATTGGTAGATAAACCACAAAAAACAATAACCAAAGATATAAAACATAAAAATATAAAAATAGAAACAAAAATAACTAGAATAACTAGGAAATAATTTGCACTATTTCATTATTAATTTTTTTATTAACCATATCTAATAAAATATTAATATCAAATGAATCTAATTCTTTGGCGATCTTTTCGTCAAAATCATAAATATATTTTTTTTTCATAATTTGAACCAAGTATTTTGAAAATTGTTCAAAAATACTTGTTGATTTTTCTAATAATTTTATTTTAATATTTTTAACTATTTCTTTATGATGTGCTTTTTTAACATTTTCTACAATATTCTTATTAAATTCATTAATATTATCAATTATATACTTTAGTTCCTTATTAGATTGTATTTTTTCAATAATATAAAAATGAGAATTATTACCAACCAATGATAATCTAACTAAATATCCCATTTGTTTTTTTGTTCTCATTGTATCAAAAAATAATTCTGATAAAATATTTTCTAAAACCATTCCATAAGCAATGTTTGTAAATTCTAATTCATTACACCATTTAAATAATATTTTTATACATTTTGAATTAGCACCTTTTAATTTTCGATCAAAACTTTTAGATAAAGTATTTTTTGGAATGTCAGATTTATTAATTTGATTAAAAATATCAAATAATTTATTTATTTTTAATAATTCTTCATTTTTCATAAAACCATATGAAAATGTTTGAACATCACAATCATTAAATAAATTTGAAATATATGTTTTAATATCTCTTAATGTTATTTTTTTACATTCTTCAATCATTTGAACATCACTATGTAATGTATGCATTGTATCCCAACCATCTACAATATCTATATATTCCCAAGGTGTAGATTCTTTAACATTTTCAAATTCAGTTTTATAATCATGAACCAAATTTTTAATATAATTAATATCCAAATCTGAAATATCAATATGTATTATTATTTTTATAATATCACTAATAATTTCATTAAAATAATCTATACTATTTACACCAGATATAAGTAATCCTATACAATTTAATGTATTAACACAACTAAAAGTAATAGTTCCAAATGTTTCAAGAGCTTTAACAAATTTATTTTTAATAATAAAATTTAACATACTAACAGATATTTTAGATAATAAATCATTTTTAGGGTCTTTATAAAATTTATCTGAATAAAATCCAATCCACATAATTGAAATAGGTTCATTAAATTTCATAATAGAACCATAATAATGATTATTATCTTTTTTTGGTTCTTCTATTAAATCATGTAATTTACCATTTTTAACAGATATATCAAAATATTTATTATCAAAATCTAGTGAATATTCTGGATATGATTTTGCTACTAAATGTTCATAATCTACTTTTTCCCATTTTAAACCATAATGTTTTAATTTATTTTTTGGTTTATTTTTTGAAGATTGTATTACTATTATTGCTGTATCCATATTTATATATTTTTTTAACCAATCATTATAATCAAAATTACAATCAATTTGAAAATTATTACTATATATATCATTAGATGTATATTTTAAATGATTAGTAGCAATCATATCACATAAATTTTCAACAGGTTCTTTTGAACCATAATTAAAAGTTATGTCCAAAACTTTAGATAAATATTCAGCATATTTTTGTAAATCTAATTTTATTATTTGATTTAACCAATTATCAATAATATTTTTAAATATATTAACATTTTTATATCCTAACATTGTTAGATCAACATCTAATATAATAACACCTTCATCTAAATTATTAACTGAGATCCTACTTATTAAACCATTATTTTTCAAATGATATTTTAAAGAATTCAAACCATCTTGTGCAACTAGATGACTAAAAACTATATGAGGTTTATGTAAATTTAATTCTACAAATCTAGGTACTTCCCAAATAAATTGAATGTTATGATAAGTTTCAAAAGCATTTAATAAAAAAGTATTACCAATATTTGTTTTATAAAATGGTTTAACTAATTTTACACTATTTTTTTTATTTTTTATCAAACCAAATGTTTTATTTATATATTCTAATATTTTTTTACTATCTATTGAAGAACCTATACATACACTAATATTATCAGATGTATAATATTTATCAAAAAAATCTAATAATGCTTCTCTAAGCCCATCTTTAGATAATGTTTCAAGTGAACCAGTACCAAATGTATTAATGGTATTATCAGCAAGTGTTCTAACAAAATAATCACTAGTCCAATAATCATTCTTTGAATTTTTAACATGTTCACTATTAACAGCATTTACTTCTCTATCAACAGCATCTTTAGAAAATAATGGATCTATAAAAAATCTACTAAAAACATCCATCATGAATTCTAATTTTTCATCTAATATATCAAAATGATACATTGTTTCATTATTAACAGTATATGCATTAGTAGAGCCCATATTTTCATTAACTTGTTCCATCCAAAAATTTTCTTTTGGATATTTTTTACTTCCCATAAATAACATATGTTCTAAAAAATGTGCTAATCCTTGAAATTCTAATGTATTAGAATTAGAACCAACGCCTATACAAACATAAACATAAGAAGTAATTAAATTTTTATCATTAATAATAGAATATTTAACATTATTAGGAAGTGTGCCACCTATAATATTTCTATCTTCAAATTTAGGTTTTTTAATTTCCATATTATTAAATAGGTGAAATTAAAATTTTTAATTAGTTATATCTATAAAAAATTTAATATCAATATTTCTATAATTCCAATTAATATAATCGTAATCAATTATTTTAGAGCCTATTAATGGATTTTCAGACACCCAAGCAATTTCTGTTATATTATTATTATTTTCAATCTTATCATTATTAAAAAAATTAGCCAATTTACTTATAATTATTTTTTCAATTCCAACTTTTTTTTGTTGTAACCATAAATTACTTAATTCTTTTATATTTTTTAATTTATCAACAATTAATTTAAGTTGTGGAGTTGTAGTTATACTTGTTATATGTGGTGTTATTAATAGATGATGACTAGTTGTAGTTAAATATTTATTATTTTGTATTACACTCTTTTCAATATCTGATCTAATCTTTTTCTTTGTATTTTCTATAACATCTGTATTTAATAAATTTATAATATCAATTATTGGAGGACAATATATATATTTATACCAAATAATATTATTACAACTATATTTTAAAATATCTGAACATAAAGTTGTTCCTATCCAATTTATGTTTAAAAGCCATTCATATGCACTATTATCATCTTTTTTCTCTGTTACACTATTTTTTAATAATTCAATATGTTGTTCAATACTTATAAAATCATATAATTGAGGTATTTCTTCACTCAGAATTGTACTAGTTTTTTCTAATAAATAATTATATATTGTTTCAAATGAATCATTTATAATATATATTGGTTTATCATATAAAATTAATCCATTATATCTATCATCACAAAAATCTAAAGTGTTATTTAATATTTCGTCATATTGAGACATATCTTCAATTACCATATCTGGTTTATATTTTTTCCTCATATCATTTATATCTAATTTTTTTAGATTATCACTATCATATAATTGTTTAGCAGAATACATTATATATTTATCTAATAATTTTAAAATCCCATCAAAATCTAAATGCATTCTATCAACAAATAAATTAATAAATTGTGGAGAAATCTTAAAAAATCTATTCAAAATAATTTTTGTAGAATTTGTTGAATTTAATAATTTAATTAAATATAATTGCAAATTTTCAAAAGAAAATATTATATTATCACTACTATTTGTTTTAAAAGATTTTGAAGAATTTATTATATTATTTTTCCCCAATGCTTCATAATGACATTTTAAAAAATATTTTAATTCCAATTCTGGTCCTATTTCTAAAGAACTTGGCATATGATCATTACCAAATAAATTAAATATTAAACATATATCCCATATTATTTTATAATTTGATGTTTTGATCCCATTTATACTAACATATAAATCTAATATAGTATCAATCATATAATTACTATCAAAATATTGTATTACATTTTGATTTTTTGTATGCCTCATTAAAGATAAATTAATATTTTTCCCCATTATTTTCCAAAAAATTTGTTGTGTTAATATTAAATGTAAAAAATCTGAATCTGTTGAATGAATTACTATATCACCTGTTATATTTTCCAAATGTTGGAAAATTTTAATATCTGCTTCACCAATATTTTTACCACTATTAATATATACTTTATCTCCTAATCTATCTTTCAAATAATATTCACAATTTATTATAAATGGTGAGGTAGAACCAAATGATTTATCTAATACAAATCTATTTGTAATCCATTTTAAATTATCAAAAACTAATCCCTTAACACCTTTTATATCATCTATATCATCTATGTTATCAACAATTTTTGAATATTTAATTTCAAATTCTGAAAAATATTCATCAAATAATTTTTTCTTAATTTGTGATTCCATAAAATTTTTTACTCTTCTCCTCCTTTGTTCTATTACTTTACTAACTGAAGGTATACCATCAAAAAATAAATTAATACTTTCAATATGTTGGCCTATATATAAGTTATTAATTAGTTTATTAATTTCTAAATATAATTTTTCATATATAATTAAATCAATTTGTGATATTTGATTTTCTCCAAAAGGTGTTTTTATTTTTGTTTTTATCCATTTTGAAAAATTTGTAATAATATCATCTAATGTTTCACCATCTAATATATTTAATATTTTCTTTTTTGAATGATATGGTGTCCAATGTGGCTGACTAAAAATTTTAGTAAGTAATTGTATTGGAATTTGTATATCAATTGTTGAATTGATACTTAATATAATTTTAATAACATTATTAATCTCCTTTTCAATATTAGCCATTGTTTGATATATTAAAAAATTAATATCAAAAAATATATGATTCGCTATAAATTTTCTTTCATTAACTGTTATGTTAACATCATCAACTGGAATATTTTTAGTGATGAAATTAGCAAATCTATCAAAACCCATATAATTTATTAAACTAAATATTTATTTATGTATTATTAACAAATTATGTATTTCATATAATACTTTACAATCAACCTCATTATAATAACCAATTTCTTTCATAGTAGAATTATCTGGAGTAATAGTTATATATTTTTCATATAAATTATTTGCAATAATCAAAGCTTGTAATCCATTACCACATGGACTATTACCATCCCAACTCGTTTTTATTAAACCAGAATTATATAAAGCTTTACCAATTGATTTTAATGAATAATTTAAAGCATCTTTTACAACAATTGGAGTATTAACAAATATTTTATAAATATCATAATATGTCCAATTAGAATAATTAACTAATCTTTCATTATGTCTCAATAAAAATTTTTTTACAATACTAGGTTCAGCATGGCTCCAATGAAAAAATCTAGCAAATGGTTTTTGATATTTCTTCAAAATACTATTTACCCAATTATAAAAAGCATCCCACATTGTTTTTTCATCTTCAATTGTTTTAGATTTTAATATCCATTGTTTAAAAATCCATTTTCCAGCTATACTATAACCACACCCAATCATAAAAATAAATTGATTTTCATCATACATAATAATACCATCTCTTATAATCGATCCAAAATTAGAATTTAAAGTTTCAAAATCAAGATAAAAATCAAAATATTTATTATTTTTATTCCAATGTTCTTTATCAAAAGTAAATTTCTTTGGTCTAATTAAATCTTTTGATTGTCTATTAATAGATAATATTTTATCTAATATATCTCCTTTTTTTGTTCCTCCCATTCCTAAAATATCTGAATTACATCTTGGATCATCCCATCTATAAATATTTTTAGAAAATGCAAAATCTCTTTTAATAACTCCTGATGACCATAAACTTGTAATATCTTTTAATTCTTTATTCAATTCATTTTTTACATTTCTATAAAAACCATCTTTTTCATTTTTCATATTTGGATATAATTCTATAACAGATGGTTTTGGTAAAAGTTTCCATTGTTCACCATTAGTTTTCATTCTAATAATCCATTCAATTGCTTTTTTTACTTTATCATTATAATCATAATCATAATTATTAAAATCAACTTGACCTAGTTTATTTAAAAAATTTGTAATAGTATGTGCTTCTTTTTGTTTTATCCAACTATATTTTTTTCCCCAAATATAAGAAATTTGATTTGTATCTCCTTGTATTTGATTTAATATATTATTATAAATCATTAATTGGGCTTTGTAAGCAGGTACACTACCACTATTTAAAATATGTGTGCCATCACTACTCAATTCAATATTAGAATGTTTAATATCTATAACTCTATAAAATTTATTTGTTTCAGAAACAACTTCATAACCCATTAATTTATTCAAGTAATCACAACGAACAATTAAATCTGGTACACCAAATGTATTATCTGTTCCATGTAGAACACCTTGATAAATAATAGGAACACCTCTTTTCATTAAAAATTTTGTTTGTTCAAATTTACTTTTAGATCGACTATCAATTCTACCATTATAACTTACTTGATGAACTTTATGAGATTTTTTTATAATAGCTATTAATTCATTTTCAAATTGAATTCCTGCTTCCATTATATGTTTTGTAAAAATATCTATTTCTACTATTTTATTTGCAAATCTATTTGGTTTATCTGTTAAACTAGTTATATTATATTCTTTTAACCAATCTAGTAAAGGGTCTTTTAACATATAATTTCTAACTGATGAAGCAGAAACTATTAAATTATTATTAATATCATCATCTTGTTTATTTTTTTTAGGTAAAGATTCAATAGGTTCACTATTTTTTCTTTTTTTTATAAAATCTCTACGAATGTATCTAGCATCACGATTAGAAATATTATTAGATAAATCATCAAAAAGAATTTGAATAGTTTTACAAATAATAACCCGATAATTAAAATTATTATATTTGATAATTTTATCAGAATAATTATTAGTATCATCTAATATAATAGTTAGTTCAATAAAATTAAAACTATTATAACCAAGTTCTTTTAAAATTCTATTATAATTATTTATAGTATTAGTATTAAAAGCAAATAATTGATTTGTTTTCAAAGAAATTGCCCAATATTTTGAATCAAATGACTTTTCTAATATATTTAATTCTACTAATTCCAAATTATTATCGTTGGAATATTTTTTTATAAATGCTGGAATAATATTATCTAATTGAGAAATAGATAGATTACGAGTGCGAGATAAAACTAGACTTTTTGTTTCTTCTAGAGTATAACTCCACATTTTAGAAATTGTTATAGGATTTAAATTGGATTGCGAAATATTCATTACAAATAAAATAATCATTATTTTTTAGTGATTATTTTATCAATTTTTTAATAAAACTAAATAAAGTTTTTCAATTTTTTTATATAAAAAAATTATTTTTTAACAAGATTAATAACACATGTATAATGTGGTTTATCTGAATATTTTTTAATAACTATTTCACTATTTTCAATATATAATAATGAAACATCTAAATTCATTTGATATAATTTATCTAATATAATATCAAAAACCCAATCTATTAAATTATATTCAGTAATAGGAAAAGAGAATTTTTGTTTTATTATTTTTTTATTAAAATTAAAATGATGATGATTTTCATCATATTTACAATTAATATCTAATTCCATTATTGGATTTTCTATAGAAATAACATTTGAATAATCTAAAAAATAAATCTTGGAATGAAATATTGCTAAATTTGAATACTTTTTTTCAACTTTGTAATAAAAAAAATCTATTGCATTTGATTTGGAATTTTCTGGCGATTCTTGACATAATGAATTACCCATAACAAATAATATATGAAAATAAAATTATAAAATTATGGTTGAAAAAATTATTTTAGTAAATCATTTAAAAATAATTTTATTTATATATATTGAGATTAAAGTTGGGCGAAATATTGAGTGAAATCGTTTTAGATAATGTATCACGTAATAATCCACTAAAGTGTCATCTCAAAGGTCTGTTAGCTCAGTAGGCAGAGCGCATGGCTGTTAACCATGATGTCATAGGTTCGATCCCTATACAGACCGAAAAGTTTTATTTAGGATAGTATCCTTATATAACTATTTTTTTTAAGTTGTAAATATTTATTTTTATATTTTAAATATTTATTTTGAAAATCTGAATATTTAATTGGTGTGATAGAAGCAGGATGTGGATCATTAGTAAAAATATTATTATGACTATTTTTAATAGAAGCAGGATGTTGGTGAATAATAGTAGACATATTATATTATATTATAATAAAAAAATTTACCAACTATAAAAACATACACAACAAATATATACTGGTTTATAACTACTTTTTTCTTTAAAAAATACACTATCACGAACATCTGGTTTAGCATGTGTTATACATTTTGGATTTTTACAACTATAATCATGAGTATGTGCTAAAGTAGGGTCTTTACATAATAATTCATTTTCTTCCAAAGTTCTTAATTTAACTTGTGTATCATCTGTATCAATTTGATATAATAAAGTTGTTTCATTTATTTCATCACGTGTATCACAATTAGAACATTTAAATTCTGCCCCAGATTTTCCAACAATTTCAAATAACAAATTTAATTTATTTATTTGTTCTTGATTTAATTTATTATATTTTTTATTTTTTTCTAATTCCTCTTTTGCAAACTCTGCTCTAAATTTTGTAAAATCAGATTTATCATCCAACATTTTAAAAGCATCTGCTGATTTAGAAATTACCATTCTTTTATCTTCAGTTGTTGATACTTTGGAGGATTTGGCGATATCAAAAATATATGAACAATTAGGACAAAAATACATTAAATTATAATAGTAAATAAATATTTTTAATGCTTTTTTTTATCAATTTTTATTATATTTGCGATAGCAAATAGAATAAGTATTCATTGAAATCTCCATCGCTCCGTCGATTAACCAGCTTCAGCGAAATCAATTTTTATTTTGTGAACGATAGTGAACAAAATAAAATTCTAAAACTAAATAAAGTTTTTCAATTTTTATTCTATTTTTATTATATTTGCGATAGTGAACAAAATAAAATAAAAAAAATAAAGTTTTTTAAATCTTGACCCATCCACCCTCACAAGGTATCCAAATAGTATCTTCAATCTTTTGAATACATAATGAAACAGTTTTAGGATTAGCAATTTCAATACTTTTTTTAATAGAATAATTTAAAACTCTTTCTGTAGAAATATATTTAAATTGCGGGTCTTGATTAAGATAATAAAAATGATCAGAAAATTTATCATTAGATACAATATAACTATTTGGATTGCATACATAATACCACATTATGAATAAATCATCATAATAGTTAGGTGGAGAAATATAATAATCTATTCCAGATTTAGTAACAATATCAACTATTTTAGGATGTTTCTTCCAATGTAATTTATGAATGACCAAAAGAACATTTCCAAATTTACTTTTACATTGTTCTATAATTTTTTCCAATATAATATAACTAGCTCCTGAAACTCTTCCATTTAATGAATGAATTACATTTCCTCCATCAATAATAATATTATATTGTTTTGGATCAGATTTAATTTTTGTAAAAATCTTTGGATTATCAATTTTTTTTACAATACTAGATTTAATACTTTCACATAGTTCTTGATTTAATGTTTTTACTTCTAATCTAATATCACTTTCAATATCTGGAATAATTTTAAAATCTTTATTATCCATTACAAGAAATTTACCAATACATTTTTCTAAAATTTGTGTTAGATTATTTGAAATAATCCAACTCAAATCTTCACCTGTTATTAATGGAACAACTCGATCTATTAGATTTAATAAAATTTTTGGATTATCTTTATAATATTTTATTAATTTTAATATATCTCGTTTCATCAAGTTGGATTGATTTCTAATCAATTCAATTGTTTGACTATCATTTCTTTCAATAGCATTAATTAAAATATTTGAAATAATACCATTATTATCCATACAAAGCAAGTATTGTAGACCATAATGGTTAATTTTTTCAAAGGTAATATCAATATCCTCTCTAGTTTTGTAAATATCAAAACTGATAGCTTGGATGATTTTCTTATCTACTTTAGGAATGGTTAATGCCATTAAGTATATATAAATTATTATTATTATGTATTTTTTTTTTCAATTTTTATTCTATTTGCTTTAGCAAATAGAATAAGATTTCTAAAGTGAGTGAAAACTCGAGCTAAAGCTCTTCGTTTAACCTAGCGAACTTTTCAATTTTTTTGTTTTAGGATTATCTTTTGCTAAAGCAAAAGATAAAGGATGGGAGACATTAGCTTCGCTAATGCCTCCCACGAGCGAAATCAATTTTTATTTCGTGAATTGAAGCGAATTTTTTTATAATAATATAATAATATGTATTATGAAATTCCTATAATAAATATATGTTATTATTGTAAAAAAACTATAAATATAATAAAATGTATAAATTTTGATTGTCTTAATTATATATGTTCAAAACATTCAAAAACAAAAATAATAGATGGATATAAATATACTTATTGTAAAAAATGTGTAAATGAAGATTGTTGTATCCTAGTTTAATATATTTTTAATAATTTCATCAACAGGCTCTATTTTTTTATTTTTTAATAATGCTACTGCATTAGCGGTTGAATAATTTTTAGCTAATATTTTTTTATTATCATTTACAAATGCCCTATATAATTTATCCCATATATCACACCATTCCCCTTTTTTAAAATTGCTCATATTTCTTATATAATTAGAAGATGAAAAATATGGTCTATTCATCATTAAACTACCACACGAATATTGGCTCATTCCAAATACATTTGGAACCATAACCCAATCATAAGCATCAATAGTCCATTCCATAAAAATTCTATAAACTTCTTGAGGATGAATTCTTAATAATAACATAATATTGCCTAAATGCATTAATCTTACAATATGATGAACATATGAATATTTATTAATCATTTTAATAGCGTTATCAATTGGTTCTAAACCAGTATTACCTAACCAAAATTTTTCATTTAATTTATTAGTATGATTAAATAAATTAGAATCATATAATGTTTTTCTTTCATTCATATAAACAAAATATACATAATTTCTCCAACCAATTACTTGTCTAATGAAACCTTCTAATGATTCAATTGGAATTTTATGTTTTTCCATATATTTTTTTGTTAATTTAATAACTTGAGTATCTGTTAATATACCAACATTCATCATTGGACTAATAATACTATGATATATCCAAGGATTATCACTAGAAACATAATCTTGAGTAGGACCAAAATGATTTATTTTTTCTTTTAAAAATTTAGTAAACCATATAATAGCATTTTTAGTAGAAATTGGATAAATTAATTCATCAGAACCATAAGCATTTGGAAAACGTTTATTTATATATTTCTTTGCTTCATTTATAATTATTTTTTCATTTATACTATATTTAAACTTTAATTTAACTAGTTTATCATCTTTATCTAATTTTTTTCTATTAAATTCATCAAAAGACCATTTACCTCCAATAGGTTCATTATCTTTCATTAAAATATTTAATTTAATTCTTTGATATTTATAAAATTCTTTATGTAAATAATGATTATTTTTATAAATTTTTGATTTTATTTCTTGAAATTCTGGATTATCTGGAGTTGGAACTAACCAATTAATATTATCTTCCCAATTAATATTTAATATTTTATTTAATTTTTTTTCAAGGATTAAATCACCAAGATTTACACAATATATTAAATAACTTGTTTTCGATAATTTTTTATAAAAATTATCAACTTTATTAAACTCTATATATTGTGGACTATAACCTAATTTTATTAAATATTTATAATAATATTTCATACTTGCTCTATGATATATTAATTTCATTCTATGATAATTAAAATCTGTAAAATATCTATGATCTTCAATAATATATACTTTACTATTTTTTGATATATGTGTTGGATTATAAAATAATTGATTTGGATATATTAAATATATTTCTTTTGTCATTAAATTAACATAATATAATATTTATTTTTTTCGTCGCACAGCTCTTTGTTAAATGAATCCTGAGCTAAGCGACTTTTTTTATAATTTTTGACTTAGTTTTTGGTTTGAAATATTTTTTATTTTTTTTGAAATGATTATTATTTTGGGGCTCCCACCCCCCTTCCTCCTATCCTATTACTAGGCCTCTCCTATCCTATTACTAGCCATATCCTATTACTAGGTCTCTCCTATTCATCCTCATCTTCCTCCTCTTCATCTTCCTCCTCTTCCTCCTCTTCCTCCTCTTCCTCCTCTTCCTCCTCTTCCTCCTTTTGCTCGGGCTCATCATCGCTGTCACTGTAGACCTCATCACTATTACTTGCTAACTTTTCACAAGTCTCTAGAATACTACCAGAAAGTTGTTCAAGCTTGGAAGGTTTCCAATTAGCAGGGAAAGAAGCTGTAGAATATACACAGAGATTAGAACCGTCAATGTATGTTCCTTTATTCTTTGGGTCAGTTTGAGGAAACTCAAAGCGAAAGCTGTCTTTAAACTCCAAATTCTTAAAGGCATCTACAGCATCTGCAAGTTGAACAAGATACGCTGGGAAAGCAACGGACATGAAATCATCTATTTGTTTAGGATCCTCAATAGATGCACGAAAGCCAAGACGAGTGCTTCCATCAACAATCTTAATAGGATACGTTGTTCCGTTACCACAAGCAGTAGGATGGTTACCAATCTCTTCACGGATGTTTGCTGCAATCTCGTGTTCATTAGTCTCAAAGGCAGTAATCTTTGACCTGTCAGCCATGGTGGTTTTAACAATATTAGGGAACTCAAATTCCACAAAATATTGGTCTTCACGGGTCGTTTTAGACTTTGTTACTTCCCTAGATTTTTTACCAATAACAACAGTCTCTACAAACTTTTTAGTGTGAGTTATAGAGGTATAGCCTATATAGGGATTAATAATGATACGAACTGGACGACCTTTATTTAGCCTGAGTTGTGAAACTTTACTCGACCTTTCTTCTTTCTTCTCAGCAAGTAGAGCAGTGAGCTTCTCTTGATTGGCTTGACGGCGTTGAGTAGAAACAGGAGCAGTAGAAACCACAGCCTTTTTAGGCTTTGACTTTTCAGCACGAGCTTTCTCAAGTTCTTCCTTTCGTAGTTGTCGTTTAGACTTACCAGAAGTATTCTCAACAGGAGCAGGAGCAATAACAGTAGCAGTAGCTTCAACAACACGGCGACGGCGTTTAGGTTTAGCAGTGAGAACAATGGCTTCTTCTTCAACCTCAGGAGCTTTCACTTCATTCTTCTTTTGCTCAAGATATTCAGCATACCCTTTCTTCAGCCTTTGAAAGTTAGCACGAGCACAATGAGAATTCATTCTGGTTTCGTTGAGTTTAAATCCTTCAACAAGATCATTCTTGTAGTTCTCTACAGCCTTAGCGATATCACCATCAGTAGCTCGAATAGCGATGAAAATCACACCAGCACGAAATAACTCTCTGTATACACGAGGATCTACGCAATAATCCTCGAATGTAACATTAGGAAATTCCGCATGAACATCAAGCCAATTGCAAACAGCCTTGTAATCACTTTGAAAGACTTCCCAAGATATGCCAAAGGTTTCAATATCAAGCTTGATATACTTGAGAACAAGATGAAATGGTGCTTTTGGATGATCAGCACAGAATGCAACAATGCGAGAACGAAGACCAGTTTCATCACTTTCAACCCACTTAGAAAAAGAGAGAGGTTGATACTTGTGAAAGTGTATAGTGAGATACTCATCATATGTGTCGCTGTCCTTTTCTTCTTCAAACTTGTTATTGTATTCTGCTCGGCTCATTGGATTAGGATAATTAAGAACAGTCTTTTCATAATACTGAGAATAGTCTGGTGAAAGAGGACAAGAAGGATCTTTTACACAATCTGGTAAGTTTTTGAGATAGAAATCCTCAAAGTTTTTATAGAACCGTGGAAGAGTAGTTAAATCTTCCTCATCATCTTCCATATCTTGTTGCAATTTGAATTTGTTTGAGCCACGAGACTTTTTACTCTTCTTACCTTTATCAAGAACCTGATCACTATCTCCAATGGCTTCAGTATCAATGCAAGCAGCAGAACTATTGGAAGTCTTGCGAAAGAAACGATTATCCCAACGTGCAATAAGAGGTTCAAGCGAAAGACAGAAATCTTCAAAATTAACACGACTTCCAGTTTTGACCCAGAGGAAATACTTGCGATATGTACGCTCATCACGTTCAAATGCAGCAAGAGACATAAAGTTGTATGCCTCTGTTAAAATCCACTTTGCGAGAAGAGGTGAAGAAAGGTCAGTATCAATTAGCTTACCACGGATATTAGTTAGCCAATTGCGAAAAGTAATCATTTGTTTTGAAGACCCCCAGATAGCAAACAAGTTAGCAACACCAGTAAAATCTCTAATAGTAGAAATATACTCTTCAAAGTTAATGAACTGATAAGCTCGAGTTTCATAGTACGCTTTGATGTGGTTGGTATCGCAGTCATGACCTTCAGCAATCTTAGTGGCGATTAGCACATTCAATTCTGATTGTTTAACTGGTTTAAAGAAGGTTATCTTTTGTTTGCTAAATTCTTGCTTCACTACTGGTATATTCTCAGAGAAAGCATCGGAAGAAACATTAACTTGAGACTTGTGCTCAGTTGTAAAGATATTATCTTCAATCAAATGATATCTAGGAGCAGTAGTGACCAAAAGGTTCAAATATTGGAGAACGTTTTGCTTTGCCTCGAAAACTTTTTTACCATTTTCTTCACAATGTGGCAAGGCTCTAGCTTCAGTAAGTTTCTCCATATGTGCACGTAATAACAGGAAATTTTGTTTCCATTGATACTCAGAGCGTTTGCTACTACAATCACATGCTCCAGTGAATTCGTGTAAGCAAATTTGCTCGAACTTTATCGACTTAATATCATCAATGAGAGTGTAATCGTCCTTGAGAATTTGTAAGTGATCGCCATGACCACAAGATATATAACAACAAAAATCCCTCTTTTCAACGGCACTTCTCTTAACTAAAAGCTTTGAAAGGAATTTTGTGTGAGTCGAACATGTACGAGTACGGCGAGAAATTTCTACAGCCAATTCAGTTGTATACAGACCATCAGCAAATTGTAAAGCCTTTTGCATATCCATGTATTTTAGACATGCCTCGCTGATAACGACAGCAGTCTTTTGAGACACCTCAGCAGCATCAGTTTTAAAGCGATTTTTTCGGTCTCGTTTTTGTTCTCCATCGATCAGTTTTTGAAACTGAGCTAGAACATAAGTGTAGTCAAAAATAATGTTAGGAAATTCTTGAAACTCTAAACGAGGAGCACGAAAATCAGGCTTTACAATTTGAACTGTTTCAATGTTATCTACAAGTTTTTTGTGGATCAACTTTACAAGAGTATCAATGCTCAAATTAGGCGGGATACTGTAAGAAGATAGTTCAGAAAAACTATGTGCGAAAGAACAGTTAGCAAAAGTACAATCAGGTACTGGTTCTTCTGCATAACTTTTCACAATTTTTAAAGCACGAGTACCACACAAAGCAATTTTACGATGCACTTTTGGTGCTTTTGGTACTTGTGGTACTTGTGGTGGTTGACGTGATTCTTGGCGTGGTGCTTGGTATTGGCGTGGTGCTTGGTATTGGCGTGGTGCTTGGTATTGGCGTGGTGCTTGGTATTGGCGTGGTGCTTGGTATTGGC
>Ga0214923_10004059_pt1 | contig 17995 bp, 20 predicted proteins | sample LL1510_MetaG_FD_177993 | JGI IMG/M metagenome (GOLD analysis project Ga0214923, IMG submission 177993) | Freshwater microbial communities from Lake Lanier, Atlanta, Georgia, United States - LL-1510 | ecosystem: Environmental > Aquatic > Freshwater > Lake | place: USA: Georgia | collected... | reverse complement strand
GTCTATAGCATTTTATTTTTAATTAAAAATAAAATGAAATGAAAATTTTTACAATACTCCAATATACATTTTTCTTTCATCATAAAAATTATTATTTATTACATATTTGATTGGTAATTCATACCCTTCAACTTTCTTACATTGTCCATTCATACATTTAGTTCCTTTATTACAATCAAAATCATCTGAACAACCTCCTAAAGATGGTGCGCCATCTTGAAAACATGGTTTATCACATTGATCAACAGTTTTTGCAACTAATGACATAGTTGAACATTGTCCACCTTTTGATTCATATTGAGACATACAGCGTCCATTACAATAAAAATTCTTTTCACCATAATATCCAGGTACACCTACACATTTCTTACATTTTGCAACCATGGAAGAATCTGCCCATTCTCCTGTATTTTCACAAGTACCAACATTTGGTCTTGGTGCTCTTAATCCTTTTACTATTTCCGACATTTTATTATAAATAAAAATAATTAATTTTTTTTAAATTTTATATTTCTCTATATTTTCTTTCGATACATGTTCAAGAAGATAATTATATGAACATTTTAATTCTTTCAATTTTAATATAAATCCGATATTCATTAATTCATAATTAGGTTTATCAGTTCCTAATTTTTTTATTAATTTAGAATCTATATATTTACTCATTCCATAATCTATCATGTATATTAATTGACCTTTACACATATAATTTAATATATTCGAATCCCCATGAAATATCTTAATTTCATCCAGTTTTTTAAATATATTAATTATCTGTCTCTGTTGAATTTCAGTCAATACACCACCCTGTTCCTTTATAACATCGATTAAATGTTTATCCATTTTATCCATCACTATATAATTATCTATTATATTTACTTCATATACATTCGGTGATATACCTGCTTTTGAGGCAATCTTTTGAAATTCGGATTCCTTCGTTATATTTTTAGAAGATTTTGAATTTTTAAATGTTTTCATAGCATATTCTTTTCCGTCCTTCTTAACTAGATAAGTTACACCTTCCTTACCCGAGTTTCCTATCTTACCTTTACAATCATATGTTTTTGTTATATTAGCTCTATAGTCCTCATATTCTTTAAAGCATTTAAGTATATCATTTAATAATTCTTTTTTACTAGTTCTGTCAGTTATTATTATATCCATTTTTTTCGCGATTTCTGTTAGTTCAATTAAATTCTTTTTTTTTAAAATATTATAATCCATTTATTAATAAAATGATTTTATCAACAAAATTTTTAAATTATCATCTTATCAAATATAATAATGAAAATATTAGAGAATATTATAATAGAAATAACAAAAAAAATTTAATGACTGTTATGATGCTCTATTTTGGAATTTTGTTTTTGTTTATGGAATTAATTTTGTTTGTTTATGCTATGAAAATTACTTTGAAAATTTCAAAGAACAATAACGAACTTATTATATTCTCTATTTTATCTATTACTTTTACAACACCTTTTATATTTTTCATGATTTTAACACATCCAGAAGCAAGAAATGCTTTAGTATAAAAATGAATTTAAAAATAATTTTTATAAATAATATATAAAAAATTATGTCTACTAAAAGAAGAACTAAAAAATATATATTCACTTTAGTTAATCTTAATACTGAGAAAATAGATCAAAAATACGGTATTAGCATTATCTCAAATATATATAATAATGAAAATCCTCCCAATAACACTACTAAACTGATTGAACTCGAGGAATTGGATAATTCTTCTCTTGAAATTGTCTCTTTCTTGGATGAAACGAAGAGAATATATAAATGTTTAGTATCAATGATTGATTTTTCTTCCGGGAAAGAAACGGAGTATTTAAAATATTATTGTTATTGGTGTAAACATCCATTTGATTTTAAACCTATTGGATGTCCAATAAAATTTGTTTCTAATAAAGCAACAAAAAATTATTATTCTGAAGTTAGTAAAGATAATTATATCATTAAAGAAAATATTACTAATAACAAAAAAAAAATTCTGGATACAAAACAGAATTTTGTGTTTATTCCTTTAACTAATCCATCACAATCTAAAATAAATATTGATGTTAAGGAATATTATGAAACAGATGGTATTTTTTGTTCATTTAATTGTTGTAAAGCTTTTATAAAGGATAATAAACATAATAATCTTTATGAACACTCTGAATTCCTTTTATCTAAAATGTATACTGATATTATAGGAACTAAAAATGTTGTTATTAATCCTGCTCCATCTTGGCGTTTACTTAAAGAATATGGGGGTAATTTAAATATTAATCAATTTAGAGACCAATTTAATAAAGTTAAATACGAATACCATGGGATAATTCATAAAAAAGATATTTTTAAACCAGTGGGTGTTTTGTTTGAAGAAAAAATCAATTTCTAAGTTGAATTTTTAAACTAATTTTTTAGTTTAAGAATTTTTTATAATGCTTTATTTACATATTGCGAAGCATTTTTTGAATCTTCTTAAGAGACATTTTCTTGCTTCTCTTGCTAGAACGTCTTCTCTTTTTTCCGTCGCTCTTCTTGCTCTTCTTGCTTCTTTTGCTCTTGCTAGAACGTCTTCTTCTCTTTCCATCGCTCTTGTGGCTCTTGTGGCTCTTGCGACTCTTGCGACTCTTGCGACTCTTGCGACTCTTGCGACTCTTCTTCTTACCGTCACTTCTTAGACTTCTGCTTTTTCCATCGCTCTTACGACTCTTGCGGGATCTACGGCTTCTCTTGCTCTTTCTTCTCTTTTTTCCGTCGCTCTTCTTGCTCTTGCTCTTGCTTTTGCTCTTCTTGCTCTTGCTTTTGCTCTTGCTCTTCTTGCTCTTACGGCTCTTGCTCTTAGCACTTCTTCTCTTTCTCTTTCTACCGTCATTGAGTTGAACATCAGTAACATCTTCAATATCGATATCATCAAAGCACAAAGTAAAAACATTAAATAAGATAAAAGCAATAAAATCTCTATTGACCTTTCTCAAGTTAAGTCCTTGGACAGTGTCTTGAATCATATCATTTCTCCATCTGGTGTAATGAAGTTGATTTCTCTTTCTTTTATTACCTGAAATAGCTGAGAATTCTTCAGAAAGACGAGCACAAACTTCATCAAGTTGAATTCCAGAAGCATTAATTCTCTTCATGTACATCAAATTCTTGTCAATCATTCCAATTGATCTTCCGAAAGTTCTCAAATGACCAAGACTAGAACCTAGATTTTTAACATACTTAGTGAAATCTTGATTATTTTTTAGTAAATAACCTCCGTTATTATTAGATTTAAAATCATCGAGCTCAAGACCAATATATACAGGTCCCATTTTTAAATTGTAACCTCCTGGTACAGTAGCATTAACACCTGGTACTTGTAAAAAATATTGTAATAAATTACTAAATACATCTGAATTATTTTCAACTCGTATATCAACTACTTTTAAACCTCCAGATCCTAGAGGAGGAGCTTGTCCAGGTGGAGGAGCATTAGGATCAGAGTTTCCGTATTCAATCAATTTTCCAATAGCAAGGAAATCGTTTTCTTTATATCCTGAAAATACAGTATCATTTCCATAAGTATCTTCTTCAACATCACCAGTTATGGCATTCTTAATTAATCTAACTTTACGAGGTGCTGCAGGTGCAGAGGTAAAAGGTCTTGTGGCTAAAGGTGCAGAAGCAAAAGCAGGTCTGACTGATCCAATTCTATTTCTTCTATATGACATTTTTTTATTATATTAAATATAAAAAAAAAATTTTTTTATATTTTTTTTATACTTTTTTTTTTATTTTTTTTATTTTTCAGTATTTCATATTAAACTCAAAAGAATTTGGGCGTTTATTTTTCAATTTTATAGGCGCATAACTTCTAAGTCCAGAAGTGTTAAATTCTTCTTCAACGGATCCTTGTTTTGGTCCATCTAATAAAGTAGTCCAAATATTTTTCTTATTCATACAACTTTCATATTCAAGAGTATTCTTGACATCATAAACAATACGTGAAATAGTTTGCCCGACAAGATTATCAAAATATTCGTTTGGAGTCATAGCAGAATCGAATCCATTTCGTGGATTATAACTTGAATATACTGAATTCATAACTTCCAAAATTCTATTATCAGGAACAATAATTTCGCGCCCATATTCATCAACACCATTTAACATTTCTGTAACCATTTTAGAAATAGGATCGACAGTGTTTTTACTAAAAAATTTTCTAATTAATGGATTTTCTTGAAACTCATGACCAACATTACGATATTTTTCATCATATTCATAATATATATTACTCATTTTTTATTAATAACAAATTTTTAAATAAATTTTTTTACATTCTATTATTATTAGTTTTTTTTAATGATTTATCTTCAGTTTCTCTTGATTTTTGCATTTGCAAGGCTGTGTTTAATAAACTATCTCTTTTTGTATGTTCACTTCTTTTTTTTGTAGGATAGGATGGAACAGGAATAGAAGAACTTTGTTCATTATTTTCTTCTTCCTCATTTTCACTGTCTAAATCATCTATCAATGTTTTTCTTTGTTTTCTTCTTGTTTCAACTACTGGTTCATCGTCTTCTTGATCTTCGTATTTTTGTTTCTTTTTCTGCTTCTGTTGTTCAAGTTGTTGTTGATGTTGTTGTTCAAGTTGTTGCTGTTGTAAACGAAGTTGCTCTTGTTGTTGTTTTAAACGAAGTTGTTCTTGTTGTTGCAAACGAAGTTTCTGTTGTTCTTCTGAAATTTTTTGTTGTTGTTCATTTAACCATATAAAAGAATCATTGCCTTCATAAACATCAACATTCCCGGATGAAGGATATACGGATAATAAACAAGGTACATTTTTAATATTAAGTTTTTTGTTAGATAGAATACGATTTCTAGAGGTAGGATTATCAACAGATAGATAATTGATATTAAGACCAATATTTAATTTGTTCAACGTATCCATAAATTTCTTGCAATGTTGTGAATACTTACTATAAATTACTACGTAAAATTGATTATTCATTATTTTTAATGAATTAATTATATTTTTTAAATCCATTTTAAAAATATTGATTTTAATAAAAAAAATGATTAATATAATATTAGATCTTGACCAGACATTAATATCTGCTGAGGTATTACAAGAAGATGAAGATGATATAGATGAAGATTATGATGAAGAGATATATGATATAGATGAATATAAAATGAAGGCAATAAACTTTGATTTTGAAAACATGGACAATTATTATGTTATTTTCGCGCGACCAGGATTGCAGAAATTCTTGGATTTTTTGTTTGCGAATTTTAATGTATCTGTATGGACAGCAGCAAGTAAAGATTATGCGATGTTTATAATTGAGAAAATGATATTGATGAATAAACCAGAGCGTAAATTGGATTATGTTTTTTGTTCATATCATTGTAAAATAACGGATAAATTGAAGAATGGAACAAAAGATTTGAGTATCTTATGGGATAAATACAAATTACCGGGGTATAATAAAAATAATACATATATTCTGGATGATTATGATGAAGTATATGAAACACAGCCAGACAATTGTATAATCGCGGAACCATTTTATTTCACACACGATGGGAGTGAAAATGATGGTTTTTTGAGGAAATTGACACATAAATTAAAAAAACTGAAGAAGAAAATGTCGAATAATGATGGAAGTGTTACGAAAATATTGAATGAAGATTGAATGTTTTTATATATAATATATATAAAAACTTGTAAAGATTACAAGATTAAGTTAAATATCTTGGTACATTTGTTGTTATGTTGAAAGTTATGGTACTAAAAGTTAATCCATTAACATTTGATTCTGGTACAAGTGATAATTTAAATCTTGTATTTGATGTAACACTTAAAGATTGTGATAAATTTATTACACCACTAATAGCTATATCGCCTTCGTATTTATAAGACGTAGAATAACGCTGTAATCCTGTTGTATTAATTTCAAAAGTTCCAATTAAAGGACCATTTTCAATATATAAATTTACTTGAAAAGGGTTTGGAACAACATATCCCATATTATAAGTTATTTTTGTTAATCTTCCGGTAATATTAATTGAAACTAAGTTACCAGTAGTAATAAAATTCTCTAAAGTGGGTATAATATTATTTAGAGAATAGGTTGTTCTAGTGATTGTTGAACTTATGGGTATAGGAGCAATAGTATCTTTAAGTTTTATTAAATCTGATTCGTCAATACATGTTTGATCTATACATAATTTTTTTCCTGTACCGATTATTACATTACCAGTGTCAAATATTGTCTCACCTCTTATATAATTTTTATTAGTATTAGCATAATTGAAACGAGTTTGATCACTATTAGTATTTAATATATTGAGATTTCCATTAATTGTAACATCATCCCACATTTTTATCTTTCTTAAACCTCCACCACTTTTATTACCAACAATCATTAAAGCTTGTTCATTAGTAGTATTATTACATATTTCTGATGTATTTGTATCAGTGTCAGGTTTATTTCTCCAAGTATCTTTTGTCAACCAAATACCACCGGATTTTGTTTCACCACCAACAATAAAATTTTTATTGGTAGAAAAACCATCTGAAATATCAGCAAATAAAGATGTATATGCTGTATTATTATCATCATGCAATCCAATGTATGATTTTCTAGTTCCATCAGGTTTATTAAAATTAATAAAACCTGCTCTAGTTGCAACTGTGTCACCAACATTTAATGAAACAGAACCAACATTTGTATTAGTAACAATAACTTTACGATTTGCTGTTATATCTGTTGAATTAGTACAAGAACCAGTTGGACCTATTGGACCTGTATTACCTTGTTGACCTGTATTACCTTGTGGACCTGTATTACCTTGTGAACCAGTTGGACCTTGTAAACCTTGTGGACCAGCTGGACCTTGTAAACCAGTTGGACCTATAATACCTTGTGAACCTTGTGGACCTTGTGGACCTTGTGGTCCTGTTGGACCTATATTACCTTGTAAACCAGTTGGACCTATAATACCTTGTGAACCTTGTGGACCTTGTGAACCTTGTGGACCTTGTGATCCTGTTGGACCTATAATACCTTGTGAACCAGTTGGACCTATTGGTCCTGTATTACCTTGTGGACCTTGTGGTCCTTGTGGTCCTTGTGGACCGAATACTAAATTTGTGATAAATGCAGTTGTTAATCCAGATAAAAATGAACCTGCTAAATATAAAGACCCTGTATAAGATGTTGTTCTTAGTAAAACATTATTACGATAATATCGAATATTTGTTCCATCGTGAGTTATTGCTAATGTATCACTAGAATTTATCGATCCCGTTCCTAAATCTAAAACAAGATTTCCTGATTCATATATTTTTAATGATAACAAGTATATATAAAAACAATAATTGATTGTAGTGTAATCCTTTTCTGTATTACGAGTTGATAAACCAACAGCAAAAACACTTTGTGGTGTAGACGTTTGAAAAGACATATAAGAACTCGCATATCGTTGAACTGAAGATAGAGCTCCTGCAACTCCCCATCCAAATGAACCTGTTGCTGAAAATCTACCTGGTGTATATGGGTCTTGATAAAGATTCAATACATTTACTGGTGTCCAAGAATTTTGACCAGAAGTACCTTGATTACCTTGAATACCTTGATTACCTTGAATACCTTGATTACCTTGAATACCTTGAATACCTTGAATACCTTGAATACCTTGTGGACCTTGTGGACCTCTATTATCAATCCATGTAGACCATGTAGTATCATTAATTTCATAACGAATTTTGGATAAAGGTGATGTATTTTGTTGTGTATCATAAGCAATTTGTATACATTTTGAAGAAACAAAAGTTTGAAGATAAATAATTCTGTCTGGACTTGAGGTAGTAAAAGGTGTATTTAAACTACTATTATTTTTAGTTTCATATATTAATTGATTTTTTCCACTAGATTTTAATCTATAATCGGTAGGGTTAAGATTATCTGTAGCAATACTTTGTGATGTTAATGAATTTCCCATTTTATATAAAATAAAGAAATTTAAAAATGAAAATAAAAAAAATGTTAAAAATATAAAATTAATTAAATGGGAATTAAAAATTTAAATAAATTATTAAGAAATAAATGTCCGGAAATATTTGAAACAATACATATATCTGAATATGCATTTAAAAAGGTTGCAATAGATATTTCATTATTTTTATGTAAGTTTAAATCGATATGTGGAACAAATTGGGTTTCAGCATTTATAAATTTAGTATCTTGTTTAAGAAGGAATGAGATACATGCTGTATTTATATTTGATAATGGTTCACCTGTAGAAAAGACGGCGGAGAAAGAGGATAGACGAAAACAACAAGAGAATATGAAAAAGAAGTTAGAAGATTTGGATATATCGATTGAAAAATATCATAAAACCAAAGTGATTGATCAAAATTTATTGGATTTGTATAACAAACTTAGTATGGAAGAAAAAGCACCTAAACATAAAAGATTATTAGGAGGTGTAGAAAAAATAAATATATCTGCGATTGAAGAGAAGATTTTAAAGATGAAAAATTATGTATTGAATATATGTAAGGAAGATTTTGATTTAGCTAAAAATTTGTTTGATATATTAAATGTGCCTTATTTCACTGCACCATTAGAAGCAGAATGTATGTGCGCGGAATTATGTAAACGTGGTTTAGTGGACGCGGTTTTAACAGAAGATACGGATGTATTAGCTTATGGTGCAAATATATTTTTATCAAAAATTGATACGACAAATGATACATGTGTTAGTATAAAATATGAAAATGTATTGAAATCTTTAGAGTTAAATGAAGATGAATTTTTGGATTTGTGTATAATGTGTGGTTGTGATTATAATACAAATATACCTAAAATAGGAGTAGAAACATCGTATAAACATATACAAAAATATAGATCAATAGATGAGTTTGAGAAACAGACGGGGACTGATATAACAATTCTGAATCATGTAAGAACACGCGAATTATTTAAAGAATATGAGAAAGATAATTTGACTTTTATTCCATATTGTGCGGAACCAAATTTTGAATTATTAAAAAAATTTATAACAGAGAATAAAATAAATATTAATTTTGAGAAAATTAAAAAAGATTTTATTAACAATGTTATAGTTATTGAAGAAGATTAAATTTAATTTTATATTAAAAATTTATTTATATTAATATAAAATGAGATCAAAAAAAGTAAAAAGAGATAAAAATTATGTTTCGAAAGTTAATAAGGAAGAATCTAAAGTTAAAACTAAAACACCTAATGTCAAAACCAAAAATGAACCCAATGTCAAAAACAAAGTTAAAGAAAATGAAGCTAAAGTTACACCAAGTGTCAAAAACAAAGTTAAAGAAAATGAACCCAAAGTTAAAGAAAATGAAGCTAAAGTTACACCAAGTATCAAAAACAAAGTTAAAGAAAATGAGCCCAAAGTTAAAAACAAAGTTAAAGAAAATGAAGCTAAAGTTAAAGAAAATGAGCCCAATGTCAAAAACAAAGTTAAAGAAAATGAAGCTAAAGTTACACCAAATGTCAAAAACAAAGATAAAGAAGTCAAGAAAAGTCCTGACTTATTAAATAAACATGGATATAATATAACAAATAGATCTGTAGATAGACAACAATCTTTAGGGAAACTTGTTATATTATATGGTGTATCTGATTTAATAAAGAAAATAGATTCAATATCTGTACAGAACCCAAATTTAATGAATAAATATAATGATGATAAAAGATGGATTAAGAACAATTTCAAAAGTAAAAGAAGTATAAAAAAAAGTTAATTAATTTTAACAATACAATTCTTAGAAAAATCTTGTATATTATCTCTAGGTTTTCCTTTTTGATTACCAATAACTCTTGTTCCACCGTTAGTTATAAAGTCGAAATTTTTATGAATATGACCACAAATCCAAGTGTGTATTTTTGAAGATACAAGTAAATAATCTAGGTTTGTAACATATAGTGAAATAAATTTGTCGTTATTTTTTCTACAGTTGTATTTTAAAACTTCATAAGTTGGACAATGATGTGTAACAACAACTAATTTTAAATTATTATTTTGACAATAATTAATCATATTTTTAATGTAAAGTAAATCGCTATTGAATTTTTTCTCATATATATAGTTATTCATTCCGAATATTCGAACTATAAATTTCGGTAATTTAATTTCTGGTTTTGACCACAATGTGCATCCAGATATGCATATATTGTTTATAATGACACTTGATTGATTAAGTATATATAAATTGGAAATATTATTTTCTAACTGATTCAATTTATTATATAATTCATCAATGGATAAAGGATCATAAGTATCATCAGGAACCATATAAAATTCATGATTACCTGGAACATAAAGTACAGTTTTGAAATGTACACATAATTTTTCTAAAAAACCTTGTAATTGGTTTATTTTATATAGAGAACCGATGTCACCTGCGAGAATTAATATATCTGATTCAGGAGTGATTAAAGTTAATGGGTCGGGAATTTCGTTGTTTCTATATTCGATATGTAAATCTGAAACAATTTGGTATTCTAACATTATAATTATAATTATAAATTATATTTTTAAAAATCATTTTTAAAAATCCATTATTTTTTTATTGAACTGGAATTTCAGGTATTTCGTCTAGATTTATATTAGGACCTTTCATTTTTCTTTTTGTAGCATTGCTATTGTTATTTTTAACATTCATGTTATTAATTAAACCTAACAAATTGCTACCTGTTTTCTTCATAATCATTTTACTTATAATAAAGAATACAACATTAATTAAAATTAGACCTATTAATCTTATTTCAACAGGCCATTTAGAACCTTGAGGAATATATGATTTCTCACCTAACTCAATAAGTAAAACTTCGTATGAATTCATTGATAGTATTTGTTGTTGTGTAAAACCTTGCATGTCAAAACCCATATAACTTCCTAATACAAATTCACATAACATAAATCCACCAATTAAATAATTTTTATAATTATCTACAGATGAATCTAAAGACAATCTTCTAACAGTCGAGTCATAAGTTTTCTTCATTGTGCTATAATCTGAATGAATGCTAAATTCAGGGATCATTGCGTTAGGATATGATTTTTTCAACAAATCAATCTTAAACATTAATTCTCTTTTTAAATCATCTTCTTCCTGTTCGTCTCGTGATATGTGATTTATATCGCGTAATTCTCTTTTTCTTTTAATACCACCTTGAGATTCAATTTCAGACAAAGTAGGAGGTATATTTTCTTCTTCATGTCTTTTATAGTTTTCTACACTTCGATAATTTAAATTATTTGATTTTTTCATGAATGGTGTTTCAGACTTTTTAGAAGGTTCATCTCTTAATAATTGTTGTAAACGATCAGATATATTACTAGAAGGTGAATATGATTTCTCAACATCCTTATCTTTATTTTTACTAATATAATCATCTAGTTTTGAATCAAAATCATCTTTTTTATCGTCATCATCGTCATCGTATTTCTTATCGTTATTGTCTGATTCTTCGTATTTTTTATCATATTTGTCTGTGTCGTCGTACTTGTCATACTTGTCGTACTTTTTATCTGATTCTTCGTACTTGTCATACTTGTCGTATTTTTTATCTGATTCGTCGTACTTTTTATCTGATTCTTCGTACTTGTCGTATTTTTTATCTGTCTCTTCGTACTTGTCATACTTGTCGTACTTTTTATCTGATTCTTCGTAATTGTCGTACTTTTTATCTACTTCTTCGTGTTTTTTGTCTGTTTCTTCATAATTCTTAGTATATTCGATCGTATCGTATTTCTTATTATTATCAGAAGGTACATAATCTTTATTTATTAAATCTTGTTTAATTTTTATTTTATTTTCTAGAAGTTCTAAATATAAGCGTGGAAGTCTAGGAAAAATTTGAGGTTTATATATAGATAATTTTTCTTCATCTGACATTGGAACTTTTATTACTTTTATGTTTTTTCTCGGCATTTTACATAAGAAATAAGAGGACTTTAAGTATCATTTTTTTTTTGATAAAAAAAAATTAAATTAAATAAATGCTTATATAAATAAAAATGTCAATAAATATTGAAAATAAAAAAGTTGATGAATTGAAAGATATGTGTAAAAAGGCAGGTATTAAAACAACGAATCTTAAGTTAAATGAAATTAAAAAAATTTTATTATCTTATATTGAGTTAGGTGAAGAAGAATTTTTTAAAACTAAAGATGGTCTTATGAACAAAACAATTAATGAACTTAAAACTATTGTAAAAAATAATAATATTAAAAATACAGCAGGTAAATCTAAGGAAGAAATTGTAAAAATAATCGTAAAATTTTATAAAAAAACTGATAGTGAAAGTAAGCCACCTTCTCCAAAAGCTAAAGCAATTTCTCCTAAAGCTAAAGCAATTTCTCCCAAAGCTAAAGCAATTTCTCCCAAAGCTAAAGCAATTTCTCCTAAAGCTAAGAAATGTAAAGATGATGAAGTATTGAATATAAAAACTAATAAATGTGTAAAAAAAACTGGGAAAATAGGAAAAGAAATTTTAAAAGCAAAAGCTACTTCACCTAAAGCACCATCACCTAAAGCAACTTCACCTAAAGCACCATCACCTAAAGCTACTTCACCCAAAGCAATTTCTCCTAAAGCTAAGAAATGTAAAGATGATGAAGTATTAAATGAAGAAACTAATAGATGTGTGAAAAAATCTGGGAAGAAAGGGCAAGAAATTTTAAAAAAGAAAGCATTGCTTAAAACACCTTCTCCTAAAGCTAAAACACCTTCTCCTAAAGCTAAAACACCTTCTCCTAAAGCTAAAACACCTTCACCTAAAGCTAAAACACCTTCTCCTAAAGCACCTAAAGCTAAGAAATGTAAAGATGATGAAGTATTAAATGAAGAAACTAATAGATGTGTAAAAAAATCTGGAAAGAAAGGACAAGAAATTTTAAAGAAGAAAGCAGATATGCTTAAAGCTTCTAAGGCAGTTTCTCCTAAAGCATTATCTCCTAAAGCATTATCTCCTAAGGCATTATCTCCTAAAGCATTATCTCCTAAGGCAATATCTAAAGCATCATCAAGAGCAGTATCTCCTAAAGCTTTATTCAAAGTATCATCTCCTAAAGCATTATCAAAAACATTAGATGATAAAAAAATACTAAATGAAAATACTATTAAATTTATGGAGAGTAAAAAAGAATTTAAAAGTTTAAGTAACTATTGGGTGAAAGATATAATTATTAATGGTATAACATATCCATCAGGTGTACATGCTTTTTATGGTGAAATTTTAAGAAATCTTTCAGACTTATATACTTCTAAAAACAAAAGAAAAGAAAAATTACTAAACTATAGTAAAATATTTCAAGAAGATACTGACCCTTCAGAAGCATATAAGAAAGGAAATTCATTTGATTTTAATGATGATGAAATAAATGAATTAAATAGTGTAGAAGTACAAAAACAAATTTGTATGTACAAATATGAAAATTATAAAGAAGTTAGAGATGATTTAATAAAAAGTGATAATAAAATTTTAATTAATTCTTTATTAAGATGTAGTGATGAAGATATAAAAAATAGATATTGGGAAGGTAAAGCTATAGTAAAAAATGGTGAAATACAAATTCTTGGTGAAAATAGGCTTGGGGAATTATGGATGGAAATAAGAGACCAAATGCAAGGAGAACAAGTATTTGGAGGTTTTGATGAACAACGTGAAGAAGAGTATCAAGTAGGTGATATAGTATTTGTACTTTACAATGAATTATTAGGGGAAATTGCTCAAGTTATAGGTTTTGATAATGCTGGTGATGTTCAATTAAAATTATTAAATGTAGGTGAAGAAATATTTTTAAATAAAAACCTTATTAGAGAAATAAATGATCAAGATGTATGTAGATTTTGTAATAAATTCTTAATTAATCATACTGATAATGATATAATAAAATGTAATGAACCTATGTATGATGATAATGAAATAATACAAGAAAATACTCCTTTCGTAGAAGGTGAACACATTCAAGAAAACATAGATGTTGATGTAGATAATATAGAAACAATTTTAGATGAATTACAAGAAATAAATAAAATATCTGTATCTGATATTTTAAAACAAAACGTGCAAATTAAAAAAAGTATTATTAAATGCTTAGGATTAGGTCTCCAATAAATTTCTTAAACTAATTAATAGTTTAAGAAAAAAATTTATTTATCTTATCATATGTTAAGTATTCACATAAAGGTAATGATTTATCATTGACATAAGATAAAATATTTTTTTGTACAATATGTATGAAATCTGAATATTTTTGTTCGTCGATTAGATTTTGATTGAAATTTTCTTCCTCTGAATCGTAAAAATCTTCTTCGTCGTTAGCCGATTCATACGAAGATATAATTTTAGTTATTTTACTAATTTTTTTAGTTTCTTCAGTCATTAATATATAGATACATTATTTATCTTTAAACATATATTTAGATGAAGAATTATAAATTAAATGTACAAAATCATTAAAATTAATATCATCATCATTAGAGTTATAATGATCATCCATAACTTCTTTAGTTATATTAAACAAGTTAATGATATGAATTTTATAATATTCAAACCATTTTAAAAAATTCGGATTTTTAGGTGTTTTATGTGAAATATAATTAGGTATTACACTATTTTTCATATTATATATAGTATATGAATTATATTTTTAAATATGTTCTTCTTCATCTTCTCGATCTTCATCCTTTTCTTCTTCAAGATCCTTTAATTCTTCTAAAAGTTCATCATCTAAATCTTCTTCTTCATCATTTTCTTCGTTGTCGTCTTCGTCGATAACTTCTTCAACTTTATGTTTTATTTGTGGAGAAGGTGGTGGAGGTATTATCATTACAACTTTTTTAGAAGAATTTATGCTTTTTGGTAATTTTATTTTAGGTTGCTTTTGTTGTTGTTGCTGTAAAAATTGAGGTTGAGGTTGTTGTTGTGGTGGTTGTTGTTGTGAATTCATAATAGTAATAGTATTCATAATTTTCAATATTAAATTGTCATGATTTTGTAATATTTCTTCTTGTTGTTTAATTTTTAATTCTAATTCTTCTATATGGTCAGAAAGTTGTTTATTCTTACTACTAAAATAAATACTTATACCAATAATAACAACTAATTCTGTTACAATATGTAATATTTGTTTTGTATCTATTGACATTTTTATTAATTTTTATTTAGTTTTAAATGACATTTAACATTCAACGATAAATAAATTGTTGTCTACATTATTTTTTTCATTAGGTAATCTAACATATTGGTAATTCTTACTATTTAAAATATTAAAATCTATATATTTATAATTATATTCACTATGTTTAATATCTTCAATAATATAATAACCTCCTTTCTTAACTTTATTTATTAATTGTGTCATAAGATTACAATTCACAGGAAAAAAATGCAAACCATCATCAATGATAATATCAAATTTAATATCTTTTATTATACCATTGTTTATAACATCTTTAATAACATTATCATTTGTTTGATCTAAATAAAAACCATGAATTCTTTCTTGTTCAAAATCAAGAATTGTTTTATCAATATCACAACAATATATTTCAGAATTCGGGAAATATTCATACCAACCTCTAACACTAGCTCCTGGTTTATAATATTTACCTAACTCACCACCTGTCATATTACTAGGAATATTTGGATCAATACTACCTATACCAATCTCTAATATATTTAATTTTTCATGTCTACGATGTTTAAACAAATTATCATATAATTTTGTGTAATTATGCCAACCATTACCTTTATCAGATAAATTTCTATTCATTATTTCGCATAATTCAGTTAAATTACTATTACTTATATTTAATAAATTATTATACCAATACATTTTTTTTAATTTAAATTTATAATTTTTAAATAGATAAATGAATAATGAAGATATAACTAAAATTGTACCATATTTATATATATCTAATTGGGATACAAGTAATAATCCAAAAATTATAAATAAATATAATATAAAAGCTGTTATTACTTTAGAGACTTTAGAAAAATCATTATCAATTTTAAGCTATTATAATTCAAAAAATATAGATTTTATGTATATTTACATACATGATAATGAAAATGCTGATATATCTAAATACTTTGATATAACCTATAATTTTATTCAAAAACATATATCAAAGAAAGAAAATGTATTAGTTCATTGCTATGCAGGTGTTAGTAGAAGTCCAACTATTGTATTAAATTATATTATCAAAGATATTTATCAAAATAAAAATATAATAAAACCTTGTGCATGTAGTGTTTTAGATTATGTTATAAATGTCGTTAGAGGAAAAAGACCAATTGTTAACCCAAATAAAGGTTTCATGAATCAATTGTTATTAAAGACACAAGAATATGAAAATCAATAAGATAAGTTTTGGTAGAATTTGTAATTATGTAAATCTTGTGGATTATTTTGAACTTGTATTGCTTTAATACATGATTTTTTACCTAAGTCTAAATGTGTGTTTGACATTAAACATACAATACTTAATAAAGACCATCTAACATAATCGTAGAAGTTATTATTTATTAAAGTTGATTGTCCAACTGGCTTTTCTAAATAATAAACTGTTTCAATATAAGGAACAGCTTTTTCAATACAATTATTTTCAATACAAACTCTAAACAGATAAATATAAGCATCTATTGGTGTATCTTTCATCGTGAGTACTATATCTAAATATTTAAATATAATACTAGTAGACATCTTACACATTATCGCACAAAAAGCACAACGGATATAAGTAAATCTATCATCTCCAGGATCATTTTTCTTCTCAAGAGACAAAACATTATATTTAAAGCCATTTTTAAAATCATTTATACTCATATAACTCTGAGCTAAAAAATAATAATTTCGTTTAGTAGGTTTAGCTTTTAATAAAATTTCTATATCTTTATAGTATCTATCTTTTGAAGAAATACCATACTTTAATCTGTTTTGATATAATGTTAATACATCATTAAAACTAACATATTTACCAACGTCAACAAATGTTTCATGAACTGGGGAGTCTAAATCATATCTACAATTACTATTATTTCTTATAAAACGAATGTCATTATGATCATTAATTTCATTTTCATTTTCCAACCATTTTTGATTTACTAAACCATGATTTAAATTGTTTGGTATATTTTTAAGAAATAATTCAAGTTCTTTTTTTGATTTATTAACTTGTAGTTCATCACCTGCATCCATTAATAACAAATATTTAACATTTACACTTTCTGCAAATATAATCGATTCATTCCTGCTTTCTGGAAATGATTTAAATTCTCCTAATTTCAAATGTAGTATTTGTCCATTTTTTTTACAAGTATCTCGAATTATCTTAATAGTATTATCAGTACTACCTGTATCATATACAATTACATTTTTTATATATTCTTTTGTAGAATCTATAGTTAATTTTATACTTTTTTCTTCATTTTTAACCATTATAAGTAATCCAAGTAAGTTTTCCATCGTTTATTAAATATTAATTACTTTTTAAAATAGTTTAAAGATTTAATATATTAATATAATAATTATAAATGAGTTCAACAAAGAGTAAGATAGTTTTGAAAAAATTAAAGGATTTAGATACTATTTGGCACCCCGAATCAGGTTTAGTTTTTAAATCTGCAACTGACAAAGTAGTTATTAGTAGATGGTTAAATGAAGAAAATATTCCTCTAGATGATGAAGCTATTGAATTGTGCGAGAAATGGAAGTTTAAATACGATACTTCTTTTTTTGGTGAACAAGAAGAGGAGGGTGAACAAGAAGAAGATGATGACGAAGAACAAGCAGATGGTGATGAAGAACAAGAACAAGAAGATGAACCTCAACAAGAGGAAGTCGAACCACCTGTAGAAGTTGTTGTTCCACCACCAAAAGTGAATACATCTGTAGATATTGTAAAAGTAGATGATACTGAATTTAAAAACATTA
>Ga0214923_10004057_pt1 | contig 18004 bp, 22 predicted proteins | sample LL1510_MetaG_FD_177993 | JGI IMG/M metagenome (GOLD analysis project Ga0214923, IMG submission 177993) | Freshwater microbial communities from Lake Lanier, Atlanta, Georgia, United States - LL-1510 | ecosystem: Environmental > Aquatic > Freshwater > Lake | place: USA: Georgia | collected... | reverse complement strand
AAAAAATAGTATTTAATATTTTTTCAATAACAGCCATTAAAGCTTTCAAAATATAAGCGTTTTTACCAGCTGCGGCTATTGCAGATTTTCCAGCCCAAGCTGCTTTTAAAATTTTTAACTTACCAATCATTGGTATTGAGAAAAATACACTCAAATAAAGTTCAAACTTATTTTCATCAGAAGGATCGGCTTTATATTTTGCTACATTTTTTTCAACTTCTGGCCAATTGGTAAGACCAGTGGGATCGAAAATTGATAAAAATTGACCAACTGGATGTTCTAGTAAACCTTCTAAATCAATTAATCCATTGCTGCTTCTTTTAACTGATTTCATAAATTCAGTGGTTAAACCGTAATTTCCAGATGCAACTGCCGCTATGGGTGCAGCTACAGCAGCTAATATAGCTAATACTGGAACCGCTTCATTTATAAGTTGAACTTCTTTTTTATAATTTTCAAAAATTAATTGAGCATCTCTATCCATATTATCATTATTTATCTTTTTTTTTATTTATTAATAAAATTTTGCAATTTTTTACCACCCTCAGAACTAGCTATAGCACCCCAAGCTTGAGATAGGGTTCCTTGTAATGCATTTTGCATTGCTGACTTTGAAAAATCCATAACAGCATTTCCAGCATTTTGTAAAGTATCTTTCCAAGAATTATTTTCTGGAGGTGTGGTGTTGCCGTCTTTATCAACATTTTCTTCATTATCATTTGGAATCGTATTATTCTGTTCTATTCCAACATTAGAAGTTCTTGCAACACCAACATGAACATGGTCATAATGATTTCCACCGACATTTGATAGCCAAATAATTTGAATCCTAAAACCGTCTGGCGTGTAATGTTTGAAATCCTTACCCTCATAAGGTTTCCAAGAAGTCACATTTGCTCCACAATTTCTAGCAACTTTAATTGCAAAATTAGTAGCATCTTCAACTCTTCCGTTAAAAGTGACATTTAATCCAAAATCAGCGGCATATGCTGATTTATTACCCTCATAATGATCAGAAACATATCCAGATCTGGTTTTAACTCTACTTCTTTTTAAAGACGTAGGTTTCCAATTACCTATTGGAAGAATTGATATTAATTTAGGTAAAGATCCACCCCAATTCCCATCAACTCCTCCACCTTGAGCGCCAATCAATGTACCCAAGGTTTTATTTTCCTGAGCCTCCAAGATAGTCTCATACTTTTCAAAAATGTTATGTATATCAGAATTTAACATATATTTTATTTCATATAATTACTCATGAAATCTTCGTATTTTTTACCAATAGCTCCCTTGGCCGTATTTAAAACTGAAGATAAAGCTTTTTTCATACCTTCTTTACTAAAATCTCCACCAGTTAAATCATATACTTGTTGTTTCACATCATCATAAGTACGAGACGCAACATCTCCTATTTTAGACAAAGTATCATTTTCTTCAGAATCACCATCTGTATCATTATCCGATCCATTTTTATTTTTAATATTAGAAACTATTTGTCTCTCGTAATCAGAATTAGGTTCTATGTTTAAAGGAGTAACTATTAAATTATTACTATTTTTTCCTAAATTCGCAAAATAATTATACATTTCCACATTTGATCCTGAATAAAAATCTATATTATTGGTAACGGAACTACCACCCCTATCATCAACTCTATATATACCTTCAGAATTTCCAAATTCTGAACCTACAGGTCTTCCAGTTCTTTTATCTACAATTTTGACAATTGTGCCATGTGGTAATTTGTTATTTGCTATAGAATATCCAGCTATTAACTTATTATTTTTATTTCCCATGTATTGCCATTCTGGTTTTAAAATTCCGCTTCTTATTTCATTTGCAGTGGTGGTATCAATATCAGCATTTCCATATGCTGTAGCACCAAACATATATTTTTCCAAAACAAATTGTTTAAATGTTATCACCTTAATATTTATAACATATAAACACTAAATATTAACATATGGTTGGAAAAAAAGATACAGTAATGATATTTGAGAAATATCGTAATGTTTTAGCTGAACAACAGCAAAATAATAATATACAGTCTATAATAAATCAAATAAATACTTCAGCTTTGGCTCCTGATATTAAGCAAGGACTAGTTTCTTTGTTAAAAGATCCAGAAGTTGCTTCTAAATGGGGAAGTGGAGATGCTGATACCGTAAACGCTGGAGATAATAATTTCGCCAAAGAACTCTCAACGGCAAAATATGGCGCTCCAGATCAAGATTTGGCAAATAAACCAGATGCTAATTTTGCAAAAGAAATGGCAGCTGAAAGAGCTAAACAACAAAAACAATATCCAGAACGAGAAGAAAACGAAGAAACTCCAGTAAATTGTGCTTCACTTCCAGCAGGAATGGAACGAGATAATTGCAACGCCAGAAGAAAGCAAGTTGCGCTTGACAGTTTTTCCAAGGCTCAAAATCCAGATAAGAAAACAGTATACAACGATCCTAGTGCTGCCAAAAGTTGGTTTTAATAAAATATTTTAAACACCCCAACTAGTTCCACCAAAAGGATTACTCCACCCACTAGTTGTTTTTTGCCCTACTTCTGCTGGAATGGGTGTTGGTTTTTGTGGTTGATTTTCTGCAATTTTTTGTAAAGGAACCCCAAATAAATTCTTATTTTCAACATTTTCCACAAAATGTGATTCTTTCATTTTCGAATAACTGTCCCTTTTATCGATAGTGGTGTAAAAAGTTTCTATGCAATTTACAATATAATCACATAAAATGTAATCTGGAGTATTACATTTATTGTCTAAAGAAAATTTATTAATTAAATCTGTAAGCTCTTTCTTAAATTCCATATTAAAATTTAGAAAGATTTTTTAAAAAATCAAACTAAACCGAAAGATTTTTTAACTAATGAATCGATCCATTTATCAAAAGATTCTTTCACTAAAGACTTTTTCTTCTTCTTAGGAATTTTTGCACCAGATTCTTTAGCTTTATTTAAAGAAATAGCAACTGCTTGTTTTTGAGCCTTTTTCTTTGTTTTGGGTTTAGATGTACCAATTTTACCAGTTTTCTTATATTTCTCCATTTCAGTTTTGATATTTTTGGAGATAGTTTTTTTCGATTTTCCTTTTTTGAGTGGCATAGTAAAATTATTTATTATTTTTGAAGAGTTTTTCTGTATAAATTTAAAATATCCTCATCATTTAAACCCATTTGCTTGAGATATGTTTCTATAAAGGATATGTCATTTGATGTTATGGCTTGCTGAACATCTGCCGATTCCAGATCTTTCCCCAATTCTTTTAATTTTTCGACAAGGTGTTTCTTAAATGTTGAAAGTCTTGAGCTATTAATTTTCGTTGCCTTTCCAACTTCTTGAGTATTTTCATCTTCAATAGGCTCCAGATTAGACTTAGAGACAGTTTGGATAGGATTAATTCCTGTTGGAGTATTGATAATGAAAACTTTGAACTCTGTGGGGCTTCCCCCACATTCTTGCAATACATATCCTTCATAATAAGGTGAATTAATTATACCTAACTTCTCAGACCACATAGGATCTACCTTGATGCGGACTTTTTGAAGTTTTGTCGTTCCAATTGCTTTTTCCAACAGGTTTAAAAATTTCACTCAATTATTTATCCAAAAGATACTTTAAAATTTAATCAGTCTTTTTTACTAATATCAACCAATCCACCATTTTTTTTAATAAAAGGTTCTCCCAATAAAACTTTATATTCGTTTTCAGTTCGATCTGTTATTGAAAATGGGACATTTGTATATTTTCTACCATTTATATAAACGTTAAATTCAACAACTGGTCTATTTTCTTTATTACCAGAACCTATATGAATTTTAATATCATCTTTAAATGGACATGTTATTACCTTTCCATCTACGGTTTCAAACGTAACTTGCCCGTTTTTAATAGACTTTACTATACCGTGTAAAACATTATGCGCGGTATTTCCTGTATCTGTTTTTGCTTTTAAAGAACCAATACCTTCGATTTCAATGTCCTCCACAAGACCTAGAGTATTTTCTAAAATAATTTTGTATAATTTTATGAATTTCACTTAAATTATTTATATAAATATTAAAGTGAATAGAGACTGTTATTTAATTTTTGAGCAATATAGATTAATTTCTGAAAATTTGATTTTGGAAAATGTTCAAAAGGCTATAGAAATAAGAAAACAATATTATCCTTCCTTGAAATACCAAGGAGAATTGATCGGAGATTACGAAGTTGAAGAAATATATAATGCATTGGCTAGACAGCAAGTTGCAAAAACAGTATATCTCAACTGGATATTTCTTTTAATGCAAAACCGTGTTCCTAGAATAATGGAAGATTTGCAGACTATAGCTAAAAATTTAAAAGTTTTCAATTCTAAAAGTAGTAAAATAGCGGCTGATGGATACCCAACTCAACTTTTCAAACAAAATAAAGAATTAATATATAAAACCCCTCAAGAATTATACAAAGTTGTTGAAAACTATATGAACACTGATGATGTCGGTGAAAGAGGGTTATTAAAAACAGCAGAATATTTGACATCGAAAGGTGAAGTTGGAAAAATTTATGAAGATGATGTTTATGCCGTCTACACTCCAAAAACATATGATGCATCAAAAGAATTGGCATGTTTAACAAATTGGTGTACCAGATTTCCCGACATGTATAAGCGGTATTCTAGTGATGGACCACTGTATATAATTTTCAATAAACAATTGTTAGGTAAACCTGAAGACAATAACAGAATGATACAATTCCATGTACCATCGAAACAATTTAAAGATATAAAAGATAGAGAAATTAAAGATAGACCTATATTCATGAATAATTTAAAAGGTTTATTCAACATATTATATCCAAATGCATTAAATGAATTTAAAAAATTAGCAGAAGGTGAAATTGAAAAAACAGAATTGAGCGATGAAGCGAAACAATCTTTATATCTAATGCCTCAAGAATATAAAGAAGGTTTGGATTTACCTTGCGGTGAAATAGAAGAAAAAATAGCTGATGAATTGGGGGTAGATTGTTCTTCAGTTTTTGAAAGTGACGGTAGATACGAAGTAAATGGTGAAATTTATGAAGTAGATACAGTGGCACAAATTTCCGATAGGGCAGTGGAGGGTATAATGGATTCTGGACTTGAAAGTGATTGGTTTTATCTACATGTTTTGGATCAAGGTAGGCATTATTCTTGGGAAGACATTTTGCCAAGAGAAGAATACGATAATACGAATTGGAATCAAAGAAAATATGAATTTGAGGATTTATTTGGAAATGATAACTATGTAGAAATTTATAACGAACATTTAAAACCATATCTATCCGAAGAAGAAGAATATAAAGTTAGAAAACCTACGGATAGCGGATATGATAAATGGGAAGAAACAAAACTGCCACCTAAAGTTTATGATCAAGAAGATTTAGAAGATGGTTCTTATCTAGAAGATGTTCCTTACGAAGTTTATATAAATTTTGTAGAAGATATTAGAGGAGATAATCCAATAAAATGGTATATTAAAGAAAGAGGGGATGATGTTCATAGTATACCTAATATAGATTTAGAAGCAGCCGTTGGTGAATTCGTTCAAAATTTAAGTTGGGACGATTTAGCGTCTTGGGCTTCAAGTTACGATGGCGTAGGATACCATTTTGTTTTAAATGGTACGGATTATATGCTTTATAGAGTGGAATAAATTACCAATCTTTACAAGCTTGATATTTGGCCGTGCCTGGTTTTGCAGTGGAGCATTTATGTCTAGCCCTAAAGGATTTCTTTCTTTTAGTGTTTCCAGACTTTCCAGTTACACGAACACCTTTTTGTCCCCAATGGATTCTTTTATAACCCTTACCTTTAGGATTTTTTACACATTGCATCCATTTTTTACCTTTGGATGTTGAAGATGTCTTTTTGGTTGGACCAGTACATTTTGAGGATTCCAATAAAACATTAACCAATTGATCGAAATTATTCATAAAACTATTTATTATTTAATAAATAATATTATGAGTAGAAAAAATAGTCTTTTGGAAATTTCCAAAGCTTATGAGCAAATTTTAAACGAGATGAATATTGGTATAGATTCATCCGCTCAAAATACGTTGTTAAAAAATACAATGAAACCATATGCTTCCGAAGATGAAGAAATTGAATTTGTAATTCCTAAAAAACAATCTTCAAACCAAATGTTTAAATCAGCCATGAAAGGTGATTTGGAAGGTGGTAAATGTCCATGCGATTCTGGTAAATGTGGGGAGCAAAATGATGAAGAAGAATCTGGTGATGATTCTAATTTAAACATGGCAAAATCAGAAACTTATAAAATATTAAATTATGCAAAAGATTTGATGGAATTGTTGGAAAAAACTGATAAAATAGAAGCATGGATGTTAGCAAAATTAGCAAATGCAGCGGATTACTTGTGTTCAGTAAGAGGAGTATTGGAATACGAGGATTACGAACAAAACGTCAAACAATGTGTTGACGATTTATCAAGTGATATGAAAATCGTAACCCACATAAATAACATGCTTAGTGGAGAAAACGAACATGTTAATGAAGAAGTTTTAAAAAGAGCAATTTTTAATTTGGAGATTTTAAGATCAAAATGAGTAGATTTCACACATTATTAAACAGAGCGTACAGGGAAATAATAACTGAACAAGAACAACCTCCAGTTCCACAAGGAACTCCAGAGCAAGCAGCACCAACACCTATTCCAGAAATTCCTGAAACTCAACCACAACCACAATCTCCAGTTAAACCATTAACATCGGAAGGTGAAACTGTTTTGGTTAGAATATTAGCCAAGGCTATATTGGTTGACATAACAGATCCAGTTGACGAGCTTTCAGTTAAAGATATTTCTGAAAATAAAATAAATGCAGAAAACGCTCAAGAATCTTTAACAAAATTAGTTTCTATTATAAGAAAATACGATCAAAGTGTTTCTGGTGAATTGGATATTGATAAGATTTTTCAATCAACTAAGTAATAAAATATAAACCAGTTTTCCATTTAATTATTTTTTCTTTCAATTCAGAACATTTTAAACTCTTATCCAAGATATTCTGCATTTTTTTAAAAGAAAAATTATTTTTTTCATAAAAAAGATCCGATTTTATAGATAATTCTTTCATGAACCCTTTAGAAAAGTCACTTTCCTCATGGTATATTTCAGGAATTTGAAATATTTTACTTATTTTATTCAAAATGAATTTTTCTTCTAAATCTATTAATGAATGTAAAAATATAGGTTTTTTAATATTTTTATCCAAAATGAAATCTAGTACATTTTTAACAGAGAAATATAAAAATATATTTCTTTTTGTATTTTTCTTTTGTTCCTTAAAATCTATTTCAAATTGTTTACAGAAACACTCGATGTCTTCCAAGATTTTTGGTTTGAGCGTAGAAAAATTTACTATTCTATATTCTATATTTTGCATATTCTAAGTATAGAACTATATCAAAAACTCCCACAGAATTATTATAGTGAGTGAATGTGTAAAAGTCAATAGGTAAAATTTTTCTTTTTTGATAATCTTACATTAATTATTCCGTTTATGGATTTTTCTTCAAAAAGACAGTTATTGTCCACTTGGTATTTCATCTCACAATATTTTAATTCAAATTTTCCACCTCTAACTATGGTTAGAATTTCGAAAACGATATTCTCCTTGCCATTTTTTAAAATGTAATCTTTGATATAGTTTGAAGAGGACGCATATTCCTTCCAGTCACTTTCCACAACTCTTCTTCTGGCATTTACTCTACCCTTTAATGGTTTCAATTTCTTTTTTGAATTAAATTGTTTGGATCCTATGTACCAACATCCGTCAGGCAGTGTTATTTTATAAACAAATCCAAATAAATTGGAATTTGAATTGCCAAAGTAATTCAAATTCTCATTAACAAGCCAATGTCCACAATCTTTAAGATTTATTTCTATTTCTCTTGTTTCTTTTTCTTCTTCTTCTTTTGGTATTTTTTTTGGCATCTCTTTTAAATGTTCCCAACACATAAGGCAACTGTGCATTTCCAGTATTCCAAAAATCACTGTTACCGAAATCTCCCCCATGATTAAAAGAAGCGCCATCTCCGAAAGCCCCGCCCCCTCCAGATGTATTGTCTTCTAAAATAGTGTTAACTGTTGCATCGAAAAGTCTCATTTGACAAATGGATTGTTTATATTATAATTATTTAATTAAATATATGTCTTTATCAAATTTTATAGATGAATTAAAAAATGATTGTATTGTGGATGAGATAAATTTGAAAGAATCTGCATTATTACTGCCAGCTAAAAAAGCTAAGTGGGTTTCTAGGTTAATTTTACAGAAAAATGAGCTAATAAAATTAGAAAATGACAAAAAAAACATGTTAAATTCTTTAATAGATGATTTAAAGAAGAATTCGGTGACTTCATTTTCTCAACCCGTATTGAAAAATCTTGCAGAAAAGGATCCTAATATGAGGCTCATAGATGAAAAAATTGAAAATAGTAAAAACATTATAGATTTTCTGGAAAGAGTTGAGAAAATTATAAGTTCCATGAGTTTTGATATAGGTAATATCATCAAAATAGTGCAACTGGAGACAACATGATAGATATAACACTAGATTCAAAGAAAAATAAAGGAATTTATTCGGGAAAGTATTTTGAAGAAGTTAAAGAATTCTTTTCTGTAAAGAATGATGCTGCGAAATTTGCAAGGAATAGATTCGTTCCATCTAGAAAATATGCTATAACCAGCACTGGTCGATTTGATCCCTGTTTATTGGGGGAGATAGTTAAATTTTTAGAACAAAAAACTGAAATAAAACTTAAAGATATCAAGATAGACCCTCTTTTGTTGGAAGAAAATATGCCATCTAGTTATGGATGGAGGAAACATCCAACATTTTCACTACATGAGTATGAATTATCTTTAAAATTGAGGGATTATCAAAAAGACATTGTAGATAAATGTTTGAATTTAGGTAGGGGTACTGTTTTATTGGCAACCGCTGGTGGTAAAACCTTGGTCATGGCCTCACTTTTATCTAAAGTATGGACAATGCACCCTTCTTTTAAAGTTTGTTTGATAGTTCCCAATAGGGGATTAGTTGAGCAGACTAATAATGATTTTAATGATTATAAAGTTCCATTTACTTTTTCTAAATGGACTGGTGATGATCCATTAGATTTGACTAAAAATGTTATAATTTGTAACAGTTCCATTTTACAGTCAAAAAAAAGTGATACATCTTGGATGGAATTTGTTGATGTATTGGTTATAGATGAGTGTCATCACTTAAAAAAGGATAACGAGATCACCAAAATCGTAGATTCGTGTAAAACTAAATACAAATTTGGATTTACTGGAACTTTACCAGAAGATAAAATGGATCAATGGTCTATCATTGGTAAAATAGGACCAATTATATATCAAAAAAGAAGCTTTGAATTAAGAGATCAAAAACATGTCGTTCCAGCGATAGCTCAAATATTGGAGGTTCATTATAATTCCAAACCCATTAGGAGTTTTGGCACACTTTTGGCTACTGAAAATTATAAAAATGAAATAAATTTTATTAAAAATAGCAAATTTAGAAATAATATTATAAAAAAAATAGCCAAAAACTCTAATAACAATATATTAATATTATTGGATTATTTGGATCATGGTGATATACTTTACGATGTATTGAAAACTGAGCTTAAAGATAAGGAAGTCTTTTATATAAAAGGTGAGGTCGAGGTTTCTGAAAGAGAGGCAATGCGAAAAACTATGGAATGTAAAAACAATGTCGTGTGTATAGCCATTTCTAAAATTTTTTCTACTGGTATAAATATAAAAAATTTACATTATATAGTTTTTGCTGGTGGTGGTAAATCGAAAATTAAAACACTTCAAAGTATAGGTAGAGGATTGCGTTTACACGAATCAAAAGATACTCTATATATAGTGGATATTGCCGATCAATTGCATTATGGAATTCAGCATCAAAACCGAAGAATGGATTTTTATAATCAAGAAAAAATATCTTCACAATCATTAAAAATATATGAAAATTAAAGAAAAAGTTAAAAAAAAGAAACAGGACAAACCTCATTATGTGAATGCTAGAGAATTTGAAGATGCTTTGATTAAGTATTATGATGATGATAAAATAACGGATTATATAGGACAGAGTTTGCATAAGATTGCGACTGGTCTTTCATATGCTCCTAATTTTATAAATTACTCTTTTAAAGAGGATATGGTTGGTGATGCTGTTGTTAAAATGTATCAAGCTATATTGCATAAAAAATTTAAATTGAATAAAGGATTTTCCCCCTTTGGTTATTTTACAACTATAGCGTATCATGCGTTTATATGTCGAATCAAAAAAGAAAAGAAACATCACGAAGTTATTGAAGAGTATAAAGAAAGAAACTTTGATTTAATGATGCAGGGTTCGGAAGACTTTCCATCACATAAGGTTTATAGTAGACCAGCGCCCTTGGATAAATCCGATTACACTTATTAATTGATGAAAAAAATAGCTATATATAGCGATTTACATTTGGGTGTGCATCAAAATAATCCAAATTGGCATAAAATTGCAGATAATTGGTCTGATTGGTTTATTGGTGAGTTGAAAAAACAAAAATTGGATGCTTTATTTTTTCTAGGAGATTATTTCCATTCTAGATCGGAAATATCTGTCAATACACTGCATTTTGCATCAAGCATGATTCACAAATTTAAAGATTTTGATATCAAAATGCTTGTTGGGAATCATTGTAGTTTCTATAAAGACAGAGCGGATATTCATTCTCTTTCCATATTCAAAGGATATTCGAATATAGAAATTGTGGATAAACCTAAAAACTTTGAAATTTTTGGTAAAAATGTTTTCATGGCTCCTTGGGGTACTGGGATAGATTCTATAAATGATTGTGACGTATTGATGGGGCATTTTGAAATCGAATCATTTAAAATGAATCCGTCTAAGTTTTGTGAACATGGTTTTACGGCTACTCAATTGTTAAAAAAATCTCCTCTTATATTCAGCGGACATTTTCATTTGAGGGATGAGAGAGAATATAAAAATGGTAAAATAATATATGTCGGGAATCCCTTTCAAATGGATTTTGGAGATTGTGGTGATAGCAAAGGTTACTATGTTTTAAATTTCGAAGATTTAAGTTATGAGTTTTTTGAAAACAATGTATCGCCAAAGCATAAAAAGGTTAAATTGTCTGAATTTGATGCTAATAAAGATGATGTTTCTAACAATATTATTAAAATTATTGTAGATAAAAAGATAGAAGATGGTGAATATGACAAATATTCTCAGAATGTATCTAAATTGAAACCTTTTTCTTTTTCTTTTGACAATTCTTTGGATTTGGATGCTCCCAAAATAGATGAGGAGGCTGAAGGGATCGATATGTCTGGAGTGGATTTTACCAAAGCTATAACGGATTTTGTGGATATAATGAATGTTGATAATAAAGAAGATGTTTTGAATTACATAATGGATTTGTATAAGAGAATATGAAAAAAATAATATTTAAAACTTTAAAATTAAAAAACTTTTTTAGTGTTGGGAATGAGCCTGTAGTTATAAATTTCCAAAAAGGTCTTAATATTATAACTGGGATTAATAAAGATTTGATGGACAGGCAGAATGGTACTGGTAAAAGTACTATTATAGATGCTTTTCATTTTTCATTATTCGGGGAGACTACTAGAGACTTAAAAAAGGAATTTGTTTGTAACAATATAACAAATGAAATGTCCGAGGTGTCTTTAACATTTTCTATAGGAGATGATCGATATGAGATATATCGAACATTGAAACCTTCAAAATGTTACTTATATCATAACGAAGAGGATATAAGTAGGGATAGTATTTCTAATACTACCGAATATGTATTGTCTTTATTAAAAATAACACCAGAGGTTTTTTCTAATTGCATATGTCTTTCTGTAAATTCAACTGTTCCTTTTATGGCTCAGAAGAAAATTGAAAAACGAAAATTCATAGAAAATGTTTTCAATTTAAACATTTTTTCTGAAATGAATTCTTTTTTAAAAGAGGATTATTCTGATGTTAAGAAGAAGTTGGAATATAATAGAGAGATGTATTCTCAATCGGAAAACAATTTAAAACTATTATTTGAAAAAAATAAAAAAATAACTGAAGAGCGTCTTAATAGAATTTTGAATTGCGAGAAAAATATTAAAGAATATTCCGAAGAAATTGATGAATTGAATGATTTCATATCGAAATATAATCCATCAGATAGTAAAAATAATGAAATTAAAATACAAAAATTAGATGATAGAGAAAAGGAAAAAAACGTTTCCAAGGATGTTAAGATTAATGAAATTTCTAGATTAAAGACTACTATAGATTTTTTAAATAAAAATTTATCTAAAATAGGAACACAAGAGAGTAAATGTCCAGTTTGTTTAAAATCTTTGGACGAACACGATTTTGAATATATTCAAGAGGAGAAAAATAAAATATTGAAAGATATTGAAAATTCCAGTAAAGAAATTTCTTTAGAATATGAAGAACTTCAAACTTTAAAAAAGGAAATAGATTTAATAGTAAAAGCTAAAAATGTTTTAAATCAAGAAATAAATTTCGATAAATTAAAAGAACAAAAAATAGTTAATGATAAAAATAAAATAATAGCTTTAAATAAAAAAATATTAGATCAACAAAACGAAATAGATTCTTTAAAAAATTTAAACGTTAAAGAAAATGATGATACTGAACTTTATGAAAAGAAGTTGCAGGATATAAAGAATCAAATTGATGCTTTGGTTTCTAAAATGAACATTTTAGAAAATGTTAAGTTTGCTCTATCGGAGGAAGGTATAAAGAGTTTCGTTGTTAACAAAATGTTGAAATTGTTTAATGGTAAAATATCACATTACTTAAAGGAAATGAATTCTAATATAACAGTGCAATTCGATCAATATTTTGAAGAAACTATTAAGAATGAAAGAAATAAATCAACAATGTATTTTAATTATAGTGGAGCGGAAAGAAAGGCTATAGACTTGGCGATTATGTTTGCTTTTATAGATATCTTAAAAATGCAGACTAATATTAATTACAATGTTCAGTTTTATGATGAATTGTTGGATACAAGCTTGGATTCTTCTGGAGTTGAAAGTGTTGTTAAAATATTAAATGGTTTTGTGGATAATGAAAACTATGGTATATATGTAATTTCCCATAGGAAAGAATGCTCCAAGATGTCAACTGGAGAGGTTGTATTTTTGGAAAAAGATGGCGGTATAACAAAAAGAGTTGCCATTGAGGTTTGATTTATTCGATTCTTTAAATATATATTTTAAACATCATGATTCAGTTGCCAAATAATTTTATAACGTCTCCTTTATTGAAAAATGCTAGAAATTGCGAACCTATTTTACATAGAAAAAATAATATTGACGATTTAACCCCACCAGAGGCTAATGTTCCTAGAGTATTGCAGTACTATGCTGATTATAGCGGGTGTGGTTTTTGGAGAATGATATGGCCAGAACATTTGCTAAATGCGTTTAATCATTTCACGGTACATGGTTCCACGGTGATGAATTTAGATCCTAGATATTATGTCAATGTTAAAGCCGTTAGAATACAAAGACAGGCCACATCTCATCAACTAAGATTTGTACAGTTCTTGAAGGAATTATCGAAGGAGGTTGGGTTTAGGGTTATATATGAAATTGATGATTTAATATTTGCAGAAGATATTCCAGATTATAATAAATATAAACCAGCTTTTACTAATCCAGAAATTAGAAAAAACTGTCAAGATATTATGTCTTTATGTGATGAAATTACAGTAACTTGTCCATTCATGAAGCAATATTATATGGAAAAAACTGGGCATAAAAACGTTACAATAATTCCAAATTTTCCTCCTAAATTTTGGCTTGGTCATTTTTACGATGAAAAGCAAATATCGGCCAATTTTGACACATATAAATCTAAGCCTCGTATTTTATATGCTGGTTCTGGCGCTCACTTCGATGTGGATAATAGAGTGAATCAGAATGATGATTTCGCTCACGTTATTGATGTTATAGCTAAGACAGTGGACAAATATCAGTGGGTGTTTTTGGGCGCATATCCTTTACCTCTTAGGAATTTGGTACAAGCTGGTAAAATAGAGTTCCACCCTTGGACCAATTTGTATTTTTACGGTGAAAAGATTAAGAATTTGAGAATAAACATGCTAGTTGCTCCTTTACAGAATAACAATTTTAATAAATCTAAATCGGATTTGAAATTGATAGAAGCCAATGCTTTCGGTTTACCAATCGCTTGTCAAAATCTATGCACTTATGAAAATGCTAGATTTAAATTCGATACTGGAGAAGAGATGATAGAAATGATAGATGATGTTCTTAGTAAGAAGGGTAGATATATGAATATCTCTGCTAAAGCTAGGGGAGATGCTAATAAGAGATGGTTGGAGAATGATGATAACATTAAATGCTATCAAGAATTATTTTCACTTCCATATGGTCATAAGGATAGAAAGATGTTGAACGCTATTAACGGTATAATTGTTTAATTAAAAACAAAATGCTAGGATATGTGAAATATGTTATTGCGGGATACCATATTGGATAGTTTAATATGAACATCGTTAGCAATCCTATTATTAAAGATATCCAAAAGCTCATGCAAATCCAACAGGATAATAGTTTTCCTAAAAATGAGTTTTTAAATGATACGATGTCTATGAATCCATCAAAAGTGTAAATGTCCTTTTTCTTAAAAAAGAAGTGCGCTAAAGTGGTTGTTAATGGGGAGAAAAACCATAATATGAGTATACTATTGACACATAATAAACCCACAAAATATGGTATTATCATTTTTTCAAATACTCTCTAATTCTAGATATGAAACCGTTTTTTAGATTTCTTTCTGCACACGAATTACAACCACCTTGTCTTTTGATGGCGTCCAAAGTTCTATTGTATTCATCTCTGAGAGATTGACAATCTGTTATTTCACTTGGACAGGGTTGGTTGTTATCGAAAAATCTGCTTGCAATGTCTTCCATAAACTGTATACTTGTATTTATAATTAAAATAAAAAATTCAAATGTATAGAAACTTGTCATATAATCCTAAAAAACAATGTATGAAAATTTTCACTTGGAGTGAAGATGGTCAGAGAATTGTTGCGGACACTTCGTATAGACCTTATTTGTATTTGGAAACTAATGGTGAGCATGAAGCCATGAGTATTTTTAATACAAAATTGAAAAAGAAGTCATTTTCCACTCAATTCGATAGATTGAAATTCGCAAAAGAACTCGATCCTTCTACTAGATTGTTTGAAAACTTGAATGTTTACCAGCAATTTTTGATAGACATGTTCCATAACGAATATCAGAAACCAGATTTTTCAAAACATCCTTTGAAAGTTTATTATTTGGACATTGAGGTGTATTCTAAAGATGAGGGATTTCCTCATCCAGAGCAAGCCAACGCTCAAGTCAATGTCATAACATTATATAACTCTTTGGATGATGTGTATCATACATGGGGCTTGAAACAATATAAATCTAAAGAATCTAATGTATATTACCATCATTGTTCGTCAGAAAAACAATTATTGGAAAAATTTATATCCTATATAGAAAAAGATCACATGGATGTAGTGTCTGGTTGGAATAGCAAACTTTTCGATTTACCATATCTAATTAATAGAATTGCGAAAATATGTGGAGACGAAGAAGTTTTAAGATTATCCCCGACTAATAAGGTGTATAGTAAAAAAGCGTTTGGCAAATTCGGAAGAGAGGAAACTGTGTGGGTTTTGGATGGGGTTTCTTCGGTAGATTATCATGATGCTTATAGAAAATTTTGCTTAATTCCTAGAGAGAACTATAAATTGGATACTATAGCTTCTATAGAATTGCAAGAAAATAAAATAGATTATGGTGGAGGCAATCTATCAGATTTGGCTGATAATAATTGGGAAACATTTGTAGACTATAACATCCAAGACGTTAAAATTTTAGTGAAATTGGATAATAATCTGAGATACATGGAGCTTTTAAGATCTTTGGCTATAACTGGATTGACTACGATGGAGAGTGCTTTACATAGTATCGGAGTTATAACAGGTGCAGCTGCTATAAGAGCGAGAGCTAGGGATAAAAAAATACCTACTTTTATAAGAGATTATAATAAAGTATCCAAAAATGAGGGTGCTTTTGTGAAAGAGCCAGAGGCTGGTATACATAAACATTTGGTTTCATTCGATGCCAATTCTCTATATCCTAATACCATGATCACTTTAAACATATCTCCAGAAACTAAGTTGGGAGTGATTGAAGATGAGAATGAAAATGAGATAAAATTGAGAGATGTAAATGATAAGACTCACCTTTTATCTAAAAGTTCATTTAAAAAGCTCATAGAAAAGGAAAACATATCAATATCTAAAGCAAATGTTTTATTTACTCAAAAGAAAAAGGGTCTATTTCCAGAAATAATTGACATTTACTATAAGAAGAGGGTTGATGCCAGAAAGGAGTTGAACAGATTGGAAAAACAAATATCTGAAATGGAGGATGGTCATGAAAAGGATAATTTGAAAAACGAAGCGAAACTTTTTGATATTAAGCAAATGACTTATAAAATTTTCTTAAACTCTATTTACGGTGCTTTCGGTAACAAATATTTCGTATTGGGTGATGACGATTTGGCTAGATCTATAACTTTAACAGGACAGTCTATTATCAACGAAGGATCGAATATTCTAACAAATTATGTCGAAAATATAATTGGACAAAAGGTTTCTAGAGATGTAATCAGATACATAGATACTGACAGTTTATTCTTTTCCTTTGATGAAATTATCGAAAATAAGAAAATCGTTTTTTCTGAAAAGAATAAAGTTACGAAAGAGATGTATTCTCTTATAGAAAATACGACTAAACATTTAAATGAAAATATTAAAAAATGGGCCGAGAAGGAGCTTAACAGCAAGGATTCTAGAATAGAATTTAAGAGAGAGAAGATATGCGATCTTGGAATGTTTTTGAAAAAGAAGCATTATATATTGCATATATTGGATTCTGAAGGTATAAAATGCGACAAATTTAAATACACTGGTGTAGATGTGGTTAAAAGCACAATGCCAAAAAAGGTCAAACCATTTGTGAAGAATATAGCGGAAACTCTTTTAATAACTATGGATGACTCTAAGACTAATGACGCTATAGTTAAAGCTCACGATGAATTCTTGAAACTTTCCTTGGAAGAAATATCTACTATAGTTGGTATAAAAAATTACGATAAGTATTCTAAATTGTGTCAAGAATTTCAAACTATCAAGGGTATGCCATATCATGTTAAGGCGGCGTATTATCACAATTTACTTTTAGATAGATTGGAGTTGGGTAAAAAGTATGAAAAGATACAGAGCGGCGACAAGATTAAATTATTTTATTTAAAACAGCCAAATCGTTTCGGTATAGATTCCATGGCTTTTAAGTATTATTATCCAGATGAATTTAGGGATTTGTTTGAAATAGATTATGAAAAAATGTTTGACAAGATAATATATTCCCCAGTTCAAAAGTTTTTTAAAACGGTTAATTGGATACCGCAAAAACCTAATAACATGGTTACTTGTAATTTGATGGATTTTTTAGCGGAGTAGTATTGACATTTCATTTATCTTTGTTAAATTATAGTCTATGGAAAATAATGTTAAAGTATTCATCGATCATGTTGGACATTCAATTGTTGGAGAACTTTTGGGTGAAGAAAATAAAGTTTTAAAGATTAAAAATCCAGCAATTTTAATTGCTGCCCCAAATAATAACGGTCAACTAACAGTTCAATTAGTACCTGTCTTTTTCAAAGAGTTTATTAAACAAGAGAAGAGGGAAAATGGTGCTGTTTTCAATTATCCTGTGGATAAGATTGTGTTGTCTGAAGTTGATTTGGAAACTCGTTTGTTGGAACAATATGTTGGAATGTT
>Ga0214923_10004056_pt1 | contig 18006 bp, 13 predicted proteins | sample LL1510_MetaG_FD_177993 | JGI IMG/M metagenome (GOLD analysis project Ga0214923, IMG submission 177993) | Freshwater microbial communities from Lake Lanier, Atlanta, Georgia, United States - LL-1510 | ecosystem: Environmental > Aquatic > Freshwater > Lake | place: USA: Georgia | collected... | reverse complement strand
TCTTTGTACATCCTCGAGCACCATGAAGGCGGCGAAAGTCATGAGCAATTGCTGGATTGGGTCTCGGTTTTCCACACGACGAAGCAGGCCAGCCTGCAGGCTGGTGCCCAAAACCAATCCCACCAGGATGGCTGCCACCAACAAGCAGGCGAGCAACACCAGGGTGGAAGGCTGGTGGTTCATGGCCATCAGGTTGAGTGAGGCAGCCATGTAGCCCCCAAAGGCGTAAAAAGCCCCGTGTGCCACATTGACAATGCCCATCACGCCGCAGATCAGGGTAAGGCCCAGCGACACCATAAAAATCAGACCGGCATATGAAATGCCGTCGGCAATCGCCAACACAATCAACTCAAGGGACATGCCAATGACTCATGGGTGTGGTTTGGGAGAAACCGTGAAATGTAAGCCATTTGACGGCGCTAAAACCAATCACCAAATGTGATGGCGGGTTTTGACAAATACGGGTATTCCCTAGGCCTGTCATTGGGTTCGATGTTTCGCCTAGCTACCAATCTCGCCACAGTGACGACAAAGTGGGCTGTGCGATGTCAATGAATTGCGCTGCTTTGGAAAAATCACCGGTCTCGGCAACCGCGAGAAAATTTTTGATCTGTTTATGTTCATTGAGCCGGGATGCGATCTGCCGATAGGCGAGGGCATCAATACAGTCGCCACCAGCTTCTCTGAACCCAAGGTTTGCAGGTGAAGACGTTCGACATCTCTTGCTCCTGGGTGGTGACGGTCAGCGTCTTGTCTTTCTTTGAAAATTCATAGCGCGTGACGGTGCTGGCCGATTCTGACGGTGTTTGCACAGTCGCTGAAAGACGTAATACTTTTTGAAGATCCATCAACACCAAGTCTTTGGTCATTTTCACTTTGATGATGTCAAGTCTTTGGGTGTGTGCATCCAGATCTTGCCAAGGGGTGGCTTGTGTTTGATTGGGCTTGGCGCATTGCTTGGATTCTTCGGGGCCTTGAAGGCAAACAGAATCATTGGAAAAAGACACAATGAGTTGCTTGTAGGGTTGCACGTCTTCGGCTTGCGGCGTTGTTTCACAAAAAAAGGCCTGATGCATGGTCTCGCTGCAAGCAGTCAAACCCAGAACCAGCGCAAAGTACAACAACCCAGATGCCAAGCCAACGCTAAAACCAGAGGTTTTCACATGTTCCTTTGAAGACGGAGAAGACCTCAATGTGGCCGGATTGGCCATCCATATAGCGAATACCTGCCGACTGGGTTTCGATGCGCAATTGACTCAGAGGCCGGGAAAAATCAAATGCATATTTCATTTGATCGACAGTGTGGGTGCTGTAACTGCCCTTGAAACCCTTGTCAGTTTGTTGTGCAAAGTGATTGCTTTGGTTGATTTCTCTGTACAGCGGAAAGCGTTGATTGGTGACGCTGATTTCATCTCGCCGAATTTGAATCAGGTGCCTCTCAATGAAGGTTTGATCGTTGATGACGCGACTGGTTTCCCCATCGCCATCCGGGGTCCATTTCTGCCACTGGTGCGATGGCCCTCGGCAAACCATGGTGGGGTAAATCAACCCATAGGCGAAACCCACCAATGGGACGCTGACGCCCACCACCATCAGCAAGGTTCGAAGGCGAATACCGCCATCGATGCCAGCAGCTGTCTGGGCCAAATCGCGGGCAGGTGAGTCCGTCTTGCTCTCGTTGCCAATCCCATGGATGCTGTCAATCCCATGGATGCTGTCAGTCTCAAGTGCGTTGCCAGTCACGCTGCGATGGGTGAAGTCGCTGTCTTTGTCAAACTGCTGATGCCAAGTGGCGTTGTCGCTGTCGGCGGTTTGCAGGTCACGGGTTGTATCGTTGTGGATGACATCAGCTTGTTGGTCTTCCAGCAATTTGGGCGTCAGCCCTGTCGTCTCCACTGTATCCGGATCTTCAACCAGCGCCAGTTCATTGGCTGGCAAGGGGCGATGTTTGAAAAATGCATCCAGCTTTTGCCAAGTCAATCGGGGGGTGATCAGGTCCAGTTGTCGATTCACTTGCGTGACTTTTATGAGCAGGGAGTTCATTCGCGAATCCACCAAGCCAGGCGGGTTTTGGGCGCTCAAATGGTCATCAGGCAAAGATTGTCGATTGGTCAGCAAAGCGTCTACACCAACGGGCTGAATATTGGCAGCATGGACATCTAATCCAATCGGTTGAATGTTGATGGCTGTGCGGTCCAGATCAATCTGTTGAATGTTGTTGGCCGTGCCTGCCACATCGATTGGTTGGATGTTGACCGCCTTGACATCCACTTTGACTTTCTGCACATTGGCCGCGGTCAGACCCTCTTTGATTTTCAAAGAGTAATCTTGGTTGTTCGCATTCAAGGCAACCAAGTCAATGTCCTCTTGGGTGTTGAAGCCTTCGGAGACTTGCTTGGTGTTTTGGTCGATGGTGCGTTGAACCATTTCTCCCAGCTCAGTAGAACTGTTGGCCGTGTTCCAGTCCCCCTCTTCTTGTTTCAAACGCTGTTGCCTAACGTGTATGGCATCCTTGTCAATTTGGGTGAGTTTTGGCTTGTGGTTTTTGAATTCGAGCGTTTTGAAAAAAGGCGCCAGTTTATTGCTGTGAATGGCGAAAGCATCTTGCATCGTCTCAAACAACAACTGCTCTTTTTCTTGAATGATCCCATCAGACAACATTGAGTCGTAGACATTCACCAAAACGAACAATTTTTGGTCTTCGTTCAAATAGGGTGTGGCATTTCTCAAAAACGGAGTCAACTTCGTGCGACGCACTTGCTGCATCGCCGCTTCTTGAAGTCCTTCAAATTCACCAATTACCATTTGCAATTCCCCGATTTCCTCCTCAGCAATATCACCGTCAGCCGCCATCATGTAAAGCAGGCAAGCCGCTAGCGAAAGATGCGCCGGTGGAAATGGGGAGGCCAAAGCCTCTGGAGAGTAGTCCCCCAATATGCTTTTGTTGTTTTTGAAACGCAGGGTCCGGTCATGCGGTGCGAAATCTTTTTCTGTCACTTCAAAAGCAAGGCAAAATTTCAAAAACAAAGTCTTTTCAGCGTCCGACACTTGGCCATCTGAGAGCAATGAATCGCAAATATTGGTCAATACGCACCAGACATCCTTGGAATTGAGCAAGGGCGTGGCGATGGCCAAGAAATCATCGACCGGGGTTTTATTGACGTATTCCAGTCCCAGCGCCAGGATGTCTTCTTGTTCGCCCAGCACCAACTGAATTAGACTGCTTTCGTGGGCATCTATGACACCATCCGACTGGACCATGTAAAGCAAAGACACGGTCAAGCAGAGCAAAGGTGTGAGTCGGATGGGACAGTCGTCGTGCATGATGGGGGCGGTTGAAATACCACTTGAACATACAGCCTGGACCCGTTCCACCACCCATGAATATTCGCAAATACTCACAACTGGCATTCCCCCAAATTAGTAGACATCTAAGATGTGAAACTGAAATGGAGAAATGGACATGCAAAGAACCAAGCACACGGCCGAATTCAAGACTGAGGCTGTTAAGCAAGTGATCGACAAGGGCCACGCCGTGGTTGATGTAGCGGCACGGCTGGGTTTAAGCGAAGGGTTGCTTTACACCTGGGTGCGCAAATCCAAGGCTGCTGACGGCACGACCATGGGTGACATGCGGGCAATGCAAGCCGAGTTGGTCAAGCTTAAAGCTGAGCTGCGACGCACGACCGAGGAGCGGGATATCCTAAAAAAGGCCGCCGCGTACTTTGCCAAGCAGTCCGGGTGAAGTACGCGTTCATGCAGGCACACCAGAGCGAATTTCGTCTCACCAGCATGTGCCGTGTCCTCGAAGTGCACCGCAGCGGTTATTACGCCTGGCTGCGTGAGCCGATGTCTCCAAGGGCCAAGGCCAACGAGAAACTGACCGAGCAGATTCGAGTGTTCTACGACCAAAGCATGGGCATCTACGGCAGCCCACGCATCTTCTTTGATCTCAAGGAAGCGGGTGTGGCGTGCAGCGAAAACCGTGTTGCTCGTTTGATGCGGGCAGCGCAGATCAAATCGGTACGGGGCTACAAGCGCCCCAGGTACAAGGTGGGCAAGCCCGCACAAGTGGCACCGAACCAACTGGAGCGGCAATTCCAACACGACGAGCCAGATCACGCCTGGGTCACGGACATCACCTATATCCGAACGTATGAAGGTTGGTTGTATTTGGCAGCGGTGCTTGACTTGCATTCGCGTGCAGTAGTCGGCTGGAGCATGGGGTCACGCATGCAGACGAGCTTGGTACTGGACGCCCTGACGATGGCAGTCTGGCGTAGAAGGCCGAAGGACTCGGTGATCATTCATTCGGACCAGGGAAGTCAATTTGGCTCTGACGAGTTCAATCGCTGGTGCAAAGACAATCGCTTGAGCCCCAGCATGAGCCGCAGGGGTAACTGCTGGGATAACGCAGTGGCGGAGTCGTTCTTCAGCAGCTTGAAGAGCGAGCGGATCAAAAAGCGGATTTACTCAACCAGGGCAGAGGCCAAGTCGGAAATCTTCGATTACATCGAGGGTTTCTACAATCGGGTTAGGCGCCACAAGCATCTCGAGCAACAGAGCCCCTATGAATTCGAGCGTCAGCGTCAAACTGCGCTATGAAAAGTGTCTAGGGATTTGGGGGAATGCCAGTTCTCAGATAAAACGGCTAGGAATTAGAGGGTAATGGGAAAAGAATTGAGTCTTCATCAACAACACATGGAGTACTCAAATGAGTCAAATTCTCAGTTCATTGAAGTTAGTTACAGCAAAGCGTCAATCAGTTCAAAATCCAACTGAATTCCGTCGCCAAAAACTCAGTCAGAAGTTGCTAGAGCAGATACAAATGGCAAATGCGCTTAAGAATGGCGAGACATACACAGTGAAGCGTCAACGCAATGTTAGAGATAAAGATAGTGGATTAATGACTACTGTAGAAGTGAACAAGAAAGTCAAACAATGGTGGTTCGTACAAAACAACAAAGTTTGTGTTCAAGTTCGTTATGGCAACAAAGTCGTAGCACTCTCACAAAAAGGCGACAAGAATTCGGTTGAAGTTGCTAGTAGTGAAGAACTCATCACAGTACTTATGAAACTCAACGATGCAGTATTGGGTGGCGAACTAGACAATCAGATTGAGATTACTAGCGAATCAGTTCGAGCGAGATTCCGAAAGTAATCTCTTAGTAGTCAAAACACAAAGAGTCACTTGCTTGTGACTCTTTTTTTGGTTAGAGTTATATGACTTAAATAATCTTGATTATCAAAAATTAGCTATGAAATTTCGCTTTCATTTTATTTTGCTTATCTGTATCTTTTTTAGTAATTTATCGTTTGCAGATCTTATAAGTGAGGCAGAAACAGCTTTGAGTACAAAAAACTATAAGCTAGCTTCTGAGAAATACAAACAATTAGCTAACAGTGGTAATACAGAAGCTTTTTTACAATTAGGTAAGTTGTACTTTCAACACGGAGTTTCTGAAGACTTGCAAATTAGTGATGATGATGCGATTTCATATCTAAAGAAAGCAACTGATGCTTCGAAAGCTGAAGCCTTTTATATTTTAGGAACTATATATAAATTAAAAGGTCTGCCACTTAAAGAAGTATTTGATTACTATTTACAAGGCGCAAAACTTGGTGATGCAAAGGCTCAAGAGGCAGTTGCGGAAGCTTATTGGAATGGTGATGGAGTTGATGTAGATTGGAAAAAATCTTTTGAGTGGAACTTACGTGGCGCCAAAAATGGTAATTCAACATCAATCATGCGTGTTAAATTTGCTTATTCAAACGGATTGATTGGAGCAGTTGAAGCAAACGATGATCAAGTTGTATATTGGATTAAAAAATCAGTAGAAAATGGCGGTAACACAGATGCCTACTGCTTGGCAGCAAGGTACGAATTAGGAGTTGGAGTTAATAAAGATCTAAAGAAAGCTATTGAACTTTATTCAAAATTTAAAGACAGCGAATTTTCTTTCACAATGGATGCCAATCTCGCAATAGCATCAATATATCTTGATAGTAACAATGATATTAAAAATAAGAATCTTGCAAATAAATTTTTCAAATTATCAAGAATAGATAAAGATTTGTCAGATATGGAAAAATTGATACGGCATTATTCTGAATTAAATCTTAATGTATCGATACAGTGTGAATTTGAAAAAAAAGCCAAAAAAAGGTTTGAAAATTTATTGGTTGAGAAATTAGCTACTTTAGGTGATCCATTTTCACAATATCAATTAGCTTACACTTTTGAAAATAAAAATCCATCTAAAGCATTGGCACTTTACAAAGATGCAGCTAACAAGGGTGAAAAGCTAGCAATGCTAAGGTTGGGAGAGTTCTATGAGAAAGGCGAGCTCGTCCAAAAAAATGACGAATTATCTAGAAAATGGTATAGAAAATATATTGAAATTGCATCTGCTACTGAGTTAGTTAATAAGGCTCAATACTATTTTTTTAGAGATGAGATCGAAAGTGCATTATTTTGGATTGAAGACTATAAATTAAAAGAAAATCCACAAGCTCAATGGATACTTGGTGAAATCTATCTTCGAAATGAACGTACTAAGTATCGTGCTATCGAACCACTAAAGTTTGCAGCAGAAAAAGGACAAAATTCCGCTCAGTACACATTAGCTACTTTGTACTTTAACGGAGATGGAGTTGTTAAAAGTCTTCAAAATTCATTTGATTTATACAAAAAATCTGCAGAACAAGGAAACTCTTTTGCACAACTAATGGTTTCAAAATTTTACTATGAAGGCTTGTTAACTACATCAGATAAAGAAAAAGCATATTTTTGGATATTGTTATCGGCGTCAAACGACAACTCTAAAGCAAAACAATTAGTTTCAGTAGTTGAAAAAGATATTACCAAAAATAAAGCACTTGAGATACAAAATTCTGCTATCAAATGGAAGGCTGTTAAACAGTACAGCTATGATCCATTTGGTCAAAAGTAAATTTTATCGCCTTATTAAAGTAAAGTAATGTAGTAAGCTTAACGTTTCTTTGTATTGCAATTCGGTACTTGGGGAGTCGGTCCATTTTTTATTGTCCAAAACTTCTTTATTTCAAGTGCTTCTTTTGAGTTAGAAGAAAAACCATGTATGTAACATGGATCTTTTTTAGCCCATTCAAGGCGAATTTCTAGGTCTTCTTTTGAGCCTAGTTCAAATTTTGTACCATAAGGTGAGAGATTGTTACTCCAAGTTATGTTACATGAAATGGCAAGTAAAAATATAAAGTAAACCTTAATAAGTTTCATAAGAATATGCAACAGTCAGAGTCAGTGGCACTATGGCTAAGACATTGGTAAGCATTCCCTCACCCTTTAAAAACAATACTAGTATGTTGAGTTTAGTTGAAATTAATGAAAAAAACAAATGAAAAATCTAATTAATAACTCTCTAAAGAAAAAGGAGTTGGAATTTCATACTTGCCTTCAAAGGATTTATAGGGAATATTTTTGTTAAATCTACCTATACCACCTAGTGCATATTCATAATTCAATTCAATTGACTTCCAACGTCGATCCAACTTTTCAGCAACATATCCAGTAATCGAAGAGCCTCCAAAAGGGTCTATTACTAGATCATCTTTGTTGGTAAGAAACCGAATAAAGTATTCAGGCAAAGATTGAGGGAATCTTGCAGGATGAATAGGTAACTGCTGTTGCCTACAGTAGTCAAAATAATCGCCTTTTGATTCAGTATTAGAGAAAGCCAATAAATTAGGCGGAATTGATCCACCGTTATTTTTATTGAAATTCTTAGAAATATTATGACCAGAGGGTCTTAATCCTTGATGAGCTCCATTTCGCAGAGCATTATTCATACTTTTAGAATAAGATCCTAAAATATTTAAATTTGATGCTTTAGGATTCTTAGACTTAGAGAGCCACCAAATACAGTTAACTGCATCTTTGACTCTAGATCTTTCAACATTTACCCATTGCGCGGGAGAAGGTAATCTACCTGGATTCCACCAATAATGCTCTTGGCACAAATGAAATCCATACTCTCTACAGAGCATGAGTAACAAATCGAAATGATATAAATTTCTAACTGGCGAACCTTTTTGCCAAGTACCTGCTATATCAATAACTAAACTACCATCATCTTTAAGAACATTTTTAAATCCTTCTGCAAAACCCCTAAACCAAGCACAATACTCATCTGAAGCTTTATTACCATATGGCTTCTTACGAGTTAGACCAAATGGAGGCGAAGTAATTATTAAATTAACTTTATTTTTATTAGCAGAACTATGCAACCATTTCAGTGAATTGCCAAATAAAATTTCACCTTTTTTAGATTTGAAAATCTTAAGAAGTCGCTCATCTTTTAGATTAGTTGAAAGATCAAGTTCGTTTCTTTCATTTTTCAAAGCAAGCTCACATGTTTCTATAAAAGAATTTATAGAGCTATAACCACCAGCTTCGTATATTTTTAAAAGTTCATTTCGAAGTTTATTACTAGAGGATTTCATATTTATTTTTTCTTAAAAACCCAAATATTCTTTGAAGAATTAAATATGATATTTAATTCTTCAAAAATATTAAATATTTGATATTTCGTGATTTCATGACCATACATTTCGATTGCAGAATTAAGAATCTCAGATACTGTAAAGCCATTTTTTGATGCATTTGAAATTGAAGAATATATTGCACTAGTTGCAGTGACTCTTCGGCAATTATCCCAAGATACTGGATATATGTAAATATCCTCACGCTTGCCTTTCTTTGATTTTACAAATAATGAAGCCAAGGTATAGCCTGAAAGATGAGTAAAAACAATAGTTTTATGCGAAAGTTTTTCTTTTAATTCTTGATACGTTAGTCCAATTTGCTCATTATTTAATATATCTTCACATGAATTAACAATAAACTCATAATCTTTGTTTGTAATGTTTAAATGTTTATCAATTAAACCCCACATAGATGGAGCAATTGAAACAATCTTGCCAGTTTGATGAATTTGTACGACATCACTTGTTCCTCGCTCTTTAGAAATTGATTCAATAATTTCTTTAGTAGATAGAGGGACATCAGAATTTTCAAGAAGTGACTCAACGAAACTGCTGAAATGAATTCTCAAAGGCTTAACTTTCTTATTGTTAGTTTTTAATGTAAAAACCATACGACCAAGATCAATAACTTTATCGGAGAAACTAAGACAAATACAAAGCAAATAATGATCAAGTTTTACTGAAGAAAAGTTACTAGAACCTCTTAAATATTCCATTAATTCCTGAGCATGCCATTGCTTATCTTCAGGCCCATCTAACATCAACTTAACAATAGAGCTATTTATAGACTCTATAACACGAGCAGAAAATGGCAAATGATTTTTGAAACCAAAAGTGCTTTTATTGAATAAAAAAGCAGAATTGGAGCAAATATTCCTAATATAGTTTTCAGATATATCTTGACCAGTATCCTTAATTAATATTTGACGAATAGCAGCACATGATAATGGTTTCTTCGAATTGCTTAAAATTTGAATTATCATCGCTGATGTACTACTTTGCAGACTTACAAGTTTGCCACTTGCACCAAAAACTGCACCAGAAATAAACTCTGATAAAACAGTATTAACTAATTCTGGAGTTTGAATACCAATCAAATTATTAATATATTCAAATATTTCTTCTTTAGAGATCCCAGATTTCAATTTACTACGGACATATTCATTCGTAGATAAAAGTGCCTTGTCAAGAAAACCAATTTCACCAGGGGCAATGATTTCTTGACCTTTAAAGTTGTGAATTTTTATTTGTCCATTAAGAGTAATTCTCAAGAGATTTTGAACACCATTTTCCTCACCATTCGGAGCCAAAAACCAATCATCATAAATATGTATGCTTTGAAGTAATAGCGGAATGACCATATCACGTCTAATATTTTCAATTTTTTCATGTAATTTATTTCTAAAAACTGGATTGAATCTATTTTGTATGGATGTAATAATTTGACGTATTCTTTCTCTCGATAACCCAAAAGCAGTTCCAACTTCTTGTAAAGTGCGGACCTTTCCTTCGGGGCATAAATAAGAAAGAAAAACTGATTTAAAAATATCGGAAACTTGCGCCTTTGATAATAAGAATTTAAAAGAATCATAAAAATTGTCTGGTATTTCGTTTGATAACGATAACTCAAGATCTAAATTTATATTCTTGTTGAATTCTTTTTTATATAATTGACTTACTGGTACTTTACTTATGGCTTTACCAGTGATGGCTGAATACAAAAGATTAATCCCATCAAAGCTCTCTGCATCCGAAATCAAATAAAGTATTCTTGCAATTTTATTTCTTATTTCAATTAATGAATTAAGGCCGATGTTGGGTATACGTAGCAATTCAGAATTACTAAATTTGATTAAGTCATTAAAGTTTTTAATTCCATAATTATCAAATGCATTGGTTACCCTATTATTTAGCTCAAAATTTATTAATGAATTATTCAAAATCCATGACGGTAATATTGCACAGTTATAAGATATTTCATATGCCTTAAAATCACCATTAAGGATTATCAATGCCTTGAGGAATTTAGTTCTTTCTCGTAATAATATAAAGTAGTCTGACAATTCGCAATTCTGATAATTCTTTTCAAATAAGTAGTCATTAGAAATACCCAACTTTTCAAATTTTCCCCTATCTGAATTATTTTTAGTGAAGTAAAAATCAAGCCAGTCGTCATTAACTAATTTAGTTTTACTAATATCAACTTGAATATTTGCGTTAGAGATTGAATTTAAAGGATAATGATTGATATTTTTAGATAAGTTTAATAATGTTTCATATATTACAGAAATGGTTTTTAGTCCAAAATTTGGTATAGACTTTAATTTTTCATCAGGATAATTTTGTAACTGAGATACTATTTTAATATTTTCAGATTTTAAACAATTTAATACTCTTATATTATCAAAAATAACTGTTATTTCTTTTTGAATAATCCAAACTGGAAGTACCTTTATCACATCTACAATTTGATTAACTCCCTTTATGTCTATTAAAAATTGAGAACGGAAATTTGCCATTCTAAGGCGTATATCGCTATTTAATTTGAACTCATAGTTTTGATAACTTATATCATCAATTATATTTAATTGAACTATAACTTCCCTATCATTTGAATATTCTTGCAAATAAGCTTTTAACCAATTTGCAGAATTACCAAAAACAATCCAATTATTTTCAAAATTTGAAATACCACTAGTAACAACTTCATTGTTTCTTTTAGGTAAATGATTCAAATTGTTATCGTTTAAATTTTTATAACTTATTCCATTGTTAATATAAACAATTCCAAGTTCATTGTGAGAAATTGGCAAAGGATCTATTACAAAATACTCACCTAACGCAATATAACTTGATTTTGAAAAAAATACTCTATTTTTTGCTTCACGAAGCGATTGAAGTATTAGCTTATCTTTTGGAGGAAAATCTCCTATAAAGATAAAAATATTTTTATCTAGTAAATTTAACTCCAATAAATTTCTTAAATCACCTAGGTCGGATCCATTAAGTTTATTAGTAATGAGCGTATTATCATTACTCAAACTGAAAACACTTAAGCTTGCCAAATTAGTCTCGATTAACTTCTTCAATCATTTTAACGATGTCAAGCTTTCCGCTTTTGTATTTATCTACAAGCAAACTCATACCCGCCTCTGCTAATTGCTCTAATAAATGATACCTAGCTTGATTTATATCGAAATAAAGTGAATCTATGCAAAAATATAATTCTCTAGAAGGATCAATTGTTGCTATACCAAATACTGTTTCTTTTTTAAGTATTTCTTTTGGTTTAATATTCTGAGCAATTGCAAGCGCTACTGAAAACTTGTACGCATCACGCATTTCTTGGAAGATACCTTCTTCTTTGAACTTTTTGAGCCAAATGTGATTTTCATCGCCAATGCCTAAATTTACAGGCTCTATAATTTCATTAATCAAGATATCTTCTCCAATTTAGAATAAAAAGGTGATTTTTCAGATATTTCATATTCACCACCAAGTCTATTAGCAAGACTTGTAAGATCCTTTTTACGATCAATTTCACCTTCATGTACAAGTAGAATTAATTGACTTGCATTCTTGGGTAAATATTCTAAAATATTTTTTCTATGAATCGGATCTAAACGCCCAAATGGAGTATCCATCACCACTGGTCCAGATCTCCTCCCAGTTCTACTCAATCCATCAATTAAAGATAAAGCCACTATTTGTTCAGCACCAGCACTTCTTAATGGAACCTCACTACCGTTCTCATCTAAAATTGTTAATCCATAATTTGAATTAATTGATAAGCCACGATATTTTTTTTGTGAAGTCATTTCTAAAAATGCTTCAGTTGCCTTAGTCTCAACTTCAACTTTTAATTTCTCTCTTAAGCTGTCAATGCTATTTTTAAATGTATTTTCTAACTGCTTATAAACATTAACTAACAAATGCGCTTTTGAACTTAGCGCAATTGGATTAGAATTAATTTGCTTTGAAATATCCTCTATTTGTTTTTTAATTTTAATTAGTTCAACTTCAATTTTATCAATCTTATCAGTCAAAGATTGTTCTGTTTTAATTAAGTCATCGTGCTGCTTTCTCTTTTTGATGATTTCATTAGCATTATTACCCTCCAATTGATTTTCAAGGGTAAATATTTCGTTTTCGAGTTTTGTAATCTTAATCTCATTCAATCTTACAAGCCTATTTTTATCCTTAAGTCGCTCAATAACTGAGTTACTAAGTAATTTTCGAATGGCATTCAATTTAGATGAGAGATCGTTAGCATCGTTATTAAGTTCTTTCTGTTTTACAATTAACTCCTTTATAGAGGCTAACTTTTCCTCGATAATATGTTTATGTTCTGAGTCTAATTTTGAGTCACATACTGGACAATTGTTTGTGTCAAGTAATATTTCAATTTGGTCAATTTCTTTTCTTAACGCACCAGCAACTAAATCAATCTGCTTATTATTATGTAATTTCTCGATGATATCTTTTTCTAAATTCAATAATTTAGGTCTAATTAAATCTCTCCAAGCCTCACTTGAAAACTCCAGAATTTCAGATCTGATATCATTTTGTTCGTATTCAATAGTTTTCTTTTGAAATGTTTTCTCTTGGATTTCACTAGCTATTAAAGACAATTTACTTAATATTTCAATTTCATCGTCAATACTAGCTTTATTTTGCTTAACATCTTTAATCTGATGTTTAAGAGCTTCAAGATCTCGTAATTTTACATCTTGTGATTCTTGAAGTATTCTTTGATTTTCTGCGAGTTGCTTCATGCTTTCAATTTTTGCAACTTCTTTATTAAATTTTTTTTCCGCTTCTCTCTGAAGTGTTTGGCACTCATTCTTTCCGTTTATTAGTGCTGGCACTCCAAGTACTTTTTCAATTGAAGATTTTATTTCATTGCCTTTGATATTACCTTCATCTAATAGCATTTCGTATTCTTGCAGTAATTCACCATCAAACAAAAAGAACCTCGAAACTTCTTCAGGTGCAAAAAGATTAATTTCTTGCTCAATATGATTTGCCGGTAGGTTATTTCCATTTTTCTTAAGAAATACAGAAACATCAAAATCATCTGATTTACTTACCTTGTTTACATACTTCTTTTTTGTGGCTATTCTTGATAGCAAATAATTATTTCCATCATCCTCAAAACTTATTTCTATTGAAAATTCAAAGTCTCCTTCATTTAATGCCTCTTTATTAAGTATTTTTTCCAGAGAAATATTCGCTTTGTGTCTTGTGTATGCCTTTTCGTAAAAGCCCCATCTGATTGCATTTAATATGCTCGTTTTACCGCGCATATTGTCACCATATACAACTAATACATTTCTTGAATCATCCATTGGAAATTTTAAAGTCTGTATCCCTTTGTAAGGCATAAAGTTTTTAAGCGTGAGACTAATCAGTTTCATCTTTATCCCCTATGTGCTTTATTTACATATTCTTCGACCAATTTTTCTGTCTCTTTCATAGAAATTTCTTGGTTATGCTCGTGATCGTATATATATTTTTTTTGTATTTCATATATTTTTATTAAAAAATCCTCTGGCAAATCTAATGCAGTATTTTTTGCCGTTATTAGAAATGCATTCAAACCAATATCGTTTTTACTCATTTTCATTACCCTCTAATTCTTCAAATCCGTTATTAACAAAGTCATTGATATCAATTTTAAGCTTCATAGCTGCAATTTTTAGAGCTTCACCACTTGATAAATTTATAGCATTGTTTGAAAATTCATATGCTCTTATTAATTCACTCTTTACCAAAGCAAGTTGATCAGGTTCGTCCTCTAGAGATTCCGGAAGTACGATTACATCAAATATTTTTGCAAATATTTTAGAATGATGCTTTCTTAATACTCGCCCCCTTCTTTGGATAAATTGACGTGGGTTTTGGCTTGAGGCCAAAATTATTGCATGAGATATTGAAGGTATATCCACTCCTTCATCTAGACATCTAATGGACACCAATATACCGCCTTGCGACCTAAAATATTTTAATGTTTCGATAGAACTTCCGTCCATATCAGAGTAATACTGTAATGTACTATATCCATGATTTTCTAATTTTTCATTAACTTCTTTTAACTGGTCTTGGTCTTCGCAATATATCAACCAACTTTGACCTTTTGTAAAATTTTCATTAATAATATCCAAAGCGATATGAGACTTGGTTTCTGATTTTTTTGATATTCTGGAACGTTGTATTAACAATAAACGTGCCTTATCTGAAAGATGAAATTTTTCTTTTTCGTTATTAGTTTTTGCAATTTCTTTTTTTATTTCTTTTGTTTTTTCCCTCCATAATTCCGTCTCTACCGGTGTAAGAGATATTATTCTCGGCACATACTCATATTCAACTAACCTACCTGATTTAATTGCATCATATAAACTAATCTTCGGCTCAATAATTCCGTCAAAATAATCAATTAATAGGTTTGTGCCATTTATATCTCCGTATCGTTGCGGTGTTGCAGACAAACCCATTCTATAGTTTGTTTGAATTTGTAAAAATTTTGAATTACTTTCACTACCTAATTGATGAACCTCATCTGCCACCACAAGCAAATTATTATTTCCTCGTATAGCATTTAAAAATTCATTTGTTGACGCAGTTTGCATAGTTGAAATTACCACTCTCTGAAATTCAACTTTATCCTCTCTAACGAAATTCTCTAATTTCTTATTTTTTCTCCAATTATTATGTCCAGATCCTGCTGCTATCCAAACTATTTCGGGCATTTCATGAATGCATTCCTGTATCCATTGCTCTAAAAGTAATTTGCTTGGTACAAGAATTAGTGCTGGGTATCCGCCTTTTGTATGTTCATTTATAGCTGAAATTGCTGTTATTGTTTTACCACTTCCAGTTGCGTGCTGTAAGATTCCCCTATTTCCATTTAATCTCCATTTTTTTATTGCCTCAACTTGATGTGGTAATAAATTTTCTATTTTTCTTTCTTCTGTTTTTACTGCTTTTGTTCTTTTTATTAATTTACCAATATCGTCCAGATCGTCTTCTGCAATAGTTATTAATTTTTCTTTTATTGCGATTGGGAATTCTATTATTTTTACACCATTTGATTCATCTTTCCATAACTTATTAAATTCATGGAGGTGTCTATGAGTTCTCTCAGATTCTCTGGGTTCCTTCCAAGAGCAAAAAATTTCTATTGATTCAAAGTTTCCTTTTTCATGCCAAGCATTTAATGTTTCATTAGCAGAACCTATAAAAGAAACTGAGTTATTCTTTTCGTCTGTAAACACTCCTAGTTTTTCATGATAAATTCCATTTCCATTTATTGTTAATGCTATTTTTATTTCAACCACTCCAAATTTCACAAGCGTAGCCAATATTCTTGCTTGATTGTCATTTTTCTTATTTTGAATAATATCCTGTACTTCCTCTTCAAGCTTATCTAAATTTATTTCACCCCCACTTTTCATATTCGATAAAATTGCATCAACATCCGATTGGGTTAGTGATGGGGAACAAATCAATCTTATTTTTCCATTGTTTCGAATAAATTCAATTAATGAATCTCCTATGATTGCATAAATTGATGATCTAAAGTATCCAACCGCTCTTGAGTAAGATACTGAATTGGACATGCATGGACCGTAAAAATCCCTCCATGCTATATCTCTTCCGGATCTGTAATCTGTTTTTAACAGTAATTTTGAAAGATCATTCATTTGTTGTTTAATTTTAATATTTCACTTCATTTTTTTAATGCGTCAATTCCGGCATAAATACTTGATGCGTATCAATGAAGTAGTAAGTCCCTTAAAGAAGTTTTTAGCAACAGTCAAAGTTAGTGGAAGCTTGGCAAAGACAATGATCTACGCTGAATCAACTAGTCATGCAATTCTACTACTTGGCAAGATGTATGGTAATTCGAATATCACCTCAGTCACATCTTTACATCTAGATGAGACTTTGATTGCTCAGCCATTGCCAAGTCAAGTCAAGCATACTGAAGTCATTAACAACTTGACTAATCAGATCACCAAGAACGCTAACAGGTTACTTCCAACTCAAAAAGATGTTCATGTTGCTATCAATAATTACAAAACGAATCAGAAACGAGCAAATCGTGATTACGAAGACAAAAAAAGATTACGCTCGTTACGCCGTTTGTAAAATCTGACGGATTGTTTTCTTGTCCTAATTTTCAAACCGTGTTAGCCTGAACTTTTTTTAATAGATCACACAAGTGTATCTTTGAGTGTATCTTTTTATTTTTTAGCTTATAAAATATATATATAAATCAATAATTTATGTATTATTCTTGGCGGAAACGAAGGGATTCGAACCCTTGATGAGGCTCAACACCCCATACTCCCTTAGCAGGGGAGCACCTTCGGCCACTCGGTCACGTTTCCAGCTAAGCCAAATTATGCCTGATTCTGATCTAAATCAAAGGCTTTGTGCAAAGCCCGAACCGCCAATTCGAGGTACTTCTCGTCCAGCACCACCGAGGTTTTGATTTCGCTGGTTGAAATCATCTGGATATTGATGTTCTCGGCGCTCAGGCAAGCAAACATCTTGCTGGCCACGCCGACATGGCTGCGCATGCCAATCCCCACGATCGACACCTTGCAAATCTTGTTGTCGCCCAGCACCTCGGTCGCCGCCAGGGCAGGCATCACTTTGGTTTTCAGCAGATCCAGGGCGCGGGCATGGTCGTTGCGGGTGACCGTAAAGCTGAAATCGGTGAGCCCGCCCTTGCTGATGTTTTGGATGATCATGTCCACTTCGATATTGGCTTCGGCCACCGCACCCAAAATGTGATGCGCAATGCCAGGCTTGTCGGGCACACCGATAACCGAAATTTTGGCTTCGTCGCGGCTAAAAGCGATGCCAGATACGATGGCTTGTTCCATTTGTTCGTCTTCCTCAAAAGTGATCAAGGTGCCTGATTTGGCTTCCTCATGGATGTCAATGTCCCAGGGCGTGAAGCTCGACAGCACCCGCAGTGGCACTTTGTATTTGCCGGCAAATTCCACCGAGCGGATTTGCAACACCTTGCTGCCCAGCGACGCCATTTCCAGCATTTCCTCAAAGCTGATGGTATGCAGCCGTTTGGCCTCGGGCACCACCCGAGGGTCGGTGGTGTAAACGCCGTCGACATCGGTGTAAATCAAACACTCGGCGGCGCCCAGGGCAGCCGCCACCGCCACCGCTGAGGTGTCGGAGCCGCCCCTGCCCAAGGTGGTGATGTGGCCCTGCGCATCGACGCCCTGAAAGCCGGTGATGATGACCACTTTGCCCGCTTGCAAATCCACCGCTACCCGCTTGTCATCGATCGATTCGATGCGCGCTTTGGTGTAGGCGCTGTTGGTGTGGATGGGCACTTGCCAGCCAGAGTAGCTGATGGCGGATATGCCCTCGGCTTGCATGGCGATCGCCAGCAATGCAGCAGAAGCCTGTTCCCCTGTTGCAGCCAACGCATCCAGCTCGCGCAAATGTGCA
>Ga0214923_10004055_pt1 | contig 18006 bp, 15 predicted proteins | sample LL1510_MetaG_FD_177993 | JGI IMG/M metagenome (GOLD analysis project Ga0214923, IMG submission 177993) | Freshwater microbial communities from Lake Lanier, Atlanta, Georgia, United States - LL-1510 | ecosystem: Environmental > Aquatic > Freshwater > Lake | place: USA: Georgia | collected... | reverse complement strand
GAAGAGGATGTTGGCAGTTCCGCCGGCATTGATCGCGTCGAGGAGCCCCTGCACGTAGCCACCGCCGCCCCACGAGTTGTTCGTCACGCGCACGTTCACGCCGTAGGTCGTGCGCATCATCGTGGCGTAGTTCACGGCCCGGATCGCATTCGACGTTGAACCGCCATCGGGCCCGAGGAACTTGAGCGACATGAGCGACGTCTGCCAGTTCACACCCACGACGCCCACGCCGTTGTTGCCGACGGCGCCGATCGTGCCGGCCACGTGCGTGCCGTGGAGGTCGCCGTCGGCGGCGGAAAAGACGTCGCCCTGGTCGTTGTAGAAGTCGTACCCGTGCACGTCGTCCACGAAGCCGTTGCCGTCGTCGTCGAGGCCGTTGCCCGGGGTCTCGCCGGGGTTCGTCCACATGTTGGCGGCGAGATCGGCGTGGCGGTAATCGATCCCTTCGTCGATCACGCCCACGACGACCGCGCGGGAGCCTGTAGAGACGTCCCACGCAGTCGCCGCATCGATGTCGGCACCGGGCGTGCCGTTCGACTGGCCGGTGTTGTTGAGCCCGTAGAGGTTGCCGTAGAGCGGGTCGTTCGGCGTGAGGCTCGCGTCGATCTGGTAATCGGGATGGGCCCAGGCGACGCCCGGCACGGCGGCGAAGAGGGCGGCGACGTCGACCGACCCAGCGAGCGACGCCCCCACGTCCACGAGCAGCTGACCCGGCAGGCCGAGGCCACGTACGACCGTCACACCCGGCACGGCGGCCTCGAGGTACCCGGCCGCATCGGCCACCGTCCGCGCGTCAGCAACGGCCGATTCGGACAGCCGGACGATCCAGGGCAGGCCGCCGGGCGCGCCGGCGGACCGGGGGCTGATGCGTGTGTTGTTTGGCGAACTTGGATCGGCCGTACCGGTGGCATCGGCTCCGGGCGCTGTGCTTGCCGACCTGGCGGGCGAGCGAACGGTCTCAAACCACGTCGGGCCTGAGAGGTAAAAACCCCGTGCGACTGCGGCTGCGTCAGGCGTGACGCCTAACCCAGCGGCAGTCATAGCGAGCCGCGATTCCAGGGGTTCGGGCTGGAAACGTACGCTCGCTTGGGCTTGTTCGCGCGGCCTCCGGCGGTCGCGGGCAGGCCGCTTGCAAAACCGGCGCCGGGATGCACGATGTCGAGTACCGAAACGCATCCGATCCTACCCCACGGTTCCTACCCCACGGTGCGGCCCTAGACACAACATACCGCTTGATGGGCGGCAAAACTCGGCCATGCGTCGCGACTGCCCGATTGCAGCATACCACGAAGAGTCCCTAACCATCTGTCGTCGTGCCGAGTCCGCGACGAACTTTATGCCCTGTGGCTGCTTACAGTGATTGTTGATTCAGGTAAATATTGTTGCCTCTGTCATGTGGCCTCTCACGCCACGTCCACTCCCTTAAAAACGCTCGGCACTGTTCTATGCCCCTACACGTGCTCGTCACCGGTGGCGCTGGCTACCTCGGCTCCATCCTCGTCCCCGACCTGCTTGCAGCGGGTCACCGCGTCACGGTTCTGGACAATTTCCTGTACCGCCAAAACAGTCTCGCGCACGTCTGCATGTCACCTCTCTTCGATGTCGTCGCCGGCGATGTTCGCGACGAATCATTGGTCGCGCGACTTCTGAAGACCGCCGATGCCGTGATTCCGTTGGCCGCGCTCGTTGGCGCCCCGATCTGCAGCAAAGACCCAGTCGGAGCCCAGACAATCAATCACGACTCCGTCCTCGGCCTGCTTCGCAACCTGTCGTCTCAGCAGATGGTCCTGATGCCTACGACAAACAGTGCCTACGGTTCGGGTGACAAGGACAATTTTTGCACGGAGGAATCACCTCTACGGCCAATATCGAAATACGCCATCGACAAGGTCGAGGTTGAGAAAGCCCTGATGCAGCACCCCAACGCTGTCAGTTTTCGGCTCGCGACCGTTTTTGGCATGTCACCGCGGATGCGAATCGACCTGCTTGTCAACGACTTCACCTACCGTGCCGTGACGGATCGCTTCGTCGTGCTGTTCGAGAGCAACTTTAAGCGCAATTACATCCACATCCGGGACGTTAGCCGTGTTTTCCAGCATGGCATCGCGCACTTTGCCACGATGCGCGGCAACATCTACAACGTAGGCCTATCCTCTGCAAACGTATCGAAGCGGGAGCTTTGCGAATATATTAGACTTCAGCAACCCGACTTTGTCTTTCTTGAAGCACCCGTCGGCAAGGACCCTGATCAACGAAACTACATTGTCTCAAACTCCAGACTCGAAGCCACTGGATTCACGCCGAACGTGACGCTCGACATGGGTATTGGCGAACTATTGAAGGGCTATCGCATGCTAAGAAACACCCGGTATGGCAATATCTAACAACGAAGCGCCCCGACACTTCCGCAGGGAGATTCTCTTCCTTAACTGCTGCGTAACTAGGCTGCCTCATTTCGTAATTAGTGCACTCAAAGCGACTCACCGCCTCATCGTGCGGCTAACACGCAGATGATGTCTCTCTCGAACGGTTACCCGCGAACAAACCCCAATGACCACCACGCCTACAACCCTTAGTGCAAACGGTACTCGCGAGCAATACGACTGGACCTGCACGCACTCATCGCTGCGCGATTGGTTGGTTGGCACTCTGCGGTATGACATATGGCTTACGCTCGCTGGCTACGACATCTTACTGCGATATAGGCGTTCCCTTTTGGGACCGCTTTGGCTCACCATCAGCATGGCGGCGCTTATCGCAGGAATGGGCCCACTATACAGTGCACTTTTCAACATACCGCTCTCGACATTCTTTCCACACCTAACGCTGGGGATCATTTTCTGGAATTTCTTTTCCTGCAGTATTGGCGATGGATGTTACACCTTTATTTCTGCCGCACCGTACCTTAAACAAGCGCCCTACAACAGAAGCATATTTACTTGGCGTACCCTTTCTCGTAATTTCCTCATACTTTTGCATCACATGATCCTTTTTGTGCCAATCGCCCTATGGGCCGGTATCTCGCTGTCCATTGAGATGCTGCTATTCATTCCCGGGCTTTTCATTACCATGCTCAACCTGCTCGGGGTTATCACCACCGTTGGATTTCTCAGCGCACGGTTTCGCGACGTTCCGCAGATTGTCTCCAGCATTTTGCAACTGCTCATGTTTATGACACCCGTTTTCTGGTTGCCGGAATCCCTGCCAGATCGCTCGAAAGTGATTATGCTCAATCCGTTTGCCTCGTTCCTTAGCGCACTTCGATCTCCCCTCCTCGGCCAGGTGACATCTCTGCGCGACTGGGGAATCATCGGGGTTTCCACGCTCGTCAACCTCGCCTGTGCGATCACTATATATCGCGTCTGTCGAAATCGGGTGGTATACTGGTTATGAACGCACCCTTTTTTGATCTAAAGAACGCGTGCGTAGACTATCCAATCTACGGCTCTCGCGCGTCGTCGCTAAAGACAACCTTATTCGCGGCGGCGACTGGCGGCCGAATCGCAATCGAAACCGGTGTGACTGTAGTCCGGGCCCTGCGTGATTTAACGTTTTCACTCAGAAGCGGTGATCGTCTCGGAGTTGTCGGGCATAATGGTGCCGGCAAATCCACTTTACTGCGGCTTCTAGCCGGTGTTTATCTGCCAACTGCCGGCACACTGCAACGCGGCGGCACCATTGCTTCGCTTATCGACCCCGCGCTCGGCATTGAGCCGGAGGCTACGGGATACGAAAATATTTATCTCCGCGGACTTCTTATGGGTCTGAGGCGTGTTGATATTCGGAGCGCCTTTGACGAGCTATGTGCTTTTAGCGGCCTCGGTGACTACCTCCGCCTTCCCGTTAGGACGTACTCAACGGGAATGCTCATGCGGCTCGCGTTTTCCATTGCTACATGTGTGCGTAGCGACATCATCCTGATGGACGAATGGCTGTCGGTAGGTGACGCAATGTTTCAAGAACAAGCGGAGGCGCGGCTCCGGAGCATTGTCTCCGAAGCAGGAATCCTTGTGCTCGCGTCCCACTCGGAAGCGTTAATTAGGCGGGAATGTAATAAACTTCTGCGGCTCGATCACGGTTCGCCTTCCGGCATTGTGTCCTTAGACCGTCCTCCCACGTAGTCCCAAGCGGTAAACACTTTTCACCAGCACAGTTTTGCTTTCGACTTCTCCCGAGACTCACGAATGACCTCTCGCGTAGACGCGCAATCAATCGATATCGTGACGGCGAGGCTTGCCTCCGCTGCCACTTCCCTACGCATCGCCAGCGATGACGAATACTTAAAGGACGCCTTACGGCACGCCGCAGCGACTATATGCAAAGCTCTCATTACGGGCGGCAAGGTTGTCTTCGTGGGAAACGGAGGAAGTGCCGCTGACGCTCAGCATATGGCGGCGGAACTCGTCAGTCGGTTTCTGTATGACCGGCATCCAATTGCAGCGATCGCACTTACCACCGATACATCCATACTGACAGCTCTTGCAAACGACTACGGCTACCGACACGTCTTCTCACGCCAGCTTGAAGCAGTTGGACACGCAGGCGATGTTCTTGTCGCGTACTCGACCTCAGGGCGTTCGGAAAACATTCTTGATGCCCTAGACACGGCCAAGCGTTTAGGCATCGCCACGATTGGGCTCACTGGCGCTGCCCCGAACGTGATGGTCGAGAAATGCGATATTTGTGTGCAGGCACCAGCTTCGTCGACCGCTGAAATTCAGGAACTACACTTTGTCTTTGGGCATATTTTTTGCCACATCATCGAGGCGACTCTGTGCCCACGAAAACAGTGATACACAGGGAGGCCGTTGTTTTGGCCGGCGGACTCGGCACTCGGCTGCGTTCAGTAATCTCTGATGTCCCCAAGGCCATGGCACCCGTGAACGGAAGACCGTTCTTGGAGCATTTGCTGACGTTCCTGCGCAGCAGGGACATCCGGCGAGTCGTGCTATCTATTGGTTATCTCGGCGAGCATATCCGGAATTATTTCGGCTCCACATTCGGTGACATGGAAATTGACTATCATGCCGAGCTAACTCCGTTGGGTACGGGGGGTGCTCTCCAGCGAGCTTTGCTCCGCTGCGTGACAGATCACGTATACGTTCTAAATGGCGATACATTTGCAGACTTTACATGCGAGGAGGCAGAGGCACGGCATGCGTCCACTGGCCGGCATATCATGTTTGGAAAAGCGATGGCCTCTTTCGACCGATATGGGGCCTTAGACCTCGTCGGCACACGCGTACATGGAATAACCCGCCGGTCGTCCTTTCAGTCGGGATATATTAACACAGGAGTCTACTTTGTCTCTACGGATATACTTTCTAGCGTAACGCGTTCGCTTCCATTTTCGTTTGAACAAGACTTTCTGCCCACCTTTTTAAACTCCTCACCGTTTGAGATGGTACCTGTCGCAGGGGACTTTGTTGACATAGGGATACCTTCTGATTATGAGAAAGCGCAGTCGCTGCTTCGGTTTGCGTCGATATAGCATGCATTTGCCGGCGTGATCTCTGTCCTTTACCCCCCTCACCCGCAAGCTCGGTACTTAAAACGTTGCCCCGGTATTTTCGTGGCATGGTAGCCGCGGCCTAGGATCGATTTTCCCGCCTAAGAACAGGATCGTCTGCATGTAGGCAGTTCTGGAGGGATGGAAGCCGTGGTTTGCGTGCTTGGGGGACTGGATGACGCTATTGCAGGCCTCGCTCGTCGCGTTGGTGAGCCAGTGACGGAAGTAGCTCAGCGGGTTCGGCAAATCTTGAGCATCCTCGCACTTCAACCCCCATACCGGGCCCGCCAGCGCTCGAGCGTCTACTCCCTCACTTCCAGGGCCTGTAGCACCGCTGCCAGATCCTTGTCTGCGTTGAGCATGTCGTCGGCGTCACGCAGCTTGGCAACGAACTCCTGAGGACGGTGCTTCTTCCGTCGTCGCGTCGTCATAGAAAGGCTCCATGTTCGTAGGGCGCTAGATTTTCATATCTACTGGCTCACGATTACCGAACCAAGACCGGTTTACTTGCATGTCTTTCTGGGAAGGGTAGTTTGCCCCATGAACGCTACGGCCTCCGCTCGGCACCCGTCAAACCCCGAGTTGACGTGCGCCGTCGAACAAGGGAGCCTCCGATTGACGGCGGGCGTTGGGAACGGCACGCGGCCCGCTGTCGTGACGACCATGCCTAAGTCAGGCACCTATTTCGTCGCCGAGTACCTTAAATGCCTCGGCATGGTGGACACACGCGTCCACGCTGATGAAGGCGGGTTTTCAGACTACAGGAACGTTGACCGGTCGGCTGCGAGAACCGAGTATAAGTCGTTGTACGTGCGCCTGCCGCTCAGCCAGACGCTTGGCCTGCTCGGCCCCGGGCATTTTTTGGTTGGGCATCTGCCGCTTCGGGAGGCGACTCGCGATATCTTCAACGGGATCGCCGTGATCGCCGTGCGGCGAGAGGTTCGCGCGGCGCTCGTGTCCTTCATGCGTTGGATCGAGCTGTCAGGTCGAGCGGACGAGGTGGATTGTGCATGGTTAGGGGTGCCCCCCGGGTCGATGCGGACGGCGGCGTTTCTGAGGGCGAGAGGAAAGTCGCTCGTTGGGTACTTCTCCGTCTCTCAGACGTGGCTCGACGAGCCCCGCGCGACGCAAGTGGCGTATGAAGAGCTCGTCGGTGACCTCGGCGAGTTCCGCGCGGCTGACGTCGCTAGCGCGATTGCCGAAGCGGTCGGCGTGCCCCATACAATCGACCAGGCGTTTCATTGGTTAAGCGCCGCGAGAGGCAGGGATACGCTCACATCCTCGGGCCGCCGCACCGTTCTTGGCGAGCATTGGTCTGTCGAATGCGAAGGTATTTTCGAATCGATAGGTGGGGGCGAACTGAACAAGCGCCTTGGTTACACTCGGCCTAAGCCGACCGCATAGAGCGAAAAGGGCTTGACCTGACGTTGATGCTGGGGTTGTTTTCAGAGCAGCTGTCAAGCGAGATTCCCCGATATCGGATCACGTGACCCAAGAGTACAAATGTGACTCGTATTTGTTGTCACTGAAGACTTCATTGCACGGCCGTTGCGACATTCCGAACGCGATATGATCCAGAGGTTCTAGCGCTTTTGCATAAACAAGAGCAGTCAGGTTCTACCGGCATTTCAGTGGCATGTTAGTCGCGGTCTGAGGGCCTTCACGAGCCGATTGGAAAAGAACGGCGTGGCTATCTCGATGGATGGTCGCGGCCGCGCCCTCGACAACGTGTTCGTCGAAAGGCTCTGGCGCACGGTCAAATACGAGGAGGTCTACCTACGGGACTACGCCGACGGCTGGCAGGCCGAGAAGCCACTGGGGAGGTACTTCGACTTCTACCGCGACGAGAGGCCTCACCAAGCCCTTGGCTATCGCACCCCGTCGGAGGTCTACGCAGGGGACTGACGCGACAAAAACGTTCGCGCTCAAATCTCCGTTGAGACGGACTCAGAACAAAGGGACATCAAACGGAACACACCCCGTAAACCGCCTCGTGGCCGCGCGAGACCCTTGGTAGGGGTCTCGCGGGCCACCGCCCAGTGGCTTACACCTTACGCAAGGCTCCCGACTGTCCAACAATTGGGGTCCATCTCACAGATAGCCGCATCGCTGGAAAAATCGCTCCGGTTCTGCGAAGATCAGCGTCAGCTACAGGAAGCAGCCGTACACCTTTTCTCATTGACCTAGGGGCTGGCTAGAATGTCTCAGATAGATGAAATCCTCTCGCGATTGACGGCAATAGAACAGAAACTTGACCACGTGGAGGCGACGCGCCTTCCTGACAGGGAAGCAATTATTCATCAGGTAAACTACACGAACCACAATCTGTACCTTCACCTTCGTGAAGCCACCAGGACCCGCGAACTCTATTACAGAGATATAATGGGTCTACTTGACCGACACACGAACTGGATACCCGCAAAAGAGATGGAGTTAGAAACAGACTGCCCGATCGCTATCGACACAGACGACCACAAGATTCCTTGGGGTACTGCGCAAGACAATACCCGGTCTCCCCGATTTGTCGCACGCTGCGAAGAATTGTTCCAGCGCCAGCTCACATATCTTGACCTCGGCTGTTCTGGCGGCGGACTTGCATTGGATTTCATTCTTCGAGGCCATCGTGGTTTCGGCGTGGAAGGCAGCGACTTCTCAAAAAAAGCGCAACGCGCGGAATGGCGTCTCCTACCCAACAACCTGTTTACTGCCGACATCACAAAGACGTTTCGAATGCGCGATAAGACTCGAGCAATCGTGCAATGCGATGTCATCAGCGCATGGGAAGTTATGGAACATATCGCAGATGAGGACCTAGCTAGTGTGTTGGCAAATGTGCGTGCTCACCTCAAGCCCGATGGCATATTTGTCGGTTCGATCGCCCTTCGGCCGGACGATCACCCAGCCACTGGAGCTAGCTATCACCGAACAGTAAGACCGCGTGACTGGTGGCTATCTCGGTACCGTGTGTTGGGCTTTGACTTCACCGACCAACACCCATTTGAGTTTGGTGATTATTGTCGTGGGACAGGAAACGGCCCGATTGACCCAGATTACACACAGCAAGCCGACGTCGGGTTTCACTTCGTCGCGCGGCTTATCAAGTAGCAACTGATTTCGGAGCACGTAGATCATTACCCATTTCGCCGCGGCTTCATCGTCGACTGCCATCGCATTTGTGAAGACCGCCATAAGGAAAACTCTGGGCATGGATCGAATACAGGAACGTCTAACCCTGCTTGAGACGCGTGTCGCGGAACAACTCCGCCCGCCGCTATGGCTTGAACGCAACTATACCGAACCACGTGTCAACTACGCGGTCCAGGATCTTGTAAGGCCCAACTGGGTCACGTACGACGTCGGCGCAAACTTCGGGGGAATTGCAGTCGCTATGTCCCGCTTGGTCGGCCCGCGCGGCGCGGTCTGTGGATTCGAGGCGAACCCACTCATTGCAGCAAAGTGCCAAAAAGAACTGCTGCGAAGCGGCGCCTACAACACTCAACTCTATCAGGGAGCTATATACAAAAAGTCTGGAGAGATGATTGAACTATATTTAAGCGACAACGAGGTAGCTGACAGTATTTACCGGCAGACTGAACGGAGCATCCGGGTGCAGACTATCGCGCTTGATGATTTCGTCGAGATGACGCGCCTTGTGCCTCATTTCGTCAAGATGGATATTGAGGGCGCGGAAGCTGACGCGTTGCTTGGGTTTGAACGGTGCGTTGATTCGTACTCACCTATTTTTATCCTTGAGCACACCCCTCCAGACAACACTTGCCTAGAGTTCTTGTTCTCCAAGGGATACGTAGCCATAGATCTAAAAAACTACAGGCGGATCCGGTCGCCCAGCGACATCGAGCCGGGCACAATCGTGACTGACTTGCTCTATTCGCTGCCAGACAAGCTCCTTGGCACCCCATACGGATTGGATCTTTCAGCGATCGAGGAGGCTAGGCTCAGCGGTTCTGACTTTTCTTGGACGAGCGAAAACAACTATCGTTCGTCTTCACTCAATCTCGGTCCCGGCCGATACATTGCTACATTACACTTCACGGCTATGGAGAACGCCAACACGATGTGCGGCGTTTGGCCAGATGGCGAGCACGCGCCACTCATGCGAGTTCACGCTTCATCTAGCGGTCTAGTTGGGTTCGCTCGCGACATCGTATTCGACACTGTGGGAGGTTCCGTACACTTCTATTTTCATTTTCTTGAAGAGAAGGACCCGACACTTTCGATCGAGAGCGTGACGCTCTATCGAGTTAGCGGCTTCGACGCATTCCACGCCCCATTCCGAATTTCGGTCTGAGGCTCTTAATTATCACGTTCGGGGTGACTATTTCTGATTTTTCTCCGCCAGTAAGACGTGCCCCATCATCTCCTGATGGGAATAACCGGCCACTGAAAGGATTTCTCTGCAGGTTTGTTCTGTCGTCCGACCGTCGCCATTCGGAATCACATGGATGTCAATAGCCAAAGACGCATGACAATTAGCCAGGAACCTGTCGGCTCCGCAAAGAGCCTTGATCTCGAAACCTTCGATATCGATCTTAACAACGACTCGCCTGCCAGAAAGGCCAAAACGATCGCAAACCGTGTTCAGACTTAGTGTCTCCATCGTTACCACATCACCATACGTGTCATGGTGACCTTCGGCCACGATCGTAGATGTCTCTGGCAGAAATGGTACAGAACCGTCTTCGCTGATCCCTCGATCCGCAAATGAGACGGAGCCATCGGTATCCGAGATGGCGCATGGCACGACACTGACGCCGAGAAGATCGTTCTTCACCAACGTAGCCTTCAACAACCGCCGCGCCCGTTCCGCGGGTTCAAAGGCGACGACTTGGATCTCGGGGTGCTCTATAGCAATGGGGATTGTCATCGCGCCAGTGGCAGAGCCAACGTCCAGAAAGACACATCCAGCGACCAGACGACTGCGCATCCAGTCAAGATGGGAGGTCTCTACGTTCAAGCAGATATTCCCTTCTTGCGTCAGGACAACGCAATGCGCCATTGTCAATATAGTTCCGGCCGGCAGCAGCGTATTGTGACCGTTGAAACTTACCCTGATCCAAGCCTCTTCCTCAGCAGACCGAAGTATGGCCTGCAAATGAGGCTGCACCTGAAACGGAGATTTGTCAGTCATAACCGCTTTCTCCGATCCACAATGAGGGTCAATCGATAGCTCCTGAACGGTGCTAAGTACGATACCAGCCCTAGGCGCATAAGCCAATGCGTAGCATAGATTTACTGTGCTAGAGTGGACTGCCCTGGAAATCCTGATCAAGTCGATATGAACGTCTACTGCCCTACGAGCAAGGAGACTTTCGATGGCGAGAAGACGGAAGAAGCACCGTGCCGAGGAGATCGTTGCCAAGCTTCGTGACGCAGGCGCGATGCTCAACGCAGGCAAGGACCTGGCTGCGGTGCTGCGGGCTCTGGAAGTGAGCGAGTCGACACTCGAGCGCTGGCAGGCCCATAACGGGGATTTACAGAAGAGACGTTACACCAACCGATGAAGCAGGTCCGTGAGTTCGTCGAGCACCGTACATTTTTCTTGGTGGGTCATCGCGGGCTCCTTCTTGGTGAGGTGACACTTCCAAGAAAGCCTCGATGACCCGCCTTTTCAAGCTGGCGGCCGGTATGGGCCTGCCCTCGTCTCGCTACGCTCGACTCGGGCAGGCCCATACCGGTGATTTACAGAAGAGACGTTACACCAACGGTGCTTCTTCCGTCGTCTCGTCGTCATCGAAAGTCTCCTTGCCCTCAGGGCAGTGGACCTTCATATCGACTGGTTCAGATTTCCAAGGCAGGCCAGTTGCTTTATCTCAAGAAGACTCGCCGGGCACGGCGACGCGCCTCACGCAGGTAGGCTCCATACCGCAGCGAATGACCGGCCTACCCAGCGGGACAGAGGGTGGGCGTGGTGTGCGCAAACCTTCTCTCGATCCACTGTGCAGGCCATGTGCTGTCTCCCTCGCCATTGGAAAAGTGCACTCGGCCGAGGCTACCAAGGCATGCAAGTTGAATTGTGGTATGCGCACACCCTGTTCCTGAACGCTCTTATCCCTTAGTACAGGAAATCAAAGTCGGTCACAGTTTCGCTCTGCTCATGCACATGGCCAAAACCTCACCCGCTCCAAGAATACCAGTGCTGTTCGTAGCGGTTGTCGTTGTAGATCTCAAACCTTGGTCGCTCGGCAAGAGCGAAGGCCTCAACCGCCTCCTCCTCCACAAGCTTGGCCTCTTGCAGCGCCAGGCGAACCTTAGATTGGCGTTCATCGGGTGAGAGGCGGTAGTCGATCGCGTCGAGGCTGCGCATACGAGTCAGCATATCTGAAGCGGTGGTAAGGGCCGCGGCAGCGAACTTAGCGTTTTCCCCCCGCTCGACCATGTACTGGGCCACCGCGTGCGCCATTTCGAAATCTGTGCTCCAGTGGCCGCAGTAAGATTTACGATATCGAAGGCAGGCGCGGAAAAACAGTTCAACCTCCGCAATGGGCTTGCTGTCCCAGACATAGGCGACGCCCGCCCGCGTTCGATACAAGTACCATGCGCGCAAGTCCTCAATCTCTGCTCGCGGATGCTGTGTTGCGCGCTCCTCCGGATAATTGAGGAAGATGCCGAGGGTCTGCCGCAGATGCGCGGACTTGATGTGCGGCAGGACGCGCGACTTGAACTCAGTGTCGCCGGCACCGCGGAACGTCTCGTCATAAAAGCCGAAGCGCTCGTGAATGGATTTGCGGTAGAGGCCGCCTACCCAGCTCAGATAACAGGTCTCCAGATATACGAGACACTGGTTGTATCCCTGCCGGTCATAAGTCATCACATCAGAGACGAACGTGCCTTGCTTATCGACATTGGTGACGACTGAATCAGCCATCACCCAATCAACATCAGCGTCCGCGTCTAATTTGTCGGCCAACAGTTGATATGCGTCCGGGCGTACGCCTTCGTCAACCCCTAGGAAGCTCAAATACTTACCCTTTGCCAATCGAATGCCTCGGTTCCATGCCGACTGAATTGTTTCTCGGCTGGCCGTGCGCACATAGAGGATCGGCAACTGTTCAGACGCCATGAAGGCTTTGAAAGCGGCGTATTCACGGGTCGGCGAGCCGCTGTCGATCAGCACGACTTCGATATCGTTGCGGGCGAACAGTGTCTGAGCGGACAACTGCCGTAAAAACGTGAGCAGCTTCGCTTCAGCATTGTAGAGGGACACGATCACACTGACGCGCGGCTTCACGCCGCCGCGCCGATCGTCCTCGATCCCGTAATCTTCCACAGACTTAACACGCTGAAGCTCGTATTGGTTTTTCAGGAGATTGCTAACCAATTGATCGGTCTGGGCAGGATCGCCATACAGCGTTCTTATCGCCTCCGCCTCTCGCTTGAATCCGTGCTCTTCGAAGGTGTGCGCGACGAAGTCCACATCGCCCGCCCTGTCTTCTCCGGCCCAGCGCATGAGACGCATGCCGTACGTTGCCGCGACAAGCGCGCCTCCCTTCCTCTTGCGTTCAAGGCGCATGAAGTCCCGGAACAATGCATCCCGACCAATCAGTTTTGAGGGTATCTCTTCCGAAAGTATCCTCAGCTTCATTGCAATTTCCAGCTCCGTACGTTCAGGCAGATGCAGCAATCGCTCACGCAAGCCTTCAATGTCGACTGCCGCCTGCATCTGGCCAAGCGATCGGGGTGAGCGATCACAAATGTCTATGCCGCGCGGGTTTGAAGGCGGGGGAGCCGCAACAGTGCGCTCGGCAAAAGCTCCTTGCACCCTCAGGCGTACGTGATGGTAAAACTCCGCTGCCGGCCTCAAAGGCGAGTTGATAATCCGCTGCTTCCATATCGGCAACGGCGTCGTCACGGCCGCTGTTGTATCGTTGCACACAATCTCACGCGGGCGATTGAAACTGTCAAACCGAAGGCAGATGTCGCGAATTGCCTCGATCGAATGCATAGCTCTCTTTTTATTCGGGTGATACATGCATTCAAGACTGGACAGGTCCGGATGCAAGTTACGTTTGGATAACGCTTCAACGATTTTTCCACGCGTTCCATGATAATCGGCCAGGGCCGCGCGCAGCGCTCCTGCTGCCGCCCGAGCGCCGTTCAGATCAAACGTCAGAAAAGATAATTCCGGAAAACGACTGATAATCCAACGGCTGACCCCAGCAGCGTGGCTCACAAACGCCGGCGCCCCGCTACGCAGCGCTTCAAGAGCCACAAGATTGAACTGGTCGTAACGAGAAGGCAGCAAAACAGCCACCGGCGATTCGAACACAATATCCAACTCGGCACGCGGCAAGGGGTCAACAAACTGGATGTCCAGCCCCCGCACTGCTGCCATGTGCTTCAGTATGTTGTCTGCTCCAACACCGGAATGACCGAGCGAATCTGAACCAATTAGCCGTGCGCGCTTGTATGATTTCCGTTCAAGCGACCACAGGGTATCAACAAAAAGATCAGGTCCTTTCCGTCGTTCGCGCCTTCCTATGAATAAAAGATCAGGTTTTTCTTCGCTCGTCGCCGGCTTGGCCGCCATTGCGCCGACAATCACCAGCGGATCGATATAATTCGGTTCATAGCCGCCGCTTTGGCGTGTCAGCTCTTCCCCATAGGCCTCGCTGAGCGCATAGCGGCTATCTACAACTTGGTACTGCAGCCGCTCACGTAGGCGAACTTCTGCTAGGAGGCGCGAGCTCGGTCGGTCGCCCCACTCATCGCGTAAAGCCGAAGATATGGTGCCATGCAGCGCGAGGCTTACTTCGCCCACCAAAACACCGTGGCTTTTGAGCGCGCCGCGAATGAACAGGCCGTGCATCGCGTAGTCTGGAGTGTCGACCACATCGATAGCCAAGCCCGGCATTGCCTCCGCAAAAGATCTCGCGAACTGCCAGCACTCTATGTATTCGGCATACCAATGTCCCATCTCCGCCGGCAAGTCCCCAACGTTTGGGTAATAGAACTTCTTGTAAGAAATCGGGTAGGCATTGGGTGGACGGTAGGCATGGACTGATTCGTGTTCAACGAAATAGTAGTACTGGATCTGGGGTGTGGCCGAGACAATCGACCGGTACGCGGATTGACCCCCGCCGATTTGAGCATATAGGTCACGAACAAGTATAAGCACCCGTTTGGTTGGGTTTTCTAGGGGTTGCCCTAGAGTGCCTGCTTCTACCGCTGTAGGCTTGTTGCGAACGGCATCCACCATGCGTTATCCCCCAGAAAGAGTAGTACGTCAGCATCCGTGCGGTGCACAGCAAGTAGCGCCTCTGCGCAAAGAGCAGACATCGATGCCCGCAGCAGATTTACGAGCTTGATTTCCCTTCGCTTTTACCGCGAGTGATCCGAATTGTGGAAGAGGTATTTCTTTGCGTATCGTCATCATAGCGGAAGACCTGTTTTCAAGAATGGGCGGCGGCGAGGTCTTTTACCGCAAGCTCATCGCCGACAATCCTACCATCGAATTTACCTATTTTCGTCGCCTTGAACCATGGGATCAGCCGCGTGCCCCGAACGCAATCGCGATTCCCGTTCTGACAAAGAAACGTCTAGTCGCTCGCATGCCGCTGTTTACCTCGGCTCGTAGTATCGAAGCTCTTGAGGTTGCAGACGCGTATGCGCGATCAATCGCGGGACAACAATTTGATATTTGTGATGTTCCGGACTTCGTTCTTGTCGGACCATGGCTGCGTGCGGCGCTTAAAACCCATTCAGTGTGCTTCGGGGCTATCGTACAGTCAATGCACGGGGTGCTGTCTGACTCGATTCGCCAAGACTGGGACCGCAGCCGAGCGGACTGTATCGATCTCGTTGGCCTTGAGGAGGCTCAGTACCGGGACGCTGACCATCGGTATGCGCTCTCTGCTCGTTATGCCGCTGAATGGCGAATGCGGACCGGACTTGAACCAGCGCTTATTGACCCCCTGTCGGTGATCACGGCGTCACCAGTAACTCCGCTTTCGGACCAGTCGGGTCCTCCGCAGCTGTTGTGCGTGGGGCGGCGCGAACGACGCAAGGGCAATGATCTCGCGATTGAGATTGTAGCTTGGATGTCTGCGAACAGTCATGGCGGACTGATTCACATTGGACCATCTTCAGCCGCAGGTCCCTCTTTGGGGAGCGACCGCATTCTGGCGGAGATGTCCGAACGCCGCGGGAGCACGTTTCAGGCAGTTGCTCCGATGGCCCAGATGGATTTGTTAAAACGCTACGCTGGGCGTAGCGTAGTTTTTGCGCCTGTTAGATATGACACGTTTAATTTGGTTGCTCTTGAGGCCGTCGCCGCAGGTGTGCCTCTTGTGATTTCCGACCGCGCGGGTGTGTGTACATACCTTGCCGATCTGCCTAAGCCGCCGCCACACCTTCGCATCGATCCCACCCGCCCCGAGGCGGCCGCCGCGCGTTTGGCTGGTTTTTTGGCCGGATATGACGAGATCCGTCCGGCGTGCATTGAAGTCGCCGCAAGTCTAGCGTTAGAACGCTCACCGCTGTCACTCAGCGGGATTTACCAGGACGCTATCGAAAGGGCTATGCCCTGCCATCGATCGGCGTTGTCCATCGGCTATGGGAGTGCACCCCAACGGATACTTCGCCAAAGCGCTCGAGGCACTCTTGTCAGCATTCGAGCTGGGCTGATGGCTATCGGCCTCGACAAGCGGTTTCCGAACGCGTGGGGTAGGCTACGGAAAGTTGGCAGACAGCTGCTTCGAGACCACGCCACGCCAATGGATATTTTCGAACTGGCAGAGCGCGTGAACGCGATGCCGGAACGAAGTAGCTCTGATCTGGCTGACAAGATCGAATTGATCCGTAGCTGTAGCCCGCACATGGTAGGCCGTACCGCTGTGTGGCAGGAACTTGCTCGCTTGCACCGATTACAAGGACAGGATCTTACTGCCGCTGCTTATGCGCTGCGCGTGATGCGCCTGCGCGGTGGTGATCGAGAGGGCGCGCTGGACTGGGTCGGTCCCATTCTTATCGCGAATGGGCTTTCGGATATTGCCAACGTTGCCAAGGCCCAGTTTGGGCCGAAACCCTCGATTCACCTTAAGGAACTGATCGAGGCGCGAACGGCTCGCTTGCAAGTGCCCAACAAAACGCCAGAAACGGTTGTCCGCCATGACCAGCGTACCCCGTGTCGCGATCCCAAGGTCAGCGTAATCGTCTCTCTTTACAACACAGGAGCTAAACTCGCGCGTTTTCTTGAATTGCTACAACACCAAACCCTGATTGCGAAGGCAGAGGTCGAGCTGGTCCTTGTGGATGCGAACTCACCGCAGGACGAGTGGTCCACCGCCAAGCAGCGACTCGGTGCATTCGCGTGCAGTGTGCTTTACGTGCGCACCCGGGAGCGTGTGACGATTCAATCCGCATGGAACCTGGCGGTACGCGAAGCACGCGCACCCTATCTTTGCTTTCTAGGGGTCGATGAGACCTTGTACCCCTTGGCCCTTGAGCGGTTAGCCGATGAGCTGGATCGTAATCTATACGCGGACTGGGCTATGGCCTCTAGTATCGCATGCGAGGTAGATGTCAACGGCGGTTTTGCCAGCGACAAGGTGTTCTACGATCGGTCCGATGCAGCGCGCGACATGGTGTTGTTGGATACGACCTACTTGTCTTGGGTGGGCGGCCTCTACAGGAGAACCTTGCATGATCGCTTTGGGTATTATGATGAGACGTTTCGAGCATCGGGTGACACCGAATTTAAAATGCGAATCCTCCCAAGCATTCGCGTCGCCTACCTGCCTGTGACCCTCGGCCAGTTTTTGGACTATCCGGACGAACGGACCACAGCGAGCGTTCGTGCTGAGATTGAGGATAGCCTCGCCTGGTACGCCCACCGATCATCGCCAGGGGTGGGTGTCATTACTCGGCATTACAGTATCACTGAACTGATTCAACTCTTGCGGTGGTGCGGGTCGCGTCGCAAGTGCTATTCCAAGACGCCGAGTACAGATGTGGAACTGGGGGCTGCAGTCGCTGGAGTGCTAACAGCTCGGCCGGACGCGCCTTTGTGGGCCAAGCGGTGCTTACAGATCTTCACGAGTCTTCAACGAGACCTGCGTAATCACGACGAGGCCCCAGGGCCACGCGCCAAGAAAACACGGAACGAACTGTTCTTCAATCGCTGGCGATCTATGCAGGTAGAGCTCTCTGAATTTCTAGGTGCGTCCGTAGACTTGCGCGGCCTCAATGATAACAGGTTTGACCAGCACTCATGGTTTTGGATGTCTTAGAGCCTCTAACGGAATGACCTAGAACGACACCAGCCAAGTTTCTACAGTCGCGCCCGCACAAGGAGGTGCAGTCATGGCAAAACCGCTGATCGGTGACGAGTTATGGGAAATCATCGAACCGTTGCTCCCGGTGAAAAAGCGTCGCTTCCGGCACCCTGGCCGGAAGCCGATCGACAATCGAAAGGCTCTTTCGGCAATTCTTTTCGTTCTGCGAACGGGAATCCCGTGGGAGTACCTGCCCCAGGAACT
>Ga0214923_10004053_pt1 | contig 18012 bp, 19 predicted proteins | sample LL1510_MetaG_FD_177993 | JGI IMG/M metagenome (GOLD analysis project Ga0214923, IMG submission 177993) | Freshwater microbial communities from Lake Lanier, Atlanta, Georgia, United States - LL-1510 | ecosystem: Environmental > Aquatic > Freshwater > Lake | place: USA: Georgia | collected... | reverse complement strand
AGTGTTTGTTAGATAACATTTCAAATACTTTTTTGTAATGGATACCTGTAGTAGCAATATGCAAATTGTGTTTGGTATTTTGCAAAAACACTGATATGCCATAGTGATCCTTAACAATTGGACTGTGTTGGTATAGAAGTATTTTAATCATTGGAGAATTTCTGAGTGTTTTATCAATGATAAATTGCTCATACGAATGTCCTTCAAAAGTTAAGGCAACAGTTTCAATTCTGTCCAATACAACGATTTCTTGAACCCTCTGTCTTAACAGATAATTGCTGTAAGTTGCCCTTTTTAAGAATTGTGTAGATGCCTTTAATAATAAAGCTGATTGGATTGGCTCTTTTCTAATTTTACTAATACCGAGAAAAAAGGATTTGAAACTCAAGATACTTATTTTTATTAGGTACATTGGATTTTCACTTGGTCGTAAAAATTTAGGCATTAAGAGTCTTTCAATGTCACTCGATTTTGAATGTATTGATTTGCTATTGCTCGCAAAACCAAAAACATTATGATTTGTATAGATTATTGATACTTTTTTACCTTGATTTTGAAAATACTCCGGCATTTTCCAAAAAAACTGATCGCCGTCCGTATGAGTAATATTCTGTCCAATACCGTGCGAGACAAATATTACTTGTCTTTGCCTGCTTAGTAACCTAAACAAGTTGTATTGCCTTACAAATATCAAACTGCAAATGACCATACAAATTACCGTGATAACACCAATAAACAGTTCAATTACAAATTGTATCAAGGAGACAGCTCTTAGAAATTTGGTATTCAAAAAACTATATTTGCGCATTTGTTCCGGCGTTCCCTTAGATATTCTAAAAAATGGATTGACTAAATTCTCAGAATTAGATAATTCTTCAAGTAGATTCTCGAGTTTCTGCGAGATTTCGCTGGCTTCAATTATCATTCTATTCAAAAAATCTGAGTTAGAATGGATCTTTGATAAGGATCTTGACTTAAAATCTCCAACACTTCATTAGCTTCTAATTCTGTATTAACCGAAGGATAGTTATCTTCTACCTCAACACCATAGACTTGATAGTTCAATTCAATTAACTTCATTTGTTCTATCGATTCATTGGTTTCAATTATTTGAGCGGGCAAGTTTATTATTTCGTTTAAGCACTTATGAGAGATAGCAAATAAACCACATATTTTCTTAGTGAATATCATTTGGGTTGCTTCAGATGCAATTGACCCACTCATTCGAAATATGTTAATTAAAGAATTATCATGTCTAATTAAACACTTAACTACATTTCGATCACTCAGTTCTGAGGCTCTTTTAAGATTCGTAATTAAATTGTAAAAAGGTGAGGAATTCTCCTCTTTGATGGTTTTAATGAGCAGTTCAAGGTTTCTAGGATCGATCAAAATCTCATCAGCTTGTAAAATTATATAGAAATCCCAATTCAAAATCTTTGCAATTTCTCCTGTCCTGCTTAATCCATTTTGGTGACTTTCAGAAGTTAACATAACTTTCGCACCAAAAGTTTCGCATACTGTTTTAATCTCTAAACTATCTGTCGCAACAACAATTTCAGCTTTTTCTTCAATTAAATTGGCACGTTTCCAAACGTGCTCAATCATGACTTTGCCAAGAAATGGTTTTAAAACTTTATTTGGAAGTCTTTCGGACTGAAGCCTAGCTGGAATGACGATTCCTATTTTCAATTTGGAAGAACTCCACAATCAACATTGATAGATTGACCAGTTATACCACTTGCTTCTTTAGAGCTTAGAAACAAACAAAGTTTCGCTACTTCATTTGCGGTTGGTAATCTTCCCAATGCTGTCTGTGAAACCGCAAAATTTTTAAGAAATTCTCTTGTGTCGTCCCCGCTTGGAGATTGCTCATTTTTAAGCGCCGTTAAGAGCCCTGGTGTATCGATTAGAACTGGGCAAACAGCATTAACTCTAATTCCTTGCGTTCCTAACTCTTTACATAAACTTTGCGTTAAAGCTGTTACTCCAAATTTTGTAGCAGAGTAAGCGCTGTTATTAGTCGTACCACGCTTAGCTGCTAAGCTCGAAATATTGATAATTGAACCACCTTTACTTAAAGTGCTTGCAGCCGCTTGAGAGCCCCAAAAATAACTAAACAGATTTGTTTCGAAAATGTTGGTTAAAAAATTTTCATCAATATTTTTTAGCTCTCTCCATTCGGAGTAGCCTGCGTTATTGATATAGCAATCAAGTGAACCTGACCAATTATTAGCCTCGGCTACTAACATATAGTGATCTTTTTTATTTTTAACATCAATCTCTACCTGCTTTACTCTATTTGCAATCTTTTCTGGAACATCACTGCGGATGGTCCTTGAGCCACTTACTACATTAAAACCTTCTCCGGCAAAGGCTTGCACTAATTCCCAGCCAATACCTTTAGATCCACCTGTAATTACTACAGTCTGAGACATAATTTAATTAAATAGTCATGGCAGAAAATCCGCCGTCTACGATTAGTTCAGTGCCTGTAACAAAACTTGAAGCACTCGACGCTAAATATATTGCAGCACCTATCAATTCAGTTGTCTCCCCAAATCTATTCATTGGAGTGTGATTTAAGATTGCTGCTTCGCGTTCCGGTGTAATGAAATTTTTTCTGTTCCACTCTGTAGGGAAAAAACCTGGGCGAATTGCATTGACTCGAACACCACTCTTACCCCATTCTCTACCCAAGTTTTGAGTCAAATTCCTTATCCCAGCTTTAGCAGCGGAGTAGGCATATGCTTTTGAAAGTGCTGGGTCAGCAGAAGCTGATGAAATATTTATAATAGATCCACTTGAGTTGGCCAACATGTGTTTTCCAAATACCTGACAACCCAAAAAAGTAGCAGTTAGTTGTGAATCAACAACCCTGTGCCAATCTGATTCATCTATTTCTAGAAAAGGTTCTGGACTATTAATTCCTCCACCATTAACTGCAACGTCAATTTTTTCAGAAAATTGCAATAGAACTTCCATCATTGAATTCAGTTCACTCAAATTTGTGGCATCGGCATAAAGTCCTAGAGTTTTAACTCCATACTCAATACTAATTTCCTTTGCAATTTTCTCAGCTTTTTCAACCCTTAAATCAATTATGGCAACGTTAGCTCCGGCTGACGCAAATCCTTTGGCAAGTGCTGAACAAACATGGCCTCCCCCTCCAATGACTGCTGCAGTCTTTCCTGTCAGCGCAAACAATTGTGAATGAGATTTAGGAGCAGTAAAAGTATTATAAGTCATTTACGAAAACCTTGCATAACTTTTTCAGCACTATTTGCCCAAGAATCAAGTACAAATAAATCTGATGAGGCAATTATAAAAGTGTAGCCCATAGACAAAGCGCTATTTACTGAATCGGGGTTGAAATCACTGAGCTGTGTACCGCAAGAAATTCCACGTTCGGCACAAGCATTAATTACTTTACTCTCGGCTTCTTTGACTAAGCGATGAAATTTTTCCCCTGGAACTCCTAATGAGCCCGAAAGATCATACGGACCAATCATTATCCCGTCTAAATGTGGATTAGAAACTATTTGCTTTATATTCTCAACAGCAGATTTAGATTCAATCTGTGCAATAAAAATAGAAGACTCATTCCAGTTTTTTACGTACACATTAAAATTACTTCCATAACCTTGAGCCCGATTTACGCCAAAACTTCTTTTACCTATAGGTGGATACTTAACATCGTCTACCAAGGAATCTAGCTCTTGTTCGCTATTGACCATCGGAGCAATTAGCCCGTCAGCCCCGGACTCTAACAGCGGCTTTATCCAATCATTTGAGTGAGAGACAGGTCTAGGCAAACATGGAACTTTATAGTACTGACTTGCGGCGATGATTCGTTGGGCTTGCTCAAGATTTATTGTGCCATGCTCCATATCAATAGCCAAAAAATCAAATTTATGGGATGCAAAAATCTCTGTAATGGATGGATGAGCAAACGATACCCAAGAGCCAAAAATTAACTCTCTATTACGAAGCCGAAGCTTTAAGTCACTAGTTAGCATCGTGCCGATGAAGTAAACCGATTAATTTATTATTTGAATCAATAATTGGTAGATCCCAGATTTGTTTAACGCTCATCAGCTCTTTTAATTTATCTATATCGTCATCTTCATGCGCAACTGAAGGTTTGCTGATACCAAAGCTTAATGCATCCGCTATTAATAAAGCTGGTAACGGACTTTGTTTTGTCAGAAGTAAGCGGCGTAAATCACCATCAGTAAGCAAACCTTTTAGGGCACCGGCTTTATCCACAAAACAAGCTATACCCAATCGCTTCTCGCTCATCAGATCTAAGGCTTTCTTGAGGCTTGCGTTCTCCTCAAGTACGGGAATATCAGAAAGTTTCTTCATCTTATCTCTAGCTTTAGTAGACATTGTCTTCCCCATATTTCTCTAATAAATCTAATCTGAAGTTATGGATATCACGTGCTTGACCTAATACATGCCGTAAGTGCTCAATGTTTAGTACAGTGTTTGGATCTGATAACGCATTCGGTGGATCGTTATGTATTTCAGCAAAAATTGCATCGATACCTGCTGCAGTTGCTGCTCTTGTAAGCGGAGGTATAAATTCTCGCTCACCACCAGAAATCTCACCCATTGAAGTTGGCATTTGTATTGAATGTGTAATGTCATAACAAACTGGATATCCAGTCTGGGCCATAATTGAAAATGATCTCATATCATTTACTAACATATTGTAACCAAAAAAAGTACCTCTATCTGCTAACAAGATTTGTGTGCCACCCGCTGCCTCTATTTTCCTAACTGAGTTCTTCATATTCCAAGGGCTCATGAATTGACCCTTTTTTAAATGTATTGGTCGGCCAGTTTTTGCGGCCGCTTTTAGTATAGAAGTTTGGCGGCATAAATATGCCGGTACTTGAACTAGATCGCAAACTTCTCCAGTAGCTTGTGCCCATGCCGGGTCTGAAAAATCTGAAGTAACTGGAATACCAAATTCTTTTCTTACCTCAGATAATATCTCTAGTCCTTGATCAATTCCTACACCATGAAAACTATCTGGAGATGAACGGCAGTCCTTATCGAAACAAGATTTATAAATCCAGTCAACATCAAGGTCATCACAAATTTTTGCGATTCGATCTGCCATCATTAATGCATGATCTCTATTTTCAATAGCACATGGTCCACCAATGAGGACTAATTTTCCATTGCCACCAATTTTTACTCGCTTAACATCACCATAGCCAATTTCTATAACCTTAGAAGTCATTTTTCCCTAAACCCCGATCGTTTCAATAATACACTACAGTATATTAAAAAATGAATAAAGATTACAATTCTACATGTTTTGTCTGGCTCAAAATTAAAATATTACGTATAAATTTTGAAATAGGGAGGAGGTTTTAATTTCTCATGACGGCAAGATTAAAGTTAATACAGAAAGTTAAGCTATTTTGGGATATTGACGGAACCCTGCTAAGCACAAATGGTGCTGCAGCAATACCATTTGCTGAAGCTATCTTTGAATTTGCTGGTACCAAAGTGATAATTGATAAAAAAAAACTCAGTGGTCATACAGATTATGAAGTAGCAATGAGTTTATTAGATTCGATAGGTATAAATACAAGTTTCACAGATATTACAACGATTCTCAATAATTACGCAAAAAAATTACCCAAATCCCTAAATAATGGTTTAGTCGAAAAGATTCCTTATGTTGAGTCAATATTGAAAACCTTGTTGACAATTCCTGAAATAGAGATTGCAGTTGGAACTGGTAATTTTCTGCCAGGAGCAATTATAAAGCTAAATCATGTTGGACTACTGAATTATTTTAATTATGATAATTTATTTTGTGCTTCTGAAAAATACTGGTCACGTGATTTGATTATAAATAATGCCAAAAATTCAATTAGATCTGATCAGATTGGAATAGTAATTGGTGATAGTCCAAAAGATATAGTTTCAGCAAAAGCTTCAGGTTTAAAAAATATTGCTGTCACTACTGGAGCACATTCACATAATGAATTAAGTGAGTTCAAACCTGACTGGATTCTACGCGACAAATATAAAATTGATGATCTCGTTTTTGGGTTAAATAGTTTGGTTCAATGTTTATGAGTAAATAAGTTTTGCTGGTATACCAAAACTTGAGTGGCTTGCCTTATGTATAAAAAGTAACACTTACGCTAACTTTCAAGATATGGAGATCTCTACCTAACCTGTAAGAATTTAGTTTTTAAATTAATATAATCACGGGTACAGTTTTAATTGTAGAGAAAGTGACAATTAGAAGTCCCATTGAAAATATCTATAGGTGAAGAAAAGAGAACAATAGGTATAAAAAATTACTAAATTCCTTCTGTTGTTGGAAATTTAAGATTGATTCCCATAATGAGTAACTATTCTAATTACCTTAACTTAAACGTTTAAATTAATCAAAAAATAAGAATGGATATAGAAGCGTTACTCTACTTTATTCCTCATAACTGAATTGTTTGAAATTTTTACTCAAAATTTTTCAATTATAATAACTCTATTTTAGGCAAATCATTAAAGTACTTTAAATAGAAAGTTTAGTGTAGCATTACGATGTAATTCTTTAAAGATACGGTGAAATGAGGAATATTGCAATCTGTAGCAATAATCATTCCGAGCAAAAATAGACTGAATTATTGTCTCGCGCAAATTAAATACTACAAAAAAGCCAACTTCCGTGGGACGTTAGTAATAGTTGATTCTTCTTCAAAATCAAGTTTTTTAGAGTTACAAAAAAATACTCAGAAAATGAACCTGACTAATGTTAAACTATTTCACAAACCTTTACTTACTACGCATCAAGCCATCTCGTTTGGTGTAAAACAAATTAAAGATACCTGTAACTATTTTGTATTTTCTGGGGATGATGATTTTTTTGTTGTGAGTGGAATAGAAAAGGCTGAACGGTTTCTTGACTCACATCCTGATTTTATTGGTGTGGTAGGGAAAGGAATAACTGCAAGGCACATACTTCTTGAAAACGGAATACGTATTGGTTGGGTGAGAACCTATTGGAAGCCAAGAAGTATCTCTGATATGAATAATTTAAAAAGAGTTCGTGCAATTTCAAAAAATTACTTGAATTTGGAATTTGCAGTAAAAAGAGTTTCTTTTTGTATAGATGATCTAAGTTTGATGAACCAAGTTTTTGGTTCAGTTAAATTTAATAATAGCACAGACTTGGAAATATGCTCTACTTTGAGTATTGCATTAGCTGGAAGAGTAAAATATTTAAAAACACGATTTTTAATAAGGGGTGATCATGATGCCAGACCGAACTCGCTGAAAAAATCCAATGAGATTTATCCAACTGGTAAACGAAAAGATAATTTTGTGTTGTATTTATCTACTATTCTCAATAAATATGATGAATCTATTAATTCTTATGGGGAAAATATAATTAACGATTTTTTTGTTTTAACTAATAAAAGAAAGCAAAAGAGGGAAGAAGGTTTTATGCGATACTACTTTTTCTATGTTCGAGTATTCAGAAAATTTTCTGGGCTATATCTTAGATATTACTATAGAAGATACTTTGAATTTTTTACCCGCTAATGAATGGTTTAGATGGAATTTTGAAGTTTTATAGATTATTGAGGCAAAAATACAAGAATATTAATGTTACCAATCACAATAAAATACAGCGGTTATTAATTAGTTATTTTGACAAGATCATTTATCCGCATTTAGATAATTTCAAATTTAGAGACAATTTAATTTTTTTTGTATTACCGAAGTTTTATGGCAATCATGCTAAGGATACAGCCGTTGGTGTTTATCAAATAGTTGACCCGTTAAGATCTTATTTAAATCAAATCGAGAGAAATCAATTAATTTATCTTTGGTTTCCTGATGACAACTCAAATCTTTTTTCATTATTAAAATTCCTCAAACAAGTTCATGCCTCAGGCCCTAAAAAAATAATCCTTGATTCACCCAATTTTAAATCTGCTAAGTTCAAAAATTTTGGAATCGATACTTATCGCTATCTTCAAAAAAAATACAAGCTAGATTTTATTGAGTTAGGTTGGGATACTCTGTCAGAAAAATGGTGGAAAGATGTGCTTTTGCAAGACTTTGATAGAACAATTTTAATATTGGATAATCCTCTTAAAAGATTGGTGCCTGAATCTCCTATTAGGTGTGGCAAGGCTATCTCAGTGGTCCCGCCATTCAATTTGAACCAAACTACTAAGGTGAATAACCACAGAAATATAGACTTTAATTTTATTGGCTCTGTGGGTGCGTATAGAAGTTACAGGCGTGAATATCTTGAGTATATATCCGAATTAAAGTATCAGAGTTTTATAGGTGCTTTTGATTCAAGAGGAGACCAATTATCTAGAAAAGATTTTTTAAAAGTCTTAGGTGATTCTAAAATTTCAATTAATTTTTCGATGACACATTCTGCAGAATTTCAACTAAAAGGGCGAGTTTGGGAAACGATGCTCTCTGGATCAATGTTGCTAGAACAAGACAATGATCAAATAAAACAATTTTTTACAGAAGGTATTCATTATGTTTCCTTCGCTAGTAAATTTGAATTAAAACAGAAACTACTACATTACTTGGATTATGATTCAGAACGTGTTAGGATCGCGCGTGCTGGGCAAACACGCGCGATAGAACTAATTCAGACTAGTGATATATTTAAGTATTTTATAGACTAACAATGAAATATAAATATGTAATTCTTGACCGCGATGGAACACTAATCAAGCATGTACCGTACCTTACAAAAATCAAAGATATCGAATTTCTACCAGGCGTTTTTGAAGGTTTAAGTAGATTAAAAAATATGGGTTATAATTTTGGCATCGTAACTAATCAATCTTTAATTGGGCGAAATTTTGCTGAAAAAATTGATGTCGATAGGATTAATTCATACATTCTTTACTGTATGAAATCGCACGAAATCAATATTGACTTTGTGTACATTTGCCCTCATGTCCCCAGTCAAAAATGTGCCTGTAGAAAGCCAAATATTGAGTTAGGCTTAAAAGCTATTGAGAATTTTTCAATAAACACAGCACTTTCCTATATGATCGGTGACGCGATGTCAGACATTCAGTTTGGACTTAACTTGGGGTTAAAGACTATTCAAATTAATCCTCTTGACAATGTGCATACCGAAGCAAATTTTGTTACTGATAATATGGTTGTTGCAGCTGAATGGGTGGTAAATAATGAATAAAATAGAAAGTCAATTAGTAATAAGCCAAAGAATTAATGAACTTAAAAACATACTTTTAGAATTTGAATCTGCATGTGAAAATCAAATAATTGCTGCTGCAGAATTAATTGCAAAGGCTATTTTAGGTGGTAAGAAAATTCTAATTTGTGGTAATGGTGGAAGTGCCGCTGATTCGCAACACTTTGCAGCGGAGTTAGTGAGCTCTTTTTCTAAAAATATTAACAGAAAAGCAATTTCTGCAATTGCTTTAACTACTGATTCTTCTATTTTAACAGCATTTTCTAATGATTTCTCATTTGAAAAAGTTTTTGCTAGGCAAGTAGAAGCTCACGGTAAATCAAATGATGTACTAATTGTTATTACAACAAGTGGAAATTCTAAGAACTGCTTATTAGCTACAGAGCAGGCAAAAATTATGGGTTTAAAAACTGTTGCCTTAACCAGTGTGGGTGCAAATATATCTAAGGAAGTTAATGTTTCTATTGAAATACCCTCCACAAATACTCAACATGTTCAAGAATGTCACATGGTTGTCTACCATATTCTGTCGGAAATGCTCGAAAATACCATTTTAGGAGAATTCGCTACGTGACAAATGTATTGGTAACGGGAGGTGCGGGTTATATTGGTTCAATGCTGGTTCCAAAATTACTTGAATGTAATTTTAAAGTAACAGTTGTAGATAATTTCATGTACCGCCAACCTAGCTTAGCTTCTGTGGTTAATCATAAAGATTTAAATCTTGTATATGGAGACGTAAGGGATCAAACATTAATTTCGTACCATCTTTCTAAAGTAGATATAGTGATTCCACTAGCTGCAATAGTTGGTGCACCAGCATGCAAAAAAGATCCAATTACTGCAGGTTTGATTAATAAAGATGCGACCATATGGCTCATCAATAGGCTCTCAACAGATCAGCAAATTATCATGCCTACTACTAATAGTGCTTACGGGAGTGGTGATGAAAATAATTATTGTGATGAAGAATCAAAATTAAATCCACTTTCTTTGTATGCGCAAGATAAAGTCCATGTCGAAAAATACTTAATGGAAAAAGAAAATGCTACCAGTTTTAGGCTAGCTACTGTTTTTGGCATTTCTCCTAGAATGCGTCTCGATTTATTGGTTAATAATTTTGTGCACAGGGCAATGACAGACCGCTTTGTAATTTTATTCGAAGGGCATTTTAAAAGGAATTATGTTCATGTTAAAGACGTTGTAGATGCCTTTTTATTTGGAGTTAATAATATCGATAAAGTTAAAGGTCAAATCTTTAATTTTGGTTTAAGTGAGGCTAATATTTCCAAGCAACAATTGTGCGAAAGAATTAAAAATCAACTACCCGATTTTACTTTTCAGGATGCACCTCTTGCAAAGGACCCCGATCAAAGAAATTATATTGTGTCAAATAAAAAAATAGAGGCAATTGGGATGAAGGCTAAAGTAACACTTGACGAAGGAATCACTGAATTAATTAAGGGTTTACCTATGTTTACCTCCTATCCTTATACAAATCTTTAATAAATGATTATTACCAGAACTCCATACAGAGTATCAATGTTTGGCGGTGGAACTGATCACCCTAAGTGGTTTAATGATAATGGTGGATCTGTTGTTTCTTTTTCAATAAATAAATATAGCTACATAACCCTGCGTGAACTTCCACCTTTCTTTTCTCACAAATTTAGAGTTGCATATTCCAAAGTAGAAACTGCAACTAGCGCTGAGCAGATTTTGCATCCTGCCGTAAGGGGGGCATTTTTAAAATATGCTAGTGGGCTTAAGCTGGAACTTCATCATCATGGGGATTTACCTGCTCAAAGTGGCGTCGGCTCGAGTTCCGCTTTTGCTGTTGGCCTCATAAAATCACTTTACGCAATAAATGGCGAGGATATTGATAGCTATACCTTGGCTCAAGAGGCAATCAATTTTGAGCAAAAAGATTTATCAGAAACTGTCGGGTCTCAGGATCAAATTGCATGTGCTATTGGTGGAATAAACCATATAGAATTTAATTCACCTAATATGTGGAAAATTAATAAGATTAATTTAGATTCAGATTACATAAGGGATATTGAATCAAGAATTGTACTTATCTATAGCGGTATACCTAGGTTTAGTTCAGATATATCAAAAGGCTTGTTAGATGGACTTGAAATGAAATCGCAGTTAATGAATAGAACAAAAGATTTGGCAAATGAATTCAATAAATTACTTATGACAAAAAGTGATTTAAGTTTAGTTTGTGAAATGCTAAAGGAAAGTTGGTCTATTAAAAAAGGTCTAAACCCATTTTCAATCACTCCAGATCTTGAAAGTTTCTATCAATCTGCATTACTTAAAGGGGCGAGGGCTGGAAAAGTTTTGGGCGCTGGAGGTGGTGGATTTTTTTTATTTTGGGTTGACCCAGAAAACCGAGAAAGTTTTATTAAAAAAATGACACCACAAGTTCATGTACCAATATCAATTTCATTTGAGGGCTCGACTCGGATTTTATAATGTATTTAATCCGCAAATAGGATATTATCAATTATGGATACTAAATGGACTATTGAATCCTTAAAAAATTTTGAATCTGATGTCGGTGACATTTTTAACTCAGGTAAAATCAAAGCGCCCGTTCATCTTTCTGATGGCAACGAAGAAGGGCTCATTGACGTTTTTAAAAATGTGTCAAGCAGAGATTGGGTGCTGTGTTCCTGGCGCAGCCACTATCAGGCATTGCTTAAAGGAGTACCCGCTGAATTAGTTAAAAGTGAAATAATTTCAGGTAGATCTATCTCATTATGTTTTCCAGAGTACAGATTGTTTTCCTCAGCGATTGTTGGAGGTCATGTATCGATTTCAGTAGGAATTGCTATGGCTGAAAAAAATAGTAATTCAAAAAATCACGTTTGGTGCTTTTTAGGAGACATGACGTCTGAGACTGGAGTTGCCCAAACAAGTATTAGGTATGCTGAGAACCATGATTTACCAATAACTTTTGTTATTGAAGACAATGGACTATCTGTTTTAACTGATACACGCAACGTATGGGCATCCACCAACTTGAGGTATGAAGAAATAAAAAGCCCTAAGGTGGTTAGTTTCAAGTATAAGAGTAAATACCCCCATGCTGGTGCCGGTGTTAGGGTGCAGTTCTAATGGGCAAGTACCAAGTTGAGCTTTCTAAAGCTATGGAACTATTGGCTTCAAATGATAGAACAGTTTTTATTGGTCAATCTGTAGCGGTAGCCGGAACAGCTATGCGGACAACGCTTGAAAATATTGATCCAGCAAAGCTAATCGAAATGCCTGTTGATGAAGATTTTCAAATGGGAGTTGCTAATGGTCTTGCAATTGCTGGGTACATACCAATTTCAGTATTTCCACGCTGGAATTTCTTGCTACTCGCTACAAATCAAATCGTAAATCATCTTGATAAGCTAAAAGAAATTTCTAGACTGAGTGTCCCTCCTAAAGTAATAATTCGTACAGGTATAGGTTCAATCAAGCCATTGCATCCCGGGCCACAACATACAGGTGACTTCACTGATGCATTTAAATTGATGTGTCCAAATATTAATATTGTTAGATTAGACAGTCACGAACAAATTGTTCCCGAATACCGTTTCGCTTTAGAAAGAGAAGATGGTATGTCTACAATGTTAGTTGAGTGGGGCGATAAATATGCAGAGTGATATTAAATGGCCGTTAATGAACAATAATCTCTTGAGAGAAGACCTTGACGCAGTAATTGAATTATTGAAACAGGAAGATCCTAAACTAACAAACGGCCCAAAAGTTAAGGAGTTCGAAGAGGTTTGGAGTAAATGGCTTGGTGTCAAGTATTCAGTTATGTTGAATTCTGGAGCCTCTGCAAATGATCTTACTATGATGGCTTTAAAAGAAATGTTTGGCTCATCTGAAGTAGTTGTTCCCGCATTAACTTGGGTGTCAGATATTGCCTCGGTGTTAATCGCTGGTCATACGCCTATTTTTGTAGACATAAATCCCAAAACGTTAGGAATGGCTACAGATCTAATTCTAAAATCCATCACGCCAAAAACAAAGGCGGTTTTCCTCACTCATGTGCTTGGCTTTAATGCGTTAACACAGGAACTAATTACTGAGCTTGATAAAAAAAATATTTTACTGATTGAAGATGTGTGTGAATCACACGGTGCAACACATGTTGGTGTAAAGGCAGGAACATTTGGGTGGGCATCTAATTTTTCATTCTACTATGCACATCATATGACCACTATTGAAGGCGGAATGATCTCAACTAATGATTTTCGCCTATATGAAATGTTGAGAATGATGAGATCCCATGGGATGGTACGAGAGGCTTCTAGCGATACTACAAAAAGAAACTATGAAAGAGATTATCCGGATTTAAATCCGGATTTTATCTTCGCATACCCATCTCATAATATGCGTCCAACAGAGATTAATGCAATCTTAGGTTTGTCCCAGATAAAAAGACTAGAGAGTCAAATCATTGCAAGACGTTCTAATTTTGAGAGATTTCTAGAAAGTATTGATGATAAATTTTTTAGAACTAATTTTGAAGTTAATGGAAACTCTAATTATGCATTTACATTAGTTCTCAATGAACCTGATTTTGAATTAAGAACAAAAGTTGAAAACAGTTTATCTAAGAGGGGGATTGAGTTTCGTAGGGGACTAGCTGGAGGTGGTAATCAGCTCCGACAACCGTATTTGAGGAAAAGGTTTGCCGAAATAGATCCAAAATCTTTACCAAATACAGATTTTGTCCATCACTTCGGTTGGTATATTGGAAACTACCCTGGGATAAATGCTCAAATATTTAAAGAGTTAGAGGCTCTAACTCTTTAACATATTCAGTGATTCCTTGGCTTAATGAAATCTTAGGCTCCCACCCAAGCTTTCTTATAGAATCATCGTTTAGAGTTTTTCTCCTAGCTCCACTTGGTTTTGATGCATCAAAAACAATTTTACCTGAATATTCAGTAACATTCTTAATTAAGTAAGCAAGATCATAAATTGAGACTTCTTTTTCCCCATTTAAATTAGTGACCTGATTACTAAACATATCTTGTGAAATAAAAAATTTTGTTGCAGCTGCCAAATCAATGACATTCAGAAAACTTCGGTAAGATTTACCGTCTCCCCAAACTACAACATTTGGTAGTTTATTTTGTTTTGCCTCAATAAATTTCTTTGCTAACATCGCAATCACATGTCCGTTTATCCCAGTATTCCAGTCTCCAACGCCATATAGGTTTGTTGGTATAATCGTGCTCCACTGATACCCAAATTGTTTTCTGTAAGAATTAAAAAGTTCAACTCCAAAAATTTTGGAAATCGCATATGCTTTGCTTGTTTCTTCAATAATACCTGTTCCTAAATCCTCGGGTTTTGATGCACTAAATTCATTGAGTGGGTAAATGCATGCAGATGCAAATTGAATCATTTTTACAATTTTCATCTCGTGGCACACTTTGGTTATAGATAATATGTTTTCCGAGTTATCACGCATTAGATTCACTGGTGAATCTATATTTCCTTGAATTCCAGCGACTTTTCCTGTTGCGTTTATCACGATTGTTGGGGCAAAATCCACAATAGATTTTTTCACTTTTGAGTAATCACACACATCTAGATCTTTACGGGTTAGTCCTAAGTATGAATCAAAATTTGAAAATTCTTTGGAGATCGCGGTTCCTATAAATCCATCAGCACCAAATACAAGAATTCTTGGTTCAGAATTCATATCAACTGTATAATTCACGCTTTAATTTGTACTTAAGTGTTTCGTTTATTGTATTAAGAGATTCTTGACCAAATTTACTCAAAATTACTTGTTTGAATTCTTCACTTGAATGATATTCAATAAAGGCTTCATCTCGAAATTTTAAAATTTCAGCAGCTGTTAAGAGTTCAGTTCTTAAAGGAAGTGTGTTTTCTGAATGGAATGAAAAAGCTGAATAAGATTTAGGTAGTTCAACATCATTTTCAAGTGCGTATTTATACAACTCACTTCCTGGCAATGCCATTGCGGCGTACATGTTCCAGCCAGCTGTATTGAGTTTCTTTGAAAATTTAAGTGTTCTCTTCATAGATTCAGCATCGTCACCTGGCAGTCCAACAATGTAATTAGCCATCACATTTATGCCGGCATCCTCTACCTGCTTAACAACTCTCTCGATATCAACATCCTCAAAGTTTCCCTTGGTCACTTCAAGTCTTACCGATTTATCAGCACTTTCAATTCCAAGTGCCAGCCATCTTATCCCCGCTGACCTTACAACTTTTAAGAATTCGGGGTCGGTGACTGTATCAATTCTAGAGTAAGACCACATCATTAGATCTTTTGCATATGGTTTCTTAGAAAGCTCTGTGCATAAAGGTACGTAGTGTTTCTTATAAAGCAAGAACATTTCGTCTGTTATCTTGATAGTTTTAACTCCAAGTTCTGACAATATGTCAAATTGTTTTAAGACAAATTCAGTTGACCAAAAACGCATGCCTTTATAAGTGCTTGCTACTCCTACCTCAATTTCATCGTTTCTATTTAAAATATTTATCATACAAAATGAACAGCCAAAATTACACCCAAGCGAAGTTTGAATAGCTGCGTAAGGACTTCTTAATTTTTCATTATAATTTGCATGCCAAGCTGGTGCGCGATATAAATCCAGTGGCTTATCTTTAAATGGTAAAAGGTCCCAAGCATAGCCAGGCAGATCTAGATCCATCCGTTTTGTTGGCACAATTGGAGATGCCGAGTTAATTTTTATTTGTCCGTTCTTTTGTCTATAGGCAATTCCTTTGATGCCTGCCAGAGATTCTGCCGTAAAGTTCTTAAGCTTTAGGATTTCCCAGAGCGCATAAACGCCTTCGTTTGTAAAACAAAAATCAATTGATGGTTCTTCTGTTAGTGCTTTAACTGGCAATGCTTGAACATACGAACCTACATATGCAATTTGGATATTTCTATCAGAAACTTTTAAAGCAGAGGATAGTTCAACCGCACCACTCATGTTTACAGTGCCTGCGTTTACATTCTGTCCATACACAACAAAAACAACTAATCTTGGACTTAAGGCCTTTACCCTTGTCACTTGTTCTGATATTGAAAGTCTTTCTGCATTAGCATCTAAAATTGCTACTGAATTGCCTTGGCTTCTGCAGGATTCGGCGAGGAGTAATGCCCAAGTAGGAGGCTCGATTGCAGCAACCGTTGATGCTAGTCCTTGATAAATTGCTTGTGCATTACCTGGATTAATGAATAAAACATCGGTAGCCATTAAGTTTTCTCCTATCTCTACTGCACACAAACTATTTTTGAGCCGATTTTAAACTCTACACTAATGATACCTGTTTGGTCGTTTTTTTCACCTTCCATCCATGAAATATTAAATCCGCTATTTTTTTCTATTAACTCAATTTCTGGTGAATTCAACATTTTTGGCTTATTGCTTACTATATTTAATTTAGAAATTGTCGCAACAGGAACCCCATCTTGACTTGGATGATTGCACGAAATCCACTCAACGTAAAAAGGGTGTGATGCATCTTCAAGTGTAGTAAGTACTCCCAATTGTTTCCATGATAATTCAGTTCCATCAGGTTTTTTTCTTTTTCCGTCCACTGCTTTTCTTCCAAGCTCTTTTTCAAAAACCTCTATATTTGTTGAGGAGATAACCCAACTTAACCAACCACCTCCTTCAATAACTTTTTTCTTAACTGATCTGCCAAACGGCGTTGAGTCTGTTGCTGGATGATCCATTGGACAAACAACCTCGATGTATTGGTTATTTAATAACGGAGCAGTAAAATTTCTCGTTCCAAACTTTGGATGGACGCCGCCATCAATAAAAGCAGTACCAATTTGTGAGCCAATTCGATTTACTACATCTGAGATTTGTTCATGTGAAGCTGCATAGGAAATATGGTCAAGGCGCATGAGAGTATTTTGCCTTACCTTTCAGGGTGCTAATTACCATTTTCTTAACGTAATTCACTCATCAATGCTTCAATAAGTAATAAAGGTGCTGAATTTTGGGCTAAATTTCGTCGGGTTTTTAAGATGGCTTCAATTTTACCAAGAGTTTTGGCTGGATTACTCGAAGCAGCCATTAATTTGATTTGCTCAATCAAATCTTGATTGATTAGCGAGTCAGTTGAATTCGATTGCAGTAGTAAAACATCGCGGTATAGCGTTGCAAGATCAAGAAGAGCTCGATCTAAGTAATCTCTGACCATTCTTGTCGATCTAGATTTCTGTTCTTTTTCTAACTCCTTCACAGCCTTTGATCCACCACTAGCCATTTTGCTGCCGGTAGCACCCCAAGCCTCTTTCAGTTTCGAAATTTCATCTTCATCTTTTTTCTCAGCATCAGCTAATGCTTCAGCTTTGGCTGCATCTACTAAAACTTGTGCTGCTTTAAATGCTGAGGCGATATTTTTTATCATTAAAGGCAACTTCAAAATACTTGCACGGTTCGCTCTTGCGTTAGCATCTGTTGCCAATCTTCTAGCTCGACCAATATGACCGCCAGATGCACGTGCTACAAACTCAGCTGTTTTGGCGTCTACTGCATCTCTTTCAATCAATAAGTTAGTTATTGCTTTGGTAGATGGTGTGCGCAATGACAGGTGTCGACATCTAGACCTGATAGTTGGTAATACATCAGTTAATGTTGGAGCGCAAAGTAACCAAATGGTTCTTAAACCTGGTTCTTCAATTACTTTCAATAGCGCATTCGCTGCAGAATCAGTTAAGCGATCAGCATCTTCAATTACAACAACACGATAATTTG
>Ga0214923_10004052_pt1 | contig 18014 bp, 12 predicted proteins | sample LL1510_MetaG_FD_177993 | JGI IMG/M metagenome (GOLD analysis project Ga0214923, IMG submission 177993) | Freshwater microbial communities from Lake Lanier, Atlanta, Georgia, United States - LL-1510 | ecosystem: Environmental > Aquatic > Freshwater > Lake | place: USA: Georgia | collected... | reverse complement strand
GCTTGCGGCAATGGTCGTCGTCGCGGCCTGCCTCGTGGCGGCAGTCGCCCACGCCTGCACGCGCGCGGTCTATCTCGGGCCGGAGGGCCAGATCGTCACCGGCCGGTCGATGGACTGGCAAGAGGACATGCGCACGAACCTCTGGCTGTTTCCCCGCGGGATGAAGCGCGACGGCGGACTGGGCAGGGGATCGCTCGAGTGGACCAGCCAATACGGGAGCGTGGTGGCCTCCGTGTACGAGGGCGCCACCGCCGATGGGATGAACGAAAAGGGGCTCGTCGCCAACATCCTCTACCTTGCGGAATCGGAGTATCCGGCTGCCGATGACCCGCGGCCGGTGGTCAGCGTCTGCGCCTGGACGCAGTACGCGCTCGATCGGTTCGCCAGCGTCGAGGAGGCGGTCGCGGAACTCCGCAAGGAGGCCTTCCGCGTGGTGCCCGTGATGACGCCGAACGGCCGCCCGGGGATGGTGCATCTGTCCCTCTCCGATGCGACCGGCGACTCGGCGATCGTGGAGTATGTCGGCGGGAAGGCCGTCATCCACCACGGCCGGCAGTACCAGGTGATGACGAACTCCCCGCTCTTCGAGCAGCAGATCGCCCTCGATCGCTACTGGCGGGAGATCGGCGGCACCGTGATGCTGCCCGGAACGAACCGCGCGGCCGACCGGTTCGCCCGGGCCTCCTTCTACATCAGTGCCTGCCGCCAGTCGTCCGACCCGCGGGAGGCCGTGGCGGACGTCTTCAGCGTCATGCGGAACGTCGGCGTGCCACGCGGGATCACCACGCCCGACAAGCCGAACATCTCCTCGACCATCTGGCGCACCGTCGCCGACCAGAAGCAGCGGGTCTATTACTTCGAGAGCACGTTCTCCCCGAGCGTCGTCTGGGTGAAGTTCGCCGACCTCGACTTCGGTCCGTCGTCGGGCGTGCGGAAGCTCCAACTCGACGGCGAGCCCGACCGCGCCGGCAATCAGACCGGCGGTTTCCGCCCGGCGGAGCCGTTCCAATTCCTGCGGCCGAGGTGATGGTGGCCCGAGGAACGTCACCGTGACCCACGTCACCGCGGTCATCGATGCCGGCAGCAGCGGCACCCGGCTCTTCCTCTACCGCGTCGAGCCCGGCCGATTCGCACGTGTCGAGAAGCTCCTCGAGAAGGAGTTTCCAACGATGGCGTCGGGAGCCAAGGAGGACGGGATCAACAACTTTGTCCGGCCGGACGATCCGGCGGGGCAGGCCACCGTCGTGCCCGAGATCATCGATCCGCTGCTCGAGCACGCCGCCCGGTTTCTCGTCGATGCCGCCATCGAGCCGCGCGCGGTCGAGGTGAACCTGCTCGCCACCGCCGGAATGCGGTATGCGGAGCGGTTGCACGGCCGGCCGGCAGTGGAGTCGCTGTATGGCGTGATCCGGGACGGAATCGGCCGGCACGGGTTCGCCGTGGGGGACGTCCGGACCACCTGCGGCAGCGAGGAGGAGGGGATCTGGACCTGGATCAACCTCAACGACGTGCTCTATCGTGCCTTCGACGGCGGCCACGAGCCGGTGGGCATCGTGGAGGTCGGCGGCTCGTCGCTGCAGTTGACGTTTCCCACCGACGAGGATCCGGACCGGGTGCCGCACGTCCACCGGGTCGAACTCGCCGGGCGATGCTTCGCCATCTCGTGCCGGAGCTTCCTCGGGCTCGGCCAGGACGACGCCCGCAAGGAGATGCGGAGGCGTCTGGGCCCCGAGGGTTCGGCCGTCTGCTTCCCCGGAGGATTTCCGGCGGCCGCCGACCATGGCGACGTGATCGACGGTGTCGGTGCCTACCACCTCGGCGTCGACGGCCGGTACGACTTCGAGGCCTGCTCCTCGTCCTACGGGCGGATCGTCGAGGAGCGGTTCGCCGAGGCGGGCATGCCCGACCTCACGCATGCCCGAGGCGATTTCGTGGGCATCGACGGCGTGTATTACGCGACCGAGGAGTGGGGCCTGGCCGACACCCCCGACCGGCTGCCCGCGATGATCGTCGAGCGATGCGGCACCGTCGCGAACTTCCCGGAGATCGAGCGGTGTGAACGCACGCAGGCGCGGGCGGCCAACGCCACCTACGTGCACGTGCTCCTCTCGCTGCTGTTCGCGCGGACCGGTCGTCGGCTCGTGAAGGCGGTGCCCACACGGCGCGATGGTGACACGATTCTGACGTGGACGCGGGGCTACCTCATCGCGCGGTTCAGCCGCCCGTGAGACACCGGCGTCGCGCGACGGGGCGAACCGCGACGATCAGCCGATGACCGTGCGGCCGATCATCCCGGCCTGCTTGCCCTTCTTGACGGCCTTCGCGACCTTCGCGGCGGGCTTCGCCTTCGCCTTCGAGACGGCAACTTTCTTCGCCATGATGACACTCCTTGGGGTTGGGGCACGCGGCGTCCGCGATGCCTGGACTCGGAAACGGGGGATGCACAGGTGAACCGGCCACGTCGAGGGGCGTGGCGAACGAACAGGGGACTCCGGATCGGCGTCGGGACGCCGGCTGCGGACTCTTGAGAACACGAAGGTCAACGCCGCTTGGTCTTCGGCTTGGCCGACTTCTTGGCTGCCTTTTTCTTGGCCGTCTTCTTCGCACCCGACTTGGCGGCCTTCTTCTTGGCAGGCTCGGAGCGATCGACGGCCTTGAGCGACAACGGCCCCTTCCGCAGCGAGATGGTGCGATGCACCTTCCGATTCTTCTCGTCCTGCGCATCGGTGTCGCGCGCGGCCTTGCCGCGTCCACGGCCAGCCGCCCTGCCGCCGGCCTCGTTGTTGGTCTCCCGCATGCCCCACTCCTCGGCGTCGACGGCCTCGTCGAAGCCCATCATCACGACGTCCCCGACGTGGACGTGCACGTCCATGTCGTCGGCGCCGCGCCCCTTCTTCGCCTTGCCGATCGCGTCGGTGACCGCCCGAGCCGCGCGGGCGGCGAGTGCCTGCCTGCCGTCGCGGGGGGGAGACTTCTTCGCTGACTTCTTCTTGGCCTTGGCCATGCGTGCCTCGCTGAGTGAAGGGGTGACGCCGCCTCGTGCGGTTGCCGGCGATAGGCTAGCGATCCTGCCGGTCGGAGGGCAAACGCAACCTGCGGCCACGTGCGACGACCAGGGGAGCGGTGCGTGTTGCTCCGCCCGCGTCCGCTACGCGATGATGTCCCGGAGGACCGAGCCGCCCACGTCCGTGAGTCGGAAATCACGGCCGTTGTGGCGGTAGGTCAGCCGTTCGTGCTCGATGCCGAGGAGGTGCAGGAGCGTGGCGTGCAGGTCGTTGACGTGCACCTTGTTCTCGACCGCCTTGTAGCCGAAGGGGTCGGTGGCCCCGTAATGGAACCCTCCCTTCACGCCCCCGCCGGCGAGCCAGATCGTGAAGCCCTGCGGGTTGTGGTCGCGGCCCAGGCCCCCCTGCGAGTCGCTGGTCCGCCCGAATTCGCCCCCCCAGATCACGAGCGTGTCGTCGAGCATGCCTCGCGACTTGAGGTCGGCGAGCAGCGCGGCCGCGGGCCGGTCGGTGGCGAGGCCGCACTCGCGGTGGTTGGTCTGGATGTTGCTGTGACCGTCCCAGGGCACGTCGTCGACGGCGCCGTCGCCCGCGGCGTTCCTGCCGGCGAAGATCTGCACGAACCGCACGCCCCGCTCGAGCAGCCGCCGCGCCGTCAGGCACTGCTTCGCGAACACGCCGCACTTCGCGTCGGTGGTGCCGTAGAGGTCGTGCGTCGGCTGCGACTCCCGTGACAGGTCGAGCGCCTCGGGCGCCGCGGTCTGCATGCGGTAGGCGAGCTCGAAGCTGGAGATCCGGGCCGCGAGGTCGGCCTGCGTGGGCCTCGCCCGGGCGTGGAGGTCATTCATCCTCGCGAGCAGGTCGAGCTCCGCCCGCTGCGAGTCGAGCGACTGCCCTCCCCGCAGGGCGAGGTTGTCGATCGCGACAGGCCGCCGGGCATCGATCGCGAGCGCCTGGTGGCTCTTGGGCAGGAAGCCCGCCGACCAGATCTGGTCGTCGCCCCGTGGCTTCCGCTCGTGCATGACGACGAAGCTCGGCAGGTCCGCGTTCATCGTCCCGAGTCCGTAATCGAGCCACGCCCCCATGCTCGGCATGCCCGGCCGATTGAGGCCGCACATGAGCTCCATCGCGGCCGGCGCGTGGTTGTTGGCCCGCAGATGCATCGAGTGGATGAAGCACATCTCGTCCACGTGTCGGGCGAGCAGCGGAAAGATCTCCTCGTTCACCCACGTGCCCGATTCGCCGTGCCGTGCCCAGCGGAACGGACTCGCGAGGCACTTGCCGCTCGTCTGGAAGAAGCCGACCTGGCTGTCGGCCCCGGGCAACGGCTGCCCGTTCCTGGCCTGGAGCTCCGGCTTGTAGTCCCAGGTGTCGACCTGCGACGGCGCCCCCGGCATGAAGAGCCAGATCACGCGTCTGGCCCTGGGGGCGTGGTGCGGCGGCGCACCGGTCGCCCGATGCCCCGCGGTCGTCGCGGCGCGTGACTCCGCGCCGAGGAGCGTGGCCAGCGCGAGGGTGCCGAATCCGAGGCCCGCCTCGCGGAGGAATCGCCGCCGCATCGGCAGGAGCAGGTCGCCGATCATCGGGGGCATGCCGTCCATCGGTCGCGGTCTCCGGTCGTGGCGATCAGTCCACGTAGACGAATTCGTTGAGACACAGGATGAGGTGGCACGTGTCGGCGAGCGCCGCCTGCCGGAGCGTCTGGTCGTCGCCGGCCGCCCGTTCGCGCGTCTCCAGCAGGTCGGTGAAGGTGTCCCGCTCGGCCGGGCTCGGGGCCCGCGACAGGGCGGTCCTGAAGCAGAGTTCGACCGCGGCGGCGCCCGCCGGGGCCCTCGGCGGGATCGACAGGGCCGCGCGGGCCCGATTCGCGAGCTGCTCCGCGGCCGTGCGCACCAGCTGGGAGTTCATCAGTGCGAGTGCCTGGGTGGGCACCGTCGCCGCGGCACGGGCGCCGACGGGCTGGAGCGGCTCGGGCTGGTCGAACACCTGCAGGAAGCCGACCGGCTGGCTCCGCTTGACGTTCAGGTAGACGCTTCGCCGCCGGCTGTTGGCATCGAGTCCGGCGCGACCGTACATCGAGAGGTCGAGGATGCCGGCGACGGCGAGCACCGCATCGCGGATCGCCTCCCCCTCCAGTCGCGACGGCCGCCGGTGCCACAGGAGGGCGTTGTCGGGATCCTTGGCGAGGCGGGCGGCGTCGACCGTGCCGGCCTGGCGGTAGGCGGCGCTCGTCACGATCAGCCGATGGATGCTCTTGAGTCGCCAGCCGTCCTCCACCAGGCGGTTGGCGAGCCATTCGAGCAGTTCGGGATGGGTCGGCGCGTCACCCTGGGTGCCCAGATCGTTCGGTGTGCCGACGATCCCGCGTCCGAAATGGTGGTGCCAGAGCCGGTTGACGATCACGCGGGCCGCGAGCGGCCCGGCGCCCCTCGGCACGTCGGTGAGGATGGTCGCGAGCCCCAGCCGGGGATCGGGTGGCGGCGCGTCGCCGGAGGCGGCGAGCCATTGGCGCTCGGCCTCGTCGTCGGCGACGGTGGCGAGGACGAAGCCGGCGGCGGCCTTCCCCTTCTTGCGGTTGACCTCGCCACGGGCGAGCACGAACACGTCCTCGCTGCCGCTCTTCACGCCCTGGGAATTGCCGGAGATGACCCAGGCGCCGTTGGTCGCCGAGTAGACGCGGAGGAGGTTCGGCTTCGGCTCCTTCGCGTCGACCGTGGCGAGCGCCGCGTACACGCCCGCGGCCTCGGCGTCGAGTCGGCTGAACCACCGCAGCAGGTCGGGGGCCCGGGTGGCCGTCGCGTCCGTCCCGCTTCCCCGCGCGGCATCGACGAGCGTCGCGACCTCGCGGGCGGCCTGGGGGGCGGCACGACCGGCAAGGCCGGCGGCTGCCGGTTCCGCGGAGGCCGCGATGCGCACCGCCGCGAACCCGTGGGCCGTCCCCTCGAACTTCAGCTCGACCGTGAGCATCGTGCCACCCTCGAACCCCACCGGGGCGTCGAAGGCGAGGATCGCCGACTGGCTCGCGCCGGGCCGGCCCGACGTGGACCAGCCGGTGGCGGCGTCGGCGTCGACCGCCTTGGCCAGTTCGGCCCCCGGATCCTCGAAGCTGGCGGCGACGGCCGAGAGCTTCGGTGTCACCGCCGCGCGGCCCGGACCGGCGACGAGCGGTGCGGCGGTCACCTTCACCGTCGACAGCCGGAAGCCGCCTTCCGGGGAGATGCCCGGCCCGACGATCGGCTCCTTTCCGTCGCTGCGGTCCCGCGCAAGGGCCTCGAGCCGCAGGCCTGCGAGGTCCCTCTGGTGGGTCGTGAACGTGAGCGCGTAGGTGTCGTTGGCCTGCAGTTTGCCCGACGCGACCACCGCGTCGTCCGCCTCGCGTGCGAGCGTCGCGGACGAGGCCTTCATCGTCTGTGGCTCGAGCACGAGCCAGGCTGCGGCCTGTTGGACAGGGGCCTCGACGGCCAGCCAACGCGCCAGCCGGGTCGGCAGGACCTCGACTTCAAAGCGGTCCGCCGCGGCCGAGACGGGTGCCCGCTCGGCCAGCCACGCGTCCCGGTTCCGCTTCGTGGTCGACGGGTCGGGGTCGATGTCCACCTCGCGTTGCACCGCCTTGCCCAGGCAGGCGATCAACGCGTAGTAGTCGCGATGACCGATCGGATCGTACTTGTGGTCGTGGCATCGCGCGCAGCCGATCGTCATGCCGAGGACGCTCGCGCCGAGTGCCTGGGCCATGTCGTCGAGCTGGTCATAGCGGATCGGTTCGACGGTCTTCGCGGTCACCTGGCCCGGGTAGGGGCCCGCCACGAGGAATCCCGTCGCGGCCGTCGCGTCGTAATTGCCCGGCTCGAGCAGGTCGCCCGCCACCTGCATCCGGAGGAACTCGTCGTAGGGCATGTCGGCGTTGAGTGCCTTGATCACCCAGTCGCGATAGTGATGGGCACCGGGACGGTCGCCGTCGAACTCGTATCCTCCGCTCTCGCCGTACCGCACGGCGTCGAGCCAGTGTCGCGCCCACCGTTCGCCATGCCGCGGGCTGGCGAGCAGCCGGTCGACCACGCGGTCGTAGGCGTCGCCCGACGTGTCGGCCAGGAACGCCTCGAGTTCCTCGACCGTCGGAGGCAGCCCTGTCAGGTCGAAGGTCACGCGCCGCAGCAGGGTCTCCTTGGCGGCCTCCTCGTTGGGGGCGATGCCGGCAGACTCCTGCCTGGCGAGGATGAATCGGTCGATGTCGTTGCGGGGCCACGCGTCGTGCTCCACGCGTGGCGGCGAGACCGGGGCCAGCCGGCGATACGACCAGTGCCGGCGCCCCGCCTCGACGTCGATCGTGCGTTCCTCCGTGGAGGCCGCCGGTTCGTCGCGGGGGTCGGGTGCCCCCATGTCGATCCATGTCTCGAAGTCGGCGATCACCGTGTCGGGCAGCCGACCGGTGGGGGGCATCTCGAAGCCGTCGTAACGGATCGCGGCGAGGAGGAGGCTCTCGTCCCGCCTTCCGGGCACCACCGCGGCTCCGCTCTCGCCCCCCTTGTGCATTCCCTCGCGGGAGTCGACCTGCAGGTTGGCCTTGAGCCTGCCCGAGCGGAGGGCCTCGGCGGAGTGGCACTGGTAGCAGTGCTCGACGAGCACTGGCCGGATCTTCGACTCGAAGAACGTGATCTGCTCGGGCGTGGGGGCCGCCGCGGCGACATACGGCACGCCGGCCGCGCCCAGCACGCACGCGAGGATCGAGCATGCCACCCGCCGTGCGGCCTGCCGCGCGTGACACGAAGCGACGGTCATCATGACGGCTCGCGTCGGGGAGGAGTCGTGGTGGGCGTCCGCGGGCATTCGGGCGGGCCCGACCGCGTGCATCCACAATCATAGCCTCCCATGGCGTGCAGCCCTCGCTGCAGGTCAGCCCGTCGCCGTCAGCCGGACGCGGGCATGACGAGACCCATCGCGTCACGCAGGATCCAGAGGCCGAGCCCGATCAGGACGTAGGGAAGGAGGAGTCCCGACAACCGCCGCATCGAGGACGCGACGAGCCGGTGGTTCACGAGGAGATGCCCGGCCACGCACCACACGCCGGTCAATGCCCCGAAGACGGCACACAGCAGTGGCACGGCGCCGAAATCCTGGGCGAAAACCGGCACGTACACGCCGATGTTGTCACCCCCGTTGGCCGCCGTGACTCCGGCGACCGAGCAGACCTGCGGGAGGAAGCCGCTGCCGGCAAGCCGCGGCGCATCGTCATCGATGTTCGCGGCCTCTCCTCCCCGCCACGACGACCAGAGACGGTGAAGCCCGATCGCGAGCGGCGCGAGGCCCAGCAGCGCGATCCAGTGCCCCGGCACGGCGACGGCGCAGGCGGCCGCCAGGACGCTCGCCGCGACGAGGGCGCCGATCCCCGCGTACTGACCCGCAACGACGGCCCGGCGGTCGAGTCGGGGATCGGAGAAGAACGCCATCAGAAGGAAAATGTCGTCGATGTTCGTCGAGGCGAACAGCGCGGCCCCGATGGTGAGGGTCTCGATCATGGCGGACTCCATCCGTCGGCCGGTCGGGCCGGGGTCACTGCCCCATGATCGCGACGGCCCGCTCGAGGTTCTCGGTCGAGATCCTCATCGGGCCCGTCATCGGTCCCTCGAGATCGAGCACGATGAAGAAGGCGCTCGCGACCATGATCGCGCCGAGGAAGGTCGCCACCGTGATGGCCGTGTTCGGATTGGCGAACAGGCCGAAGATGAAGAACTCGAGCGCGAGCCACGCGAGCAGCACCAGCAAAAAGACCGTGGGCGTCGAGGCCGCCCGCTCCGTCTTGAGCATCCAGCGGTCGTGCATGATGTCGACCGCGAGATCGACCGCCCGGGCCTGGTGCGCGGCCTCGGCCTCCGACGTCGGCACGAGTCTTTGGATTTTCTTGACGAGCTCCTCGTAGTGCCTGCCCCGCTCCACCGCCCGCAGGTCGGAGTGCGAGTCGCCCTCGGGCGACTTGATGCGGTCGATCCATTCCTGAGCCGTCTCCTTCAGTTCTCCGCGGAGCGGCTCGGCCTGATCGCCGAGGTTCGCGAGCACGCGGTCGATCGACACGAGCCGGACGGCCGTGTCGGCGGCGATCTTCGCCGCATGGTCGAAGGAGTTCTTCGCGTCGGCGGTCACGAATCCCATCACGACCGCGGTCAGCATCGAGAGCATGCCGAGCACGGACCGCACGCTCGCCTCGGTGGCGTCGTCGGTGAATTTCTCGGGCAGGAAGCGCTGGCAGCGGAAGCCGACGAGGGCCGCGACGAAGATGGCGATGAAGACGAACGCGGCGAAGCTCAGGGCCGACATGAATGCTGTCTCCAAAATGACACAGGGGGGCCGGATGCGGCGGCAAGCGTACTCCCCGCAGGCCGAGGACACCAACGCCACGGAGGTCTGGGCAGGCCGGGGCGGCGTGGGTGGCTGGGGCGCCTCGGCCCGGTCGGGCAGCCCTTGCATCGGAGCGGGGCTGCCCCTACTTCTCCCGCCTCCGGCGAGGGCGCCGAGCGATACGGGCTTCGATCCATGGCGTGTTCCGACTCATCGATCGCCACGTGGCGGCGGCTGGCTCCCGGCGTGCTCGCGACGGTGGTGATCTGCGCGGCCGCCGCCGGCTGCATGGGCTCGTGGGCCATGCGCGGCACGAGGCTCCACTACAACAAGAGCCTCAGCTACACCGCCTCCCAGGAAATCCTCCTCAACATCGTGCGGATGCGGTACGGCGAGACGCCCACGTTTCTCGACATGCCGAGCATCGTGAGCCAGTCGGAGGCGAAGGTCGACGGAACCGCGGGCCAGGTCGCGGACCTGCAGGGCGTCGTCGGCGGCAATTTTACGCTGCGCGACAGCCCCACGCTCTCCTACCAGCCACGCACCGGCAACGACCTCGGCAACTCGATGGTCAAGGCCCTCAAGGCGGAGGTGTTCCTCGACGTGCCGCCCGGCAACGACACCCGCACGTTCATGCTGATGTTCATCGACAGCATCAACGGCGTGCGAAACTCCCCGTCCGCGACGTCTCCGTCGAGCCGGATCCTCGAACCGAACGACGACTACCGCTACGTCGTCGACCTCTACGCGGCCCTGCAGAACCGCGGGGCGGTCATCGTGAAGGTGGCGACGCGCGACGAGAAGCCGCAGGGCTCGCCGATCCCGGCCGACCGCGTGCTCACGTACGACATGTTCACGGCGGCGGACAACGGCTACCTGTTCCAGGTGGCCGGCGACGAGGCGGTGCTCCTCAAGCGGTCCCGGTTCGCGGCGCTCACGATTCAGCCTGAGAGCGGCACGGCTCCCGAGGTCGAGGAACTGCGGCGGATGTTCCGGCTCAAGCCGGACAAACTCGTGTATCGGATCAAGTCGCAGGAGGACGACGAGATCGATCTCAATGAGGTGGCGGCGGCCGGCGGGCCGTCGTTCGTGGCGGAGCCGCTCGTGATGCCGCAGCCGGGCGGCACCGCCGAGGACGTCGAGGTGCTGCCGGCGCCTGAACCGGCCGTCGAACTCGCCCTCGAGGGGCCGACACCGGCCACCCCCGTCTCGGTGCCGGGGCCGACGGGCACGCTCACGATCAACGTCCGCTCGGGCTATCAGGCGATGGCGTTTCTCTCCAAGGGCGTGGACGTGCCCGATGCGCACGTCCGTCGCGGCACGGTGCACACGTTCCAGAGCCCCGACCACCGGCCGTTCGACGGTCGACAACTCACCCGCGGTCTGTTCCGCGTCTGCGTGCAGAAGCACAAGCCGTTTCACAGCGACCTCGCGGTGCATTACCGCGGTTACTGGTTCTACATCCCGCAGGACGACGTGCAGTCGCGGACGACGCTCAATTTCCTCAAGTTCGTGACGGAAACGCGGTCGGAGGCTGGTAGTGCGCCGGTCCTCACCCTGCCGGTGAACTGATGACCGCCATGAAGACGCCAGTGACAACCGGTGGCGATCGGGTGCGCCCCGCCGGCCTCGCGCTCGCGGCGGCGGCCTGCTGCGTCGCCGCGGCGGGCTGCATGGGGTCGTGGATGATCCGGGGCACGCGGGTCCACTACAACCAGAGCTTCAGCCACACCTCGTCGCAGGAGATGCTCCTCAACATCGTGCGGATGCGGTACGGTGAGACACCCACGTTCCTCGACCTGCCCTCGATCAACAGCGTGTCGGAGGCAGGCCTCGTCGGCGCGGGGGAGCAGCCCAAGGAAAGCGTCACGCAGGGCATCTTCGGCGGCGATTTCAGCCTCCGCGACGAGCCGACCCTCAGTTACCAACCCCGCCGCGGGGGAAATCTCGCCGATTCGCTGCTCAAGCACCTCAGGGCGGAGATTCTGCTCGACATCCCGCCCGGGAACGACTCGCGGATGTTCCTCCTGATGTTCGTCGACAGCATGAACGGCGTCCGGAATTCGCCCACGGCGACGTCCCTGGGGAGCCGGGTGCTCCAGCCCAATGACGAGTTCAGGCAGATGATCGACCTGTACATCGGGCTGCAGGATCGCGGCGCGGTGAAGCTGCGGGTTGCCATGCAGGATGACGAGGTGCATGGTCCCGTGCCGGGCGCCCCGGTTCTGGCCTACGACGCGGTGGTGGCCGCCAAGCAGGGCTACGTCTACCAGTCCTCGGACGACGAGGTCACGCTCCACAAGCGGGAGCGGATGGTGGTGATGGCGGTCAGGCCAGAGGATGCCGGGGTGGCCGATCTCGTCGAGTTGACCGATGTGCTCCGGCTCGTGCCGGACCGCAGCGCGTACGCGATCAAGTCGCAGGAGGAAGTGGAGATCGATCTCAACGAGGACACAGGAGCGACCACGCTGCCCTCCGGGCCCTACGAGGCGATCTCGATGAACGTCCGCTCCGGCACCCAGGCGATGGCGTTTCTCGCCAAGGGGGTGAACGTGCCTGCTGCACACGTCCGCCGCGGCGAGGTGCACACCTACCAGGGGCTCGACGGCCGGCCGTTCGACGCCCGTCAGCTCACCCGCGGGCTCTTCGCCGTCTGCGTGCAGAAGCACCGGCCGCTCTGGAGCGACCTGGCGGTGAAGTACCGCGACCACTGGTTCTACATCGCCGAGGACGACGTGCAGTCGCGGGCCACGCTCAGCATGCTCAAGTTCATCCTCGACGTGAACTCGCAGTCCGGCTCGGCCGGTCCGGTCCTCACGCTGCCGCTTCGCTGACGCTCGGTTGCCGCCGGCGGCCGTCACGCAGGCTCCCCAGGCACGTGAGCCCGGGCGATCAGAAGCGCACGACGAGGTCGCAGCCGCCGTAGAGCTGGCCGTAGGCGTCGCCCGTCGGCTGGCCGTCGGCCCCGGTCGAGATCCTGCCGAAGGGGAGGGCGGGACTGCCGTAGGCATCGGGCGAGTACCAGTCGTAGCGCAGTTCCGGCCGCACCATCCAGTTTGCCCGGGGAAACCAGTTGAGTCCCCAGGTGAGCGCCCAGAAGTTGCCGGCGAATCCGCCGGCGGCCGGAGCGCCGCCCGTCAGTGCGTTGCGGATCGGATAGAAGACGCGGGTGCCGTTGTTGTCGCGGAACCACTCGGCCCGCATGCCGGCGGAGAGGGTCTCCGTGAGCGTGAGATAGGCGTAGCCCGTGAGTCCGTACCACTGGGCGAGCCCCGGCAGCTGGCCGGCATTCTGGTAGTCGCCCACCGCGTTGAACTGCCAGGCGCACGAGTTCTCGACGGCGCACGTGAGGCGATCGTCGATTTCGACGACGGCGTAGACGGTGTACATCGTGAGATTGCCCACCGACACGCCGGAGACGGCGCCGGAGGCGTCGGCGACGGGCGTGTACTCGTTGCCACTGGTGAGCGCGATCCCCAGCTGTCGGCCGCCGTCGTCGCTCTCGAGCAGCGCCTCGCCGACGAAGCCGAGGTTGCTGCCGGCTCCCGGGTGGCCGGGATTGACCGCGCGAGGCATGCCGTCGGAGAAATTGTCCCAGCCGTTCATGATCCCGGCGTTGATCGAGATGCCCGCGTCGGGGTTCCACGACCCGAGCACGCCGGTGTGGGTGGTGGGCGTGCCGTACTCGAACGTGTAGTTGCGCGTCAGGAAGAAGTTGCCGATCGCGGGCACCACCTCGTAGCCGAGCGGCGTGTAGAAGTGGCCGATCAGGACCGACGCCTCCTCGTGCCCAAGCTCGACGTAGGCCTGGGGCATCGCGAGGCCGTAGTAGCGGCTCGACTGCCAGCGCGGCACGCCGATCGCGTCGACGCGATCGAACGGAAACGCGTCGAGTCCCCGGGATACCGCGGTCCACCAGTCGGTGCCGTAGAGCAGATCCACCCGTCCTCCCCAGCCTGCCTCGGCGCCCAGCGGACGGAGGCCTGTGAGGTAGAGCTGCTGGAGCATGAGCTGACCGTTCCGGTCGTCGAGAACGACCGGGCCGTTGAACGGACTGCCGAGCGAGTTGCCGCCGATGCCGAGTGCGGCCCAGCCGTGGATGCCGATGTCGCGTGACGCGAGGCAGTCGGGTGTGAGCAGCGCCGGCGGTGGGGCCTGCACCTGATCCGGGTCGCGGGCCCGGAGTTCGAAGAGGTCCTCGAGCGGCGGCACCTCACCCCTGGCCGCGCTTGCCCAGCCGGCAAGAGCCACCAAGACCGCCCCGAATCCTGTTCTCGTCGCGCGCATGTCCTTTGATTCGACACCCGCGTCGATCCGGCGTGAGTGCGCGGCGGTCCCGCCGCGCCCCGGTCAGGCGACGGTCGCTTCCCAGACGGCATGCTGCCCGAGGCACTCGTCCACCGATACCCGGATGAGCGGCGGCGCGGGGCGACCCGCCGCGGCGAACGCGGCCAGCACCTCGCCCCCGATCCACCGCGCGATCCACTCGGCCGACGTGTTCGCCACCGGCAGGAGCACGCATTCCTCCGCCGGAAAAATCCACCGGCGGTCGCGGAATCGCACGGTCGTCTCGGGCAGACCCGTGGGCCCCGGCAACGTCGCGACGGAGAGCCAGCGGTTCTCCGTCGGCAGGAGCATCCGGTGATCGAGCCGCGACACGACCGCCGTGACCGCGTCGCGCAGCGCGATGAAATCCACGACCATTCCATGGGCGTCGGGCTCTCCCGCCACGTCCACGCCCACGGTCCAGTTGTGGCCGTGGACGGCCTCGCAGACGTCGTCGGTGAGCGTGATGAAGTGGCCGGCGGAGAAGACGTGCACCGCCTTGCGGAGCCGCACCTCGTAGCGTTCGTTCATGGCGTTGTCACGTCCGGTCGGTGTCGGTCGTTCGATTCGAGAGCCCGGTGGTCTCCGGTCGGGGCTGACCCGAGGCCCCCGCGAGGTCGAGGCAGCTGAGCACTCCACCGCATCGGACCCCAGCATACGCACAGCGGCAGTAGCGGGGGATCGTGCCGACCGTCTCGAAGCCCATGATCCGCGCGAGCCGCAGGGCTCTGGTGTTGATCTCGGGAGTGATCCCCAGGAGCATGTCGACGAGCGGCGCGCCCGTGGCGTCGGTGAGATCCTTCCAGTGGGAGACCATCGCCTTGCCCGCGCTCCGCCGGAAGGGGCCGATGACGCAGAAGTGCGCGAACGCCGAGTGGTCTCCCGCATGGGTCAGCCAGCCCAGCGCCAGGGGGCGGCCGTCGGCCCGGGTGCAGGCCAGTGACGCCATCACGTGTGGCTGGCGGAGAAACGCCAGAAACTCCGCCGGCGTGTTGATGCCGCCGGCATAGAACGTCGTCTCCACCCTGCCTTCCTCGACGACGCGGCGCCAGACGTCCCGCAGCATATCTTCGGAAACCCGCTGCCGGCCGTCCTCATCGAACACGCGATGGACGACGACCGTCATGCGGTTCACCGGCGCCGGGTGGCGGGACCGCCGGTGGTCTGGCTGCCGTTCGACGGGGGGACGACCGTGAACACGGGCACCCGGGTCGTCCGCGAGACGTTGCCCGCGAGATCGACCACCCTCACCCGCACGGCCATGACGCCCTGGACCGGCACGTAGACCGCCGACCAGGCGCCGCCGTTCACCGAATACTCCACCTTGGAGCCGCGCTCGACTCCGGTGACGCGGAGGCGGCCGCTGCGGCTCGTGCCCCCCATGCGGTCGAGCAGGGTGACGCTCGCCGCGGCCGGCTTCTTCGTGTCGAGGACGAATCGATGACGGGTGTGGGCCGACCGGATCCCGCGGGCGTCGATCTGCGCGACGAGCACGTCGTTGAGTCCCTCGGCCGCCCGCCAGGTGCGTCGCCAGGTGCGGCCACCGTTCGTGGAATACACGAGCCTGTTGCCCGGCGCCGCGAGCGGCACGCTCAGGGTGCGTCGATTCGTGACCAGCATGCCGTCCGGACGCGTGCCCCCCACCATCGCCGCGGTCGGAGCCGGGGGCGGGTTGGTATGGATCGACCCGTTCGGCGCCCGGGCCTCGAGCACGCCGCGAATCGCGATCTCGTCGCCGCTCGCGCCGATGGTTCCGTAGGACGACCAGAGTCGCACCGTCGGCGAGCCGGCCGGGGCGGGTGGAGGCCTGTCCGACGCGATTCCGTCACGATCACGGAACTGGAAGTTTCGGATGGTTTGCGTGGCGGCGTACAGCCCCGTTCCGGACGTGAAGCCCACGAAGGCCTGCGACCCGAGGATGTTCGACAGATCGACGCTCCAGGTCTTCGAAAACGGCGTGTAGCCGACGCGGGAGAGCGTCGCCGTGAGTGTGCCGGTGTTCGATTCGTAGACGATCCTCACGGTCACCGGCCCGCCGACGAGCCAAGGCACGGATTCGAAGCCGCCCGTCTCGCCGCCCGTGTCGAGCCGCACGCCGGGCTTGTCGTAGATATTGAACAACAGCCCCACCTTCGGCCCGGGCATCCCGACATAGCCGAGGCCGTTGCCAGACGTGCCGATGGCGGCCAGGCCGGCGGCGCTCCGCTGCAGCACGAACGCCAGGCCGTCGGCCGGCCGAGAGCCCTGCGCCTCGTAGACGAACGAGGCCTCGAAGCTCGCCGTCGTGACGGGCCGGTCGTACCAGGTGGACGTGGCGGTGTTGGTGCGATCCGGAATGACCAGGGTGCCGCCGGCGAGCCGCTGGACGCCGCCGTTGAGCTGCCAGCCGCCGCGACTGCCCGCGGCGTCGAGCGGCAGCGGCACGGCCGGCGAATCGAAGACGAGTGACTGGATCTCCTGCTTGGCGCCGTACCAGCCCGAAGCCGCCGTGAATCCGAACGTCGCCGTCTCACCCCCGAGGAGCCTCACGAAGTCGATGTTCTCGTAGGTTTTTTCGTAGCGGCCGCTTTGATATCCGGGGTCGATACGCTCGGTGAGCGTCTTGGCCTCTGCGTCGTACGTGAGCGTGATCGTGATCCAGTTGCCTGTCCCTTCGAGGTCTTTGAGCGCCTTGACCTCGTTGTAGTTTCCGGTCGAGCCGGTCGTGTCGAATCGCGTGCCGGGCGTGCCGAAGATGTTGACGAGGTAGCCGACCTTGGGCCCCGCGATCCCGGCGTATCCGAGCGATCCGCCCGCTCCCCCGAGCGCGGCGGTCGGCGACGCTGCATTCTGGAACACAAGCGCCATACCGTCGGCGCCGTGCGTGTGCCGGTAGCGGAACGTCACCGAGAAATCGTGCGAGATCCGCACCGGCGTGGGATACCAGGCCGCCGCCGCCGCGTTCGTCCGGTCGGCGAACGTCGCCACCGGGCCCTCTGGGGACGCCGAGAACGTGAACGCCGCATCGGTCGGGCCGGCCTGCACCACCCAGGGTGCGGTGCCGGTCGCCGGCAGCTCGACCCGCTCGCCGGGGAGCGTCGCGCCGGTGGCGAATGCGAAGTCCGTGACCCGCTGGCTCGCGACCTGCGCGCCCGTGCCTGATGTAAACCCGATGAACGCCGAGCCGCCCAGCAGCGCCGCCAGATCGACTGCTTTGTACTCGAAGGTCTGGCGGGTTCCCGGTTGGCCATCCGGTTGGTCCGAGATGGTCGTCCGCAGGACACGGTTCAGCGCGTCGTATTCCAGCGTGACGTAGACCGGCCGTCCCGTCAGCGTGAACGAACTCTGCTTGAATCCGCCCCCCGACCAGGTTCCGGCCGAATCGAAAAGGGTGCCGGGGGTGTTGGGGCCGTAGATGTTGACGAGGAAGCCGGCCTTCGGGCCGGGGAGACCTTTGTAGCCGAGACCGCCACCGCCACCACCGACGGTCGTGGGAAGGTTCTTGGCAAGCACGAAGGCGAGCCCGTCGCCCGGATCCGTCCGCGATGTCGCCTCATAGGTGAACGACACCTTGAAACTGGAGGTCGGCACGGGTGCCTTCAGCCAGGTTCCCGACGCCGAGTTCGCGAATCCGGGGACATAGAGGCCACCCGACGGCGAGAGCGTCTGGCCCGCGCTCCCCACGAGGCTCCAGTCGTCCGGCCGGCTGAAATCGACCGGCGCGGACCACATGTCGATCGTGCGGGCCGGGGCGTTGAGAAGGCTGCGATCGGCGATGACGCTGACGAGGCCGTTTCGCGACCCGATCCGACCGATGCGCAGGTCTCCCGTCTGCTGGGCGACGGCGACGCCCTCGGGCGCGTCGACATCGAGCCGGCCCGATACGGCGAGCACGAGCGGGCGGCGGACGTTCAGCACGACGGCCGTCACCGTGTCGCCAGCGCGCACGAGCCGTGCATCTCCCGGCGCGGCCGCGAGCGCGAGCTCCTGCCGCTGGAGGTCGGTGAGGTTGCCAGAAGCGAGGTCCGCGGCCGTGATCGTGACGGGATCGTCGTTCTTGCCCACGCTGCCGGTATTCGAGACGAGCGTCACGTTCCGGCCGGCGACGTTGACCCGCCCCGGGACCGACTCGCCCGGGGGCGGCGCGTCGAGCGCCCGAGCGGCGAGCTGGATCGCGAGCTGGGCGGCCGTCACCGTGCGGTTCGCGCGGAAGCCTTCGATCTGGGCGGGCGTGGCGGCATAGCGGTAGGCCGGGTCGAACGCCGCGAACTGGGGCCGCGACCGCCAGTCGGCACCGACCGTGTCGGCGAAGAAGGCCTCGAGCTCGCCGCGAACGGCCGCCACGTAGGCGCGGATCTGGTCGTCCGAGGGCGT
>Ga0214923_10004051_pt1 | contig 18025 bp, 11 predicted proteins | sample LL1510_MetaG_FD_177993 | JGI IMG/M metagenome (GOLD analysis project Ga0214923, IMG submission 177993) | Freshwater microbial communities from Lake Lanier, Atlanta, Georgia, United States - LL-1510 | ecosystem: Environmental > Aquatic > Freshwater > Lake | place: USA: Georgia | collected... | reverse complement strand
TCCAGAGTCCGCTGCCCGTGCCGCCGCCGCCGGGCGCGATCCTGCTCTTCGGCGACGGCTCGGAGGGCAGGCCGAAGTTCACGGCGATGTCGGGGGGAGCGATCGACTGGCCGGTGGTGGACGGTGCGCTCGAGGTGGCGCGGACGAAGCAGGCGGCCAACCACATCGTCTCGACCGTGACGTTCCGCGACGCCGACATCCACGCCGAGTTCATGGTGTCGCCGGAGGAGCACGGCAACAGCGGCCTCTACATCCACGGCCACTACGAGATGCAGATCTACGACTCGTTCGGCACCGATCCGCCGACCGAGCAGGACGAAGGCAGCCTCTACCGCTTCGCGCCGCCGCTCGTCAACGCGGCCCGGCCGGCCGGCGAATGGCAGGTCTACGACATCCGCTACACGGCGCCACGGCGCGACGCGACCGGCGCCGTGGTCACACCCGGATCGATCACCGCCTGGCTCAACGGCACGAAGGTGCAGGACGGGATCGAGTTCACCGAGCCACGCAGCCCCTACGTGCCCTACAAGCACGGCGTCACGGACCACCTGCGCGAGGTGGAGAAGCGGCTGGTGTCCACCGGCGAGGGGCCGCTCTTCCTGCAGGACCACCGCAGTCCCACGCGGTTTCGGAACGTCTGGATCGTGCCGCGGTGACGAGGCGGGCCGACCCGGTCAGCCGTGGGCGCCGCCGTGCTCAGGCAGCCGCTCGCGCTCCCACGCGTCGCGCCATGCGACCCACTCGAGCCGCGCGACGGGTCGCGACGTGCTGACCCCGTCGATCTCCTCGGTCACGAAATCGGCCCCGCAGAGCCGGTCGAACCCGGCGAGGGCCAGCGACACGATCTGCCGGCGGTCGTCGGGGAGGACCGCGAGCCAGCCTGGATCGGCGACGTGGCTCGAGAGAGAGCCGCCCCCCTGCACGAGCTCGAGCCGCAGCGGGCGGGGGTCGATGCCGTCGGCCGCGAGGTCGATCGCCACCCGATTCGTCGCGAGGCGCACGTCGGCCACGCGGATGACGACGTCCCGCATCGGCCGCGTGCGTCGCAGGAGGCCGAGGCATTCGTCGTCGAAGAAGGCGGCGATGTCGTGCGTCAGTTCCACGAGCTGTTCCTCGACGCGGCCCGTCCCCCGCCGCACGGGAGTCCCGTCGGCGCCCCGCGCCTGCCGACGCATGCGGGCGAAGAGCTTCGGGATCGTGCCCGAGTGAAATCCGGGCATGAGGAGCCGCCGCATCGTCTCGCCATGTCGGCCGACGAGGACCGGCATGAGCAGGCGCGGACGATTGGCCGCGTAGAGCCGCCAGTTCTCCTTGAGTTCCCAGGCGAGGAAGCCGAACACGCCGGGGATGGCGGCGGAGACGAAGGTCACCGTCGTCAGCGCGAGCCCGCGCTCCATGCCGGTGGCGGCGGCGAGGTTGCCCGCGACCATCGGGATCATCGGCACGAGGAGCTTGTGCGAGACGGTGACGACCGGGAAGTGCTTGATCGGATTGAGCTGCGGCTCGATGAGGAGCGTCACGCAGAACCGCACCACCCAGTCCACGCCCGCCCAGAGCGTCGTGAGCACCGCCTTCACGGCCAGCGCGAGCCGCGACTCGTCGCTGCGGAAGCGCAGCTGCTCGTCCACGGCGTAGAGCGTGCCCTCGACGACGTCGATCGCCCGGCGGAAGAGATCGACGATCCAGCCGATGAGGCCGACGACGAGGTGCGCGTGCAGCTGGTGAAGCACGCGGCCGACGCCCTCGAGCACGCGCTCCTGGACGAGCCGGCCGACGGGCGCGTTGAGGATGGCGGCACTGGCGGCGAAGACGGCGACCGGCAGCCACGGATCCCCACGGGACACGACCGCGTCGCCATGCGGCAGGAGGAGCCACACGATGGCCGTGAGGACGAGCGGGCTCCAGGCGTAGCGACGGAAGAGCCGCACCGGCCGGCTCCGCAGAACGGCATCCACCCAGGCAAGCCGCAGCAGGCGGCGGGGCAGCTCGATGCACACGTGGACGAGGAGCGTCCCGACGGCCCGCAGGGCCTCGACCGTGGAGGACCGCACCCGAGGCAGGTGCACGAGGACCCAGATGAGTGTCCCGGTGGCCAGCACGGCCGGCCGGCTCGAGATGTGGACCGGTTCCCCGAAGGAGTAGGCCGTGAGCGGCTCCACGACGTGCTCGAGGCCCTTCCACAAGAGCCATGCACCGCCGAAGGGGACCAGCAGGTGGAGCGTGATGGCACGGCCGAGCGGCAGGCCGAAGGCGACCGCGCTGAGCCGCTGCATCGCGAGCAGATAGAAGGGGGCCTGCCGATACGCGCCGTCGAGCACGGTGGCCAGCTGCCGGTCGGCACGCAGGAGCGCGTCGCCCCCGGCCAGTTCGGCGACGCCGGCGAGATCGGCGAGCTTCACCTGGTTGCGCGAGACCGCGTCGCGGAGCGCGCCGAACGACTCGAAACCCCTCGACACGACGCCGTCGAGCAGCTCGTCGACGAGCGTGTCGAGGGCCGCCTCCTCCACGAGCGTCGTCGGCACGAGTCCCGCCCCGGTGACCGCCCGACGCACCTCGGGCCCGAGCCGGTCGCGCACGATCGACTCCGTGGCGGCGAGGCCCGCCATCAGCAGGTCCGTCGCGTCACGGCGCAGCGTGTCGGCCGGATCGAGCGCCTTGAGCCGGCGGAACGCGGCGGCGAGGTGCCTGTGCACGAGCGCGACCCGCTGGCTCGGCAGGGGACGGATGAGCGGCACGCGGCCGAGGCTGAACGCCCACGCGAGCAGCCGGGTGCGGTAGCTCTCGCGCTCCGAGTCGACGCACGCCCGCTGCAGGTCGTAGAGGAGCCGGGCGGGCTGCGACCAGGCGGAGCCGGCGGCTCGATCGAGCAGGCCACGCACGATCGTACGGGTGGTCTCGGACGCCACGCCATCGAGTCCGACGGCGCGCTCCAGTCGCCGCGCGAGCGCCACGACGCGTCGCTCGAACGAGGCTCCGGTGTCGGCGTCGTCGGCACGCAGCCTCCAGAGCAGGAGTGCCGCCCGCACGTCGTTGCCCCGGCGGGAGGCCGCGGCGGCCCGGCTGCGAAGCGCCGCCGCGGTGAGGCGACCCACGGGGCGTGGGGCCCCGACGGGCTGGGCGGCGGACGTGGAGGGCTCGGCGGTGTCGATCGCGGGGGGCTGCGAGCCGTGCGCCGCCAGCCCCTCGGGACGCGTGCGCGCGAGAATCTTCGGGGCATCGACGAGCGACGCCAGGCGGTCGCGCAGGGCCTGCCCATCCTCGAGCGCGGGAAACCACACGGGCAGGAGGTCGGGCGCGAACGTGACGAACTCCAGGAACACGGCGATGAATTCGGCGAGCACCGTCCGCGTGCCGTCCCCTTCGCGGACGCGCCCCTCCTGCACGAGGACGCTGCGTGCCTCGTCGAAGGCGGTCTCACCGACGTCGTGGACGAGCCTCGCGAAGTCCTCGCCAGCGGCCGCGTGGGTCGCGAGGCAGTGCCGTGCGGCGATGTCGAGGCAGCCGTGATAGAGCCGACGCCAGTATTCGCGGAGGAGCCCGGCGCTATCGCCGGCGGTCAGCGGCGCGGGATCGGGGCGGGCGACGAGGAGGATCGTCTCCGGACACCGCTCGGGCAGGGCCCACACGTCGTCGGCCAGTTCGAGCAGGCGCGCCGGCGAAAGCGCGATGCTCTCGCGATGCGGCACCCGCGCCACGAGCAGCGGGAGGTCGAGATCGGCCCGGATGATCCGGCGGACCACCCGCGGAGAGGCGAAGACGGCCTCCGGCACCGCCGCGCGCAGGCCCTGCTCGATCCCGAGGACGGTGAGGGCGTTGGTCGGATCGTTCATCCGTACGCGACCGCGGGCATCAGAGCCCCGCGGCGCCGGTCGTTTCCTGCTGCCGTTGGGCCTTCTTGGCCGGAAACTCCACGACGACGACCGTCTTCGCCTCGGGATCGTAGGCCCACTCCTGGTAGTAGGGGAGCATCGGCAGGGCGAGGCCGTCGGGTTCGCCGGGCGCGATGATGCGGGTCATGAACTCCTCGTAGGTCGCGGGCTTCCTGCCGTGCTCGGCCTCGTGGAGCTGCATCTTCTGGGTGACCGCGATCGCCCCGATCTTGCCCACGCTCGTGCGGTAGGCATCGGCCGCGACCTCGAGCCCCGAGGAGGTGATCGACGTCTCGGCGAGCACGCCGCCATCGGCGAGCGCCTTCGAGAGCTCGAGCACGTTCTGCGTCGTCTTCCGGAGTGTCTCGCGGGTCTCGATCGGGGGCTGCGTGGGGGACGGGGTCGGCGGCTCGGCACAGCCCGCGATCAGCAGTCCGACGAATCCCGTGACGATCGACGACGAGCGAACCTGTGGCGACATGGGGACCGGCTCCGGGGTGGCTCGAGGCTGCTGGGTGGCGGACCGGGGCGCCGTCTCCACCGCCCGACCCTTCGCCGCAGTATCGACGCAGCCGACGACGTGCGGCAAGCGCGAGCGGTCGTCGCGGCGGGTGAGGCGAGCCACCCGGGGGCATGCGCTCGCTCAGCGGCCGCGGGCGATCGGCTCGCTGCACAGGCTCGCGAACAGCTCGACGCACCGCGCGGCCTGCATGGCGTCGGCCGTGAGATGGCGGTGCGTGCCGGCCGGATCGGGCTCGAACCGGGTGCCGCCGTCGTCCTCCACGACCACGCGGCCGGGCGCGGAGAGGCCGAAAGAGCCGCGGTCGGGGCGGACGACGGCGAGCACGCTCGTGAGGTCCCACGTGGGCCGCGCGTGCGGGGGCGGTTCGTGGGCGATGTACGAGTCGGCGAGAGGGTGCCGGGCCACCCAGCGGTAGTCTCGCTCGATGCTCACCGCCGGATAGGGCATCGCGAGGCCGATCTCGAAGCCGCTCCAGACGATCGGTGTCGGCCATTCGGCGGCGACCTTCTTCGCCGCGGGCACGTCGATGACGACGTTGTATTCGAGGTGGCGCTTGCCATCGATCGGCGCGAAGGCGCCCGCCATCACCGAGAGCCGCCGCACCTTCGCCTTGGCGAGGTCGCGACCGGAGAGCGGCGAGACGTCGTCGGGGGGCGAGTCGAGCAGTCGGGCGAGGTTCGTCGAGAAGCCCACCTGCACGATCTCGACCGACCCGTCGGGGCGCCCGGCGAGCGTCTCGCGCAGCAGCCGCACGGCGTCGGGGGCCCGTGCTGCGTCAAGGTCGTGCGGATACACGGGCGCGCCGTTCTCGCGCGCTTCGGCAAGCCGCAGGAATTTCCCGGGGCCGGGCGTCGGGCCGCCGCGGACGATGCCGATCGGGATGTCGGGCCGGCCGTAGAAGGTGTTCACCGCGTCGGTGAAGGCCACGGCGAGCGGCTCGTCCTTCGTGATCGTCACGGCGAGCAGCCGGCACTCGCCCCGCGACTCGAGCGCGTGGATGAGGCCGAGGGCGAGCACGTCATCCACGTCGTTGCCGATGTCGGTGTCGAAGATGATGTCGACCGGGGCGGACGGGGGGGCCGCGGGGGCGGCCGCGACGGACGGTGACGACCATGAAGGCGTCGCCAGCGCGAGCAGCATCGGCAGGAGGGGACATCGGGACGGGCGTCGAGACGGCATCGTGGGACGATCTCCGGATAAACACGGCGATACGCCCGAAACGATACCACGGCTCACATGATTCTCATCACGCCGTAACGAGATCGACACATGCCGCCGCAGTCGCGAGACGACATTGCTCCGAGGCACGAACCTTTGCGAGCGTCCTCGTCGAATCCTCACGACTTCCATGTAACGTTCACACCCGTGCGGCTGCGTCCAGTGAGCCACGTGATCCATGGAAGGTGTCCCGCCATCAAGGAGTTTGCGTCATGCGAGGTCCCACCCGACTGCCCCGCCAGGCCACCAGCACGAGCGGTTTCACGCTCGTCGAACTGCTTGTGACGATCTCGATCATCGGCGTGCTGCTCGCGATGCTGCTGCCGGCGGTGCAGTCCGCCCGGGAGTCCGCCCGCCGCTCGAACTGCTCGAACAACGTGAGCCAGCTCGTCAAGGCATTCCGTGATATCGATGCCCGAAACGAGCCGCTGCCCGGGTGGCGCAACACGGTGGAGCATTTCTCCACGAGCGCTCCGTCGACCGAAGCCACGGTGTCGTGGACGGTGCCCCTGCTGCCGCATGTGGGCAAACTCGACTTTTACGACTATTTCCTCAATCACGGCCAGCCGGGTCACGAGGACGACGACGACGTCCGCTCGAAGGTGATCGATTTCCTCGTCTGTCCGTCGATCGCACCGGTCCTGCGGCGTCAGAGGGCGTCTGGGGCGGCTCTCTCGTATGCGGTCAACGGCGGCTCCGGCGGCGAGGCGATCGTGGGTGGCACGTCCGCCGGTGGCGCGTCCGCCGGCGGCCAGCAGGCGGGCGTCACGGGGAACCAACCGCTGGGCGACGGCGTCTTTTTCGATGCCATCGGCAACAAGTCGGGTGAGCGCTTTTTCGAGAGCGACCGGCCCAGCTATCTGGGCCGTCGGAGTGGACTCGCGCTCATCGGCACGGGGGATGGCGAGACGAGCACCGTCATGCTGGCCGAGCGATCGGGCCTCAACGTGCCACTCGACATCACCTGGTCGTCGGCTCCGCGGCCGCCGAAGCCACATCAGGCCGCCTCCGCGGACCGCCACATGGTGCTTTTGCCCCCGGGCCTGACGACGATCGTGCCGTCCGGCAAACGCACCATCAATGCGACCAAGGACGACTGCGTGCAGCCGTCACCCGTGCCGACCGGCTTTGACGTCGATGACGTCGTGTATCGATATCCATCGTCGGGTCATCGCGGTGGCGCGTTCGTCGCGTTCTGCGACGGTCACGTGCGGTTCATGAGCGAGAAGATCGAGCCGTGGGTCTACGTGCAGATCATGACGTCCCACTCCCGCCATCTCTCCGACCAGGCCCGTTCGTGGCAGCGCTATCAGAAGGACGGGGCCTACGTGAAGTACGTGCTCAACGACGAGGATCTGGAGAAGTGACCGGGACCGGTCGTTCTCCGGCCGTTTCCGCGATCGCTTCGGCATCGGGCACGGATGGTGGCGGGAACGCGCGATCCGGGTCGAACCCGGCTTGCCGGGCGTGCTCGATGAGCAGGCTTCCGACTTCCGGCCAGGCGCGCTGCCGAAGTTCGTCGGGTGCCCAGGCCCAAATGCGGGCCCGATCGATCACGGGCATCGAGTCCTGTCGCATGAGAGCGGCGAAGGACGTAGCGACGAGCCCGGGGAAGGAACCGATATCGACAGCTTTGTTGTAAGGCACGCCGCCCGCGTTGTCACCGCCGAATTGCCGGTCGTAGGCCGTCCGCGCGAGCTGGACGAACCGTCCAAAGACGTCGAGGTCCCCCTTCGCGAGGCCGTCGACGAGCGACCGCCGCACCATCGCGTCGATGAACTGCCTTGTGTTGGCGATGTCGATGTTGAGCGACGCGGCGATCCGCAGGGCGACGAATGACTCGAGCGTGTCGGACGCGCGGCCGTCCTCCACGGTGCCGAGACTCGCCAGCACGTCGCGGAGTCGGGCAAAGTGTCCGCCGGCCTCCTCCCGGTCGCCGTAGAGAAACGTCGCGAGCACGGCCACCTCGAGGAACTTGGCGTAGCCTTTGAGCAGGTCCTTCTCCTCGGCCGCCGCGAAGCCCGCCGCGCTCACCCCCTCGGCCGACGCGATCAATTCGAGCGCATGACCGAGCGAACGCTCGTAGGCGGAGATGAATCGGGGATCGGCGATCAGGTCGATCCGCCGCGTCACGGGATCGAAGTCGACCCGTCCGGTCTGCACCAGCGTCAGGAGGGTATGCAGCCGCGATCGGAGAATCTGCAGTTCGTTGACCTGGTCGCGCCGGAGCACGTCGCGGGCGACCGCCGCGCCCCGTTCGCTCCAGTAGAGGCCGTGGGCGTCGGGATGCCGCCAGTCCAGCGGGCCGTACCTCTCCATGAGGGCCAGCATCTCGCCGGGATCCATCCGATAGCGTTCGCGAACCACCTGTTTCTGAAGGAACGGGACGATGTGGCTGAAGAACGTCTCACGCGTCGTCGCGTCGTCGCGGATGGCCTGCATGAGTGGCACGTTCGTACCGTCGGGAAGCGTGCGGAGATCGCCGAGGATCGCGGTGTCGGTGCGATCGGATCGCATGATGATCCGGCCGATCATCCGCACGAGGGTCTCGTCGACAGCCTGCCCGTGCCGCGCCGCGACCGCGAGCGCCGCAGCGACGGCCGGATCCCGCGCCTCCAGCGCGGCGCGCGTGTCGGCGGCGTCGGCCACGCGGCGAAACCGCTCGAGCGACTCCTCGGCCGTGAGACCGGTGGACATGTCGCCGAGCACCTCCTGCATCTCCTCGCAGAAACGCGCCTTGTAGTAGAAGTGTTCACGATCCAGGCGATCGGCGATCTTGCCGTGGAACAGGAGCGCCAAGTCACCGTAGAGTTCCGCGCTCCGGGGATTGAGCGGGATCCCGCGGGAACGGAGGAGGTCGATCCCGCGACACACCCACGACCAGCGCTCTTCCGGCACGAGCGTCGCCGCGGAAACGTTGTACGAGAGGTTCCAGGCCTGAAACGACCAGACCCGCGGGAATCTGGGCTGGAGCGACGTGATCCACTCGGCAAGCGTCTGCGCCTCGAAATACTGCCCTTCGTCCTGCAGGTGATCGGCCCGTGCCCACAGATAATCCACGGCGAGGCCGCGGAACGTGCCGAGCGCCGCCGTCGCGATCGCCACGTGCGCCGGCATGCCCCGCGTTCCCTCGGTCGATACGACGAGTTCGAGGTCGCGCCGCCTGCCCTCGACCCGCGACGACGTGATCACCGCACCGCCCAGACCGACCGCCAGGGCAGCCACCGCGAGCGTCCGGGCCACCACACCTTCCGCCGCCATGTCGCCTCCTTCGCAAAGCCCCCGTCAGTCCCCCACCGCCACGAGATCCCGCCCGTGGAAGAGGGAAGCCGCGACGATCCCGAGCACGCCAACGCCCGCCAGGCCCACCTCGACGAGGCACGATCCGAGGTCGGCGAGGGAGACGACGCGGCCCGTGGCCACGAGATTCACGGCGTCGTACCGGCCGAGCGATGGAACGACCATGAGGACGGCCTCGCCGATCGACGACGTGACCACCTTCACCGCCGTCCAGAGCCGCCACTCGCCGAGGGCCTTCGTCAGGTGGTAGAGCCTCTCGAAAAGCATCTGGAGCACACCAGCGTCGGCCGCGTCGGCCCCGGTGTAGATGTCGAGCGAGTGGCCGAGGAACGCGCTGGCGCTGGCCATCGCGAAGATCCCCAGCGAGGTGAGGACGGCCGTCGGAAATCCCAGCCAGCTGGACGCCGCGATGGCCGCCGCCGCCACGAGTCCGAGCTTGATCCAGCAGACGAGGATGCCTCGTACGAGGTTTCCCTCGAACGACCCCACGCGGTAAAGCATCTCCATCCCCTGGCCGGGGATGAACGATATGGCGGTCGCGCGGGTCGCACCGGCCGGCACGAGGTTGCGGTTGGCGATCGTGACGAGGAGTCGCCCATCCATGTCGATCGCGGCCGCGGGCAGGTCGAGGGTGTGCACCATGCCGCTGGTGAGCGTGTACTCGCGATGCTCACCCGATTCGACCGGGTGTGGCCGGTCGTTGAGGAACAGCACGAATCGGACGTCCGCTCGGTCGACGTTGACGTTGTCGGCAAACGGCTTGAGTCGCAGCTGGACGGTCCCCGTGGTCGAACGCGCCGCTTCGAGACCGGTGAAGAGGTAGGAGGAGACGATGTCCGCGTGAACGCTGTGCCACTCCTGCACCTTCTGGGCACGAATGCGTTCACGGGCCCGCTCCTCGCCGACGGCGAAGGCCGCCGGATCGTCCCGCCTCATTCGATCGATCTCGGAGTCGACGTCGCGGTCGAAGTCGGCGCGCCTCGGGTGCTCCGGCCGAACGCTCTGCCGTGCCGTGAGGACTTGGTCGTCGACGGCCGTTCGGTCCGTCGGGTCGACCGCCGGCGTGCTCTGGAGGACCCGGGCAGCGGTGAGGATTCCCACGCCGACGATCGCCAGAAGAAGGGCGTTGACGAGCGTCGCGCCGAGCAGTTTGCCGACAAGGTAGTGCCAGCGGCGCAGCGGCTTGACCAACGACATGTGGATGCGCCGCGAGTCGATGTCGCCGGTCACGCTCCCGCACACGAGAAAGATCGTCATCATCGCCAGCAGAAACGTCGCCCCGCCGAGCGCCCAGTCGAGGAAGAATTGGATGCGATACGCCAGTCGTTCCCGACCATCGAGCACCAGCGGCAGGCTCGGCAGGCTCACCAGCACGATCACCACGAGCACGAGCGTGGCACGGGTGCGCACCGCCTCGTCGACGATCACGCGGGCTACGCCGCATATCCCGTCGGGGACGTCGAGAAGCCGGCGGAGGGCGGCCTGTCCCGTGAAAAGGAGCAGCGTGAGCACCGACACACCCGCCACGGCGATCGCCGCGCCCGTCCAGCCGTGACGCTGCATCTGCCAGGCCATCAGCGTCGCGCCCGTCACGGCCGATAGCACGGCCGCGGCCGTCCGGTTGCGTGGTGCGGCGTGGAATTGACGCCATGTCCACCATGTCGCCGCGATCGCGCCCGCGGCGATCGCGATCACGCCGGCCCAGCGATCGCCGTCCCGGGCGAGGGCTTCGCCGATACCCGCCGCGCCTCCCACGATCGCCATCAGACCCGCGGTGGCTCGGCCCGGGGCTGGAGAACCGGTGCGGAACACGCCCCACCACGCCCAGGCGGTGGCCGCTAGGCCACCGACGACGCCGATTCCGACGGCGGCGAGTCGGGCCTCCTGCGCGGCGGCCAACGCCGCGGCACACGCCGAGAGCGCGACGATGCCGCCGAGGCCCGCGAGCCAACCAAGGACGGACCGTCGGGACGGCGTCTGGAGTCTCGGCGTGCGGACGCCGTCGGCCAGCAGGGCGTCGTCCAGCGTCGCAAGGGACGGGCGCCCCGCGTCGGCCGGGTCGGTCGGAGTGTGGTCGTGGGTTGGGATCATCGGGGCACGCGGATCGGTGGATCGTTCCTCGCTCGCAACTCACGAAGGCCGCTGGGTGAGCCGTTCGAGCAGGTCGGCGTCGACGCCCTCGGCGACGTTCACCTGTGCATCGGCGGTGCTCGTGCCGTCCTCGACCGAGCGATTCCCGCGGTCGTCACCGTCCAGGAAATCCGCAAGCCTGCCGCCGCTGCGGGCTCCGCTGGTAGCTGCCCCCTCGCTCCGTGCCCGCTCGACGATCTCGAGAAAGAGCGACTCGAGCGAGCGACGCGGCCGCTCGACCCGCAGCCCCTCGGCGTGACGCACGTCGAGCGCCGCGCGCACCCGCGCCACCCCGACGTCGTCGAGCGTCGGCAGATGGAGGAGCGTCTCGTCGGTCCGCTCGAGCAGCTCGTCGCACGTGCCCGACGCGCGGAGCCGACCACCGTACATGATCGCCACCCGGTCACAGAGGTCCTCCACCTCGCCCAGAAGGTGCGAGCAGAGGAGCACGGTCTTGCCGCGAGTGGCGAGGCTCGCGATCAGGTCCTTGATCTGCCGCGAACCGACGGGATCCATCCCGCTCGTGGGCTCGTCGAGCACGAGCAGATGAGGGTCGTTGATGAGGCTCTGCGCGAGGCCGATGCGGCGCTGCATCCCCTTCGAGTACTCGCCGACGCGGCGATGCTGCACCGCCTCGAGGCCGACCATCTCGAGCAGCATGTCGACCCGCTCGCGCCGCACCTGGCGGGGCAGGCGGAAGAGCCGCGCGTAGTAGTCCAGCGTCTCGCGGCCGGTGAGAAACCGATACAGGTAGGTCTCCTCCGGCAGGTAGCCGATGTGCCGCTTCACGGCCACGTCGCGCGGATGGCGACCGAGCACGGCGATTCGGCCCGCCGAGGGCTCGAGCAGGCCCAGAAGCATCTTGATCGTCGTGCTCTTTCCCGAGCCGTTCGGACCGAGCAGACCGAAGATTTCCCCCGTGCGCACGGTCAGGTCGAGCCCGTCAACCGCCTTGACCCGCGGCCGCATCCAGAAGTCGCGGAAGAACTTCGAGACGCCCGCGCAGGCGATGTCGATACCGTCGCCCGCCGCCTCGGCCGGGATGTCGAGCGTGCCCGTTGCCGAGTCGTCCGCCATCGTGCCCATGCCGTCGGACATCACCTGCTCCTCGGGGTATTTCACCGGGCGGACCTGATCGATTCGAGTTGACGCTTCTGCCTCTGCCGCTGCAGTTGCGGGTCACGATTGAGCTGGAGGTCGAGTCGGCCCGGGGCCGTGTAGAAGGTTTCCACGTCGCCGGTGAGGATGGCCTCGCGGGCGTCCTCCCACAGTCGGGAGAGGACCAGGCGCGGGCTCTTCTCGTACTGCGGCAGCAACTGGACGAACGTTTCCGATTCACCCTTCACCCGCTCGACGACCTGCGTGCGGTAGGTCTTCGCCGCATTCACGATCCGTGCCGCCTCGCCACCGATGGGCCGTCCCTCGACCTCCAGATCACCGAGCGCGCCGTCGATCCTCTCCGCCGCCGCGGCCGCGCTCTCCGCGCGGCCCTGATCGACGGCTTCCTCGTACGCCACGACGAGGCCGAGGAGCGGCTCGGCCGCCTCGCCCGCCGTCTCTCCGAGGATCCGAGCCCGGTCCTGCTGCGCCGCCACGAGCTTCTGCGAGCGGTCGGTCTCCGCGGTCGTGACCGAGTCGAAACTCGACCCGACCCGCAGGGGGGCGGAGATCGCGTCGAGCACGAGCTGGTCGATCACGATGCCGGTGCGCATCGCGTCGAGCCGCTCCTGCGCGGTGGCGACGGCCAGCTCGCGGCGCACCACCCCACGGAGCAACTCGTCGGAGGACGTGCGGGCCGCGGCCTGCACGATGCCCTGCTGCATGGCGCATCGGACGAGCCGCGACGCGAGCTCCTTCGCGCCCACGTTCGTGATGTATTCGACGGCATCGCCGACGTGGTAGGTGATGGTCCAGCGGGCGTGCACGATGCCGGAGTCGCCGGTGAGCAGCGAACCATCGCGAATCGGATTCAGGGGACGTGCGAGGCGGGCCTGCAGCTCGCCACGCGTCATGCCACTCTGATCCTCGGTGGTCTCGAACCAAAACTCCTTGTCGAGAGACACCGTCGCCGGCCGGGCGTCCACCTTGATGACCTGCTCGAAGGGAAAGGGGGCCGCGAGGTAGGTGCCCCGCTCGAGCACCCGGCCCGCCCCGTCCCCGACGCACTCTCCGAATCGCAGCCGCACCGCCACCTCGTTGGATCCCACGCTGAACGTGCCGCTGAGCAGGTAGCTCACGGTGAGCACCACCATCGCCACCTTGAGGATCGCGAAACTCAGCCGCAGCGCCTCGGCGAGCGACTGCTCGGCAGGATCTGCCGAGGCGAACTCGGCCGCGTCGTCCCTCGCCGTGCCGTCATCGGACGTGGTCATGATCCCGCCTCCACCGCCGCCTTGCCGTCGCCGCCAGATGCCGCGCCACCGCAACCCGACACCATCCCGCGCCGTCAGGGCGCGGCCGACACGGTGGCGCCGGCCACCGTGCCCGGATCGCGATCGAACCACTCGAGGATGCCGAGGCTGTCGGCCGAGAGGACGAAGGTCGTGTTGTGGTCGAGCATCTTCTTGAGCGCCTCCACCTTCCGGAGAAACACCGCGAAGTCTTCGTTCCGCGCGAAACTCGCGTACTCGGCGGATGCCTCGCGGTCGCCCTGCGAACGGATCGACTGCGCCCGCTTCTCGGCGAAGGCCAGGATCCGGTCGCGGGCGCTCGCCGCCTCGCTGCGGATCGCGGAGGCCTGCGCCTGCCCCTCCTGGAGTGCGCTCTCCGCGAGCCGCTCGCGGGTCTTGATCATCGTCTCGAACACCTTGCTCGTGGTCGCCTCGGGGAGCACGAGCTTCTGGATGCCGACCTCCTCCACGACGATGCCGTACGACGACGACGCCAGGGCCTGGTTGAGCGACTCCTTCGCCTCGGTCTCGATGGCGGTCAGTGCGAGTCTGGACTCGTCCGTGTTGACCAGTTCGTCGAACCGCCGGGTGCTGATCACGCTCCGCACCTCCCGGAGCCGTGACGACAGCTGCCGTTCGGCCTCCGCGGGATCCTTGAGTGTCGTGTAGAAGGCGAGGGGATCACCGATCCGCCAGGTGAGGTAGGTGCGTACGATCACGCTCTTTCCGTCGGCGGTCTGCAGTTCCTCCACCTTGTCCTCGAGCAGCTGGAGCCGCTTCGAGTAGTGCGTCACCTTGTTGACGGGCCACGGCCAGCGGAACTTGAGCCCCGCGGCCTCCTGCACGCTCGCCTCGTCCGCCTTGTCGAAGGTGGTGCGGATGGCGACCTGATCGTAGCGCACCTGGTAGAGGAACATGTGGGAGAGGAGCGCGAGCCCGATGACCGAGCCGACGAGGATCGTGAACGAGTTTTTCATGGCGGTGTCCTCCGGGGCGCGACAGTCGAGCGGCGTGCGGTCGCCTACTCGGTCAACAGGGTGTCCATCGCGGAAACGGGGTCGTTGAAGTCCATCCGCAACGTCGGCGTTTCGAGACCACGGCCGGCGACGATGTACTTGCGGCGTGGTGCCAGACCCTCGGCGAGCACCTCGAGGTACTTGCGCGAGCGGTAGTAGTCGGGGGCCTGCTCGTACGCGAGGAGTTCCCCGGCGAACTGCTCGCGGGCCGCCGCCTCGCCCACGGTGCGTTTCCAGCGGTACGCCTTCGCCGCGTGAACGCGTTCGGCCGCCTCGCCCAACGCGTCGGCCAGTGCCGCCTCGATCCGATGCTCGCCCGCGGCCAGGTCGTCACCCGCCGCGCCGCCGCCGCGGGCGTCGTCGAGCGCCCGGATCGCCCCGTCGATCTCCCGCGCCTTCGCCGCCGATCCCGCCACCTTCGCGAGCATGACGACCGCGTCGGTGCGGGCAGACTGGATGAGCGTCTCACGCTCCTGTACGGCGCCGATCTGGCCGTGGAAGGCACGCGAGACCTTGCCGATCGGCGGGTGCAGCGACGTGATCGACACACCGACCACCTCCACGCCGACCCCCAGGCGATCCAGTCGCCGCTGCAGTCCGGCCGCGAGGTCGACGCCCGCCGCCGACCGGTCGAGGCCCAGCAGCGAATCGATGTCGTGTCCGGCGAAGAACGCCCCGATCTCACGCTGGGCGGCCGACCGGATGACGCTCGTGAATCGCGGCGGCCCGACGAGGAAGGACCGCAGGTCGGCCACGCGGTACTGCACGACCACGTCCGACGCGACCATCGCCATGCCGCCTCCGGTTCCCCGGCCCGACTCCCCTCCGGCGCCCGGAGCCGTCACATAGTGCTCCTGCCCGAGCGCCGCGGCCGCGTCGTCGGCCGAGGTCCAAAGCAGGGGGTCGTTCGTCCGGTTGCGGCCGGTGAGGTCGCTCGACACGAGCACCTCGTGCACGCGGCCCACCGCCAACACCGTCGCCGTCTCGACCGGCCACGGGAGCTTGAGGTGGATGCCGGGACCGAGCACCCCATCCCGCATCGCGCCGCATCGCAGCACGACGCCCTGCTCATCGGGGCCGACGATGACGAGGCAGCTCAGGCCCGCGAGGACGGCGCCGCCGAGCAAGGTCAGCGGCGTCACCGCCCGGCCGAGCAGTTCGTAGAACCAGCTTTTCGAAATCTCGACGCCGAACTGGTAGTTGACGAGGTCGCCGATGACCTGCCCGAGTGACTCGGGCGCCGTGAGCAGCCCCAGCACGCGGCTGTCGAACGCCGGCCGCGTGATCTCTCCCGGCCGCCTCGGACGATAGGCCGCGAGGAGCGAGGTCAGGAGGATCTCGACACCCACGCCCACCATCGCCGCGGGTACCGCCGGCGCGAGCCACTCGAGCAGCGTGGTGTCGGCGAAGACGGCGGCGACGACCGCCCCGGCACACACGAGCGCGAGGATCACGAAGCAGCTCATGAGGTAGCTCGCTCCCCCGCGGAGGAGCCGCCAGGAGTCGACGCGGGTGTAGCCGCTCGTCCACCGGGCCGCGACGAACGCCACGAACGCGCAGGCTCCCGTCACGAAGAGCAGTCCGACGGGCTGGCAGGCGGGCGCGAGCGGGGGGACCGCCGCCCCGCGCGTCACGGCGGCATAGAGCAGGCTCCCGCCGGTGCCGACCAAGTAGGCCGCCAGCAGGAATCCCACCAGCGGCAACCCGTAGGCGTAGAGCCGCGCGAGGCGATTGCGAGCCACGAGCAGTTCATCGGCGATGCCGTCGAAGATCGCCGCGCTCGCCCCGCCGGCGGCGTTGAGCTTTTCCGACGCCAGCGCCTCGGCCCTCTCGGCCTCGTGCTGCTGATAGATGAGCGCGAGGACGATCCAGATGACCACGCCGCCGAGGACGTGCCACGTCGCGGCATGGATCGCGGGGCTGCCCGCCCAGACGCCCGTCAGGCCCACGACGAGCGCGAGCGCGGCCTGGATCACGAGCCCCGCGACCGCCGCCGAGCGGCCGCGGCGAAACGTGCGGTCATCGGGGATGCCCCGGAACGCCGTTCGCGTGCGATCGGCCGCAGCATGACCGGCATCTCCGCCGGGCCCGCGATCGTGGTTGCCGCCTCGCTCCATGGTCGCCTTTTTGGTCAGCCGCTCCGCCGCGACGGAGCGGCCTCGATTCGTTCGACCGAACGAGCCGGTGTCACGAGTCGCCGATCTGTCGTCCGGTCTGTCACCCTGCAACACCCGCCAACGGTATCTCGGCTCCATGAGCCGTTGATGAGCCCGCCGCCACGGCCATCGCGCTCGCACAATTCTCGTAAATGGTTCCTAGACTTCGGGCCGCCCGGGAGGGCTCGGCCCCTGGTCCGTCCCGTGCTCGCGATCCCCCCTCGGAGCCGGGTCTCGGTCGGCACGCCGTTTATGCAAGCGTTCGTCATCGCGGGAAATGCGTTCCTCGAATCGATCCGTCAGCGGGTGTTCACCGTGCTCGTGTGTGCCGGCATCGGCGCCCTCGTGCTCAACGTCAACGTCGCGGCCTTCGCCTTCGCCGACGACAACAAGCTGCTCGTGGACCTCGGCCTGAGCACGCTGCTGCTGACGGGCCTGCTTCTCGCCGGCTTCACCGCCACGGGCGTCATCGGCCGCGAGATCGAAAACAAGACCGTGCTCACGGTCGTCAGCAAGCCCGTGCCGCGGCCCGCGGTGGTGCTCGGCAAGTATCTGGGCGTCGCGGGGGCGATCCTGCTCGCCTTCTGGATCCTGTCGGTCGTCTTCCTGCTCTGCGTGCGGCATCGGGTGCAGTCGAGCGTGCGCGACGAAGACATCTTCGACGTGCCGGTGCTCACGTTCGGCCTGCTCGGGGGCGGCGGGGCCTTGGCGATCGCGGCCTTGGCCAACTACTTCTACCGCCGCCCGTTCACCTCGACGTTCGCGGTCTCGCTCGGCACCGGGCTCACGCTGGCCCTCGGCATCGTCGCCTTCATCTCGCGGGACTGGGAGGCCCAGCATCCGCTCACCGACTTCGACCCGCAGCTGCTCTTCGCGCTCGTGCTCGTGCTCGAGGCGATCCTCGTGCTGGCGGCTGTCGCCGTCGCGGCATCGACGCGGCTGAGCCAGACGGCCACGCTGCTCGTCTGTCTCGGGGCGTTTCTCGTCGGCCTCGTGAGCGACTATTTTCTCTCGCTGGCGGCCGGTGCCGACCGGCAGTGGACCGCGTGGACGCTCCCGGCGGCGGTCGTGCCCAACCTGCAGTATTTCTGGATGGCCGATGCCCTCACCCAGGGCCACCCGATCACGGCGGACTACGTCGTTTGGGTGACCGCGTACGCGGGCTCGATGGTGGTCGCCTTCGGCGGGCTCGCCGTGCTGCTCTTCCAGGACCGCGACGTGGGCTGATTCGCAGCCGACGGTGTGCCGGGGGATGCCGCGAGGTCGGCCTCGGCCTGCTCGATCTCCTCGCCGCAGCGGACGAGCCGGGCCGAGTTGAACACCACGACCAGGCCGCTCGCGATATGCAGCACGGCGGCCAGCACGGGCGAGACGTAGCCCGCCCCCGCGAGCGCCATGAAGACCACGATGAACGCCACGCCCA
>Ga0214923_10004048_pt1 | contig 18032 bp, 17 predicted proteins | sample LL1510_MetaG_FD_177993 | JGI IMG/M metagenome (GOLD analysis project Ga0214923, IMG submission 177993) | Freshwater microbial communities from Lake Lanier, Atlanta, Georgia, United States - LL-1510 | ecosystem: Environmental > Aquatic > Freshwater > Lake | place: USA: Georgia | collected... | reverse complement strand
GCTTCTGCTACATAGGTACGAATAGCCATTTCAGCCAACTTGTGTTTGATGGCTCCAAAATTTGCAATGGGCTGTTTGAATTGCTCCCTTGTTTTTGCATAGGAAATAGACTGATTCACTGCACGGCGCGCTCCACCCACTGCTGCAGCACCTAATTTTAAACGCCCGATATTTAAAATATTGAAAGCGATCTTATGTCCCTTTCCTAGTTCTCCCAATAAATTTTCTGCAGGAATTTTACAATCTTGAAAATAAAGTTGCACCGTAGATGAACCTTTGATACCCATTTTTTGCTCCTCGGGTCCTTGTGTAAAACCAGGTGTCCCTCTTTCTACAATGAAAGCGGTGAATTTATCACCATCCACTTTTGCAAAAACAGTATATACATGTGCAAATCCACCATTGGTGATCCAGCATTTTTGTCCGTTCAATATATAATGTTTTCCATCTGGTGTCAATGTAGCAGTGGTTTTTGCACCTAATGCGTCGCTTCCACTGTTGGGTTCGGTTAATCCATAGGAGCCTGCCCACTCTCCAGTGACCAGTTTAGGTAAATATTTTTCTTTTTGCGCAGGTGTGCCAAAATAGAGAATTGGTAACATCCCAATACCCGTATGCGCTGCTACTGCTACAGAATAAGAATGTCCCGAACCCAGATATTCATTGACAATTGTAGAAGTTACAAAATCTTTTCCTAGTCCCCCATATTCTTCTGGAATAGAAGTAGAAAGTAGTCCTAGTTCGCCAGTTTTCTTGACAAGTGTTGGCATCAGTCCTTCTTCCAACGCATCAATTCGATCTACAATAGGAAACACCTCTGTATCCAAAAATTGAGCACACATATCTCGAATCATTTGCTGCTCTTCTGTGAATTGCTCAGGAATAAAGGTGTCCGCAGGAGTACATTCCTTCACCAACCACTCTCCTCCTTTTAAATTTTTTTGTGCAATCGTTTCGTTTGACATAAAATTTATTTTAATTGTTTGAAGTAAGGTTATCATACACAATCTGAAGGACCTGCTTACACACTTCCACTTTTTCAGCAGGAACACCACGTAATGCTTCAGTTAATGTTTGATCAGCTAGTTTCATGGTTTGCTCCTGTAATTGTTGCCCATCCTTAGTCAAATAAATGAGATTGATTCGACGATCATTATTAGCAGCAACTCTTTTGACCAAGCCTGCCTTTTCCAAATTATCAACCAATCGAGTGATGCTGGGCTTATCCCTAAAGCTGGCAGTACACAGATCCTGTTGACTAATTCCATCTTTTTTCCAAAGATGATAGAGGACACTCCATTGCTCAATTGTTACGTTCAATCCTGTACCATTAAATTTTTTTTGCAAGCGACGTGCAATAGCCGTGGAGGCAATACCTGTGATAAAACTGTAGAGCTCTCCTTTTTTAAATTGGTTGTTTGGCATATAGTTGTTTAAGCAACTATCAAATCTACCAAAATTTGTCAGTCTGAGCAATGACTTCAAAAAAAATTAACAAGACGCAAGGTCCCCGTGGAAACGGTAGTTTTGTGGCATGTGGTTAATCGGGCTACTTGCTTTACTCACGTTGGGATATGCAGGGTTGATTATTCATTTAAAAAAAGGCTGGGACACCCTTCCTAAATACATACCAGATCCACCGAGCTCCCCTCTTCCATTTGTTACCGTACTGATTCCTGCCCGCAACGAAGAGGATAATATCGGTGTCTTATTAGACGCCCTTTCCAAGCAAACCTATCCGCAAGAAAAGATGGAAGTCATTGTAGTGGATGACCACTCATCTGATCGTACGGCTTTCATTGCCCAGTCATACCCTTTTGTGAAATTGATTGAGTTAAAAGACGATTGTCTGAATTCATATAAAAAAAGAGCGATTGAAAAAGGGATTGAACAGGCCACTGCGCCTTTCATTGTTTGTACAGATGCAGATTGTATGCCAGGACCAGAGTGGCTAGAAACAGTAGGCGGCTACTATCAGCAAAAAAAATGTGCCTTTATTGCAGCACCCGTATTACTGGAAAACAACTCGAGTGTACTAGGTCGTTTTCAGACCCTAGACTTTTTAGTCATGCAGGGAATAACGGCGGCAGGAATTCAGCAACAATCGATTTACATGGCCAATGGTGCCAATATGAGCTATCCTAAAAAGGTATTTGAGTCGGTAGGTGGTTACAAGGATAGTAAACAACTTGCCTCTGGTGATGATTTCTTCCTGCTCCATAAAATCCAAAAAGAGTACCCTTCACAAATTCACTTCATCAAATCGGAAAATGCAATCATTCGTACCCTGGCCCAGCTCACCTGGTCTGAATTTTTTCAACAACGAATTCGCTGGGCAAGCAAGTCTTCGCAGTATGATAACCAACCCTTAAAACTTGTTTTATTACTAGTAGGAATATATAATCTCAGTTTACTTGTTGTATTTGCATCAAGTATAGTTTGCCCCCAGCTCCTATTATTGGCACTCGCTAGCATACTTATAAAATCGCTAATAGAATGGCCATTTGTACAACCAGTGGCAAGGTTCTTTAAGGTCCCGATTACTGGCTATCAGTTTTTGCTTTTTCAACCACTGCATATCATATACATCCCTATTACTGGGATACTAAGTTTTCAAAAAAAATATGTCTGGAAAGGGAGAAAGGTTCGCTAATAAGAATCTGTATTTCTATTCAGTAAAATTGATAGTTTTGGAGCTCGAAATTTAGCAGATGCCTCTAGTTCGATTTGTATTAGTCTTTATCCTGTCATTGAGTTTTTTTTTCAGTGATGCGCAAGATGCCTCTATTCGAAAATTACAAGTAGAGTCACTACGACCTGTAAAAAAATACGTCCCTGATTCATTGATAAAAAAATGGAAATCCGGAGGGAACTATAACCTTACCATTGGACAAGGTACGTTGAGTAACTGGGCAGCAGGGGGCGATCAATTTTCGCTCACCGTCAATACGATTCTTCAACTCTATTCTTATTATCGTAAAGGACGCAACAGCTGGGACAATACATTAGACATTTTTTTTGGCTATATCAACACTACCTCTCTGGGCAGCAGAAAAAATGATGACCGTTTTGATTTGATTTCCAAATACGGTTACTCATTAAATAAAAAAATAAACCTAGCGACACTATTTAATGTTCGCTCACAATTTGTTCGCGGATACACCTACCCCAACAACGTAAAAACATTTGCTTCAAGTTTTTTATCTCCTGCCTATATCATCTTTAGCCAGGGACTTGATTTTCGTCCTAATAAACAGATCTCTGTTTTCTTTTCTCCAATCACAGCAAGGTGGGTAGTTGTTACTAACCCTGCTCTCTCTTTGAGAGGTGAATATGGCGTAAAGGCCGGCACAAACAGTATTGGACAGTTTGGTGCATTCGGAACGGTTACCATTGAAAAGAACTTCAATAAAAAAGTACTCTACAAGTCAAGGTTAGATCTATTTTCTAACTACCAACGAAAACCACAAAATGTAGATCTCTTTATAACAAACGTACTTACCACTAAGATTGGAAAAAGTCTTGCATTCAACTGGAACGTAGATTTAATCTATGACGATGATGTACGATTATTTGGTCCCCGCAAATCATCGCCTGGGTTACAAGCTAAATCAATCATTGGGCTTGGCTTACAGGTAAAACTCTAACATGGGACAAAAAAAGCTAATTCGTTTTGCTGAGCTCAAAACATTTTCAAATGTTCGGGAATTTCCTACAGATGCTGCAGGTAATTGGCATCACTATTTTGGCAATTCTAATTCAATTACATTAGAATTAGCTTGCGGAAAAGGTGAATATGCAATTGGACTTGGACAACTTTACCCTGATCGTAATTTTATAGGCGTCGACATTAAAGGGAATCGAATTTGGGTTGGCGCACGCAAAGCACAACAGGAATCATTAACGAATGTGGCGTTTTTACGTACACAGATTGAACAAGTAGCCACTTTTTTTTCACCAGGTGAAGTACAGGAAATATGGATCACCTTTCCTGACCCACAATTACGATTCTCTAAAGCAAAAAAAAGATTAACCCATCCTCGCTTTTTACGGTTGTATCAGCAATTTTTATCTTCAACTGGAAAAATACATTTGAAGACAGATAGTCCTGCCCTGTATCAATTTACAAAACTTGTGCTGGAGCATTACCAATGCCGGATCCATACAGACTTAGATAGTGTTTATGTGCAAAGCGAAGTGTCAGCTGATTTGAAAATCAAAACACACTATGAGTCGCTAGACATTGCTGGTAGCAATCGAATTCATTATTTATGTTTTTCATTGTCGCCCGACTTGGCATCCCCTGAAAAAGAGTTGTCGTTCAAAGAAAAATTAGCGCAGTATGAAACGACAACAGAAAGCTAAAGAGTCCTTACAAAAAATATTACCCTCAGGAAATAAAGAAAATGATTTCTTTCAGCAAGTATGGGAATTAGTGAGACAAATTCCCAAAGGACGCGTCACTTCTTATGGAGCAATCGCAGCAGCGTTAGGACTTAAATCAGGGGCCCGTATGGTGGGCTGGGCTATGAACAGCAGTCATGGGCAAAAACCAGTAGTGCCTGCCCATCGAGTTGTAAATCGCAATGGACAGCTATCTGGCAAAAATCATTTTGCAACTCCTACACTTATGCAGGAATTATTGGAAAAAGAGGGAATTCGTATTCAAGACGATACGATCATCAATTTTTCACAGCACTTCTGGGATCCGCAACAAGAAAGTTGAACTTATTGATAGTACGGGCTGATCATCCAATACACCAGCACTCCTGTAACAGCAACATAAAACCAAATTGGCCAGGTAATCTTTGCTAATTTTCGGTGAGACGCCCATTCACTAATCAAGCCTCGATAAGCCGTAAAAAGAATAAAAGGAAGAATGATTCCGGCTAATGGAATATGTGTAAATAGAATGATGTAATAAATTGTTTTCATCATGCCCTCTCCTCCATAACTCGTCTCGCCAGCTAATAAGTGATGGGCAATATAGCTCACTAAAAAAAGTACAGACAGTACCAATGCGCCAATCATCAAATTGCGATGGAGTGCATACTGCTTCGTTTTTACAGCCCATAAAGCTGCCACTAGTAAAACGGCCACTGAACCATTAATGACTGAATTAATCAATGCAAAAATGTGTACATCAAAACCCAAATCTACTTCGAGTTTTATGCGACCCAGTGCAACTACAGCAGCAAAAACAATCAGTGAAAAAAGGATAATCAGACGGCTGGCCAGCTTATCATTCTTTTTTAAACAAGGCTGTAACATATCGCTTATGATTTATTTTTTTTCAAAAAATAGAGTAACACAAAAACGCCAAGTGTCGCCACTAAAAACGAAATCGCCATCACCATTAGCTTTCCCTCAAAAAAGGAGCGACGGTTTGGATTTTTTTCCATGGTTAGTAAAATAATATCACGCTGTAAACGTGCAAGATCCTCCGGATCGAGTCCACTATAATAACCTCTTACCTGTCTGTTGATATCAATCAAAACAAACTTATCGCTGTGCACAAAGTTGGTATCTACATTTTCTCCATCGATCAAGCCCAATTTCATTTCGTCGATGGCCATTGTGTAAATACTTTTTTTGTCGCCCGTTAATAGCCACCAAGTTTCTGGATTGATTTGAAAACGATTAGCCCAATAACGCAGCCGTTGCAAACTATCACGTTCGGGATCGATGCTGAAAGAAAGAAAATGAACATTCCGATTGGTACGGTCTCCTACCCGCTGTCCATTATGAATGGTTTCGGCCAGTCGCTTCATATTTTGCGTCATACCTGGGCAAATCGTAGGACAACGCGTAAAAAAGAAATCAGCTACTATAATCTTATTCTCCAAGTCGGCCCATCCCACTTGCTTTCCTTGTTGATTCAATAATGAAAACGCAGGCAGACGGTGCCATGCAGTATCTGTAATTTTTTTACCTCGCTTGGTAGTTTGATAAACTGAATCGGGAAAATAGTGTCGGGGCAAAGTGATTGCACCCTGACTATTAGACTCCACAATCCAGTAGGAAATAAGTGGAACAATCAGTGCAATTAATATTCCGTATAGCGCAGTTTTATTCAGGTCTAGTGTTTATGCGGCATGGTTGTTTCCTTATAATGCGCATCATATTTATTACGCAGATTCTTATAGGAATTACCATCCCAAATGAATGCACCAATAAACCATACAAAAAGTAATAGAGGCACTACAATGGTCATAATCATGTTGCGAATTTCATCACCCAGGTGCATGAAAACAGAAACAATGTAGTAAGCTTTCGCAAGTGTTAAAATACAAACAGCCCCTTTGAACATCAATACTAATAACTCATTGGGAGAATCCCCTTTATGAATATTGTAGATCAGTAATCCAATAGCTAGTTCGATAATAGTGATAATAGACAATAAGATAGTTGTATTTCTAACTTTTTTCTTAAAAGTAGCGTCGTCAACGTGATGATGTACGGTTACTTCTTCAAAAGCGGGATGTTGCATATCAGTTCGGTTTCGTTTAGTAGTATAGTGTTTAGATCAGATAAAAGCAAAGGAATACAAATACCCATACCAGATCCACAAAGTGCCAGTATAAACCAGCTTTCTCAATCATTAAATAATGACCACGGCGGGCAAATACATCTTTCTGCGTCATGATCAACATGATGATATTGATGATTACGCCTGAAAACACGTGAAATCCATGGAATCCAGTGATGCCAAAAAAGTAACCACCAAAGGCAACGGGGCCATTTTCTCTGATATGAAGTCCTTCAAAATCGATTGACTTGATCAACTCTTGGTTGGAAAGTGCTGCATAATTAACATGTGCTGCCCCTTCATGACCATGCCCTCCCATTTGGGCTAATTTTTCTAAAATTTCACGAGGAGTATTTTGAATAGCGGCTGTGATATCTGCAGAAGTTGCCACATCACCCCAAGGATTAATACGTGTTGTTTGTCCTACAATATCCAATTGACCATTAACAAGAACAGCATGCTCTCCGGTAATGAGGTGATGCCATTCCCAAGCTTGACAACCTAAGAACGCAGCGCCACCAATGATCGTCCAAATCAACCACTTGATCACGCCCTTCTTATCATTATTATGACCAGCATGTACTGCCAACACCATTGTTACAGAAGAAATAATCAGAATAAACGTCATCACACTCACAAATGCAAGTGGGAGGTTAGCATGACCAGCTCCTGGAAACGCATTGAATACCACGTTAGGATCTGGCCAGAAGTTCTGACTAAAACGAATACTTCCATAGGAGATCAGAAATGCGCCAAACGTAAAAGCATCACTCATGAGGAAATACCACATCATAAGTTTGCCATACTCTAGATTGAAGGGGCTTTTTCCACCACTCCACCATTTTGTCTGCTGTGCTGTTGCAGTTGTAGCCATGTTGCGTAATTGATCTTTAAAATTATTTTTTAATTCTTGCCGAGCACCAAAAAGAATACCAGCAAATAGATCCACAAAAGATCTACAAAATGCCAGTACGTTGAGGCGATCTCCACAGGAACTGAACTATATACTTTTACTCTACCAATAAAAGCTCGTGTTACCATCACCAACAAAGCAATCACTCCTCCAGCTACGTGAAGGGCATGTAATCCAAAAATTACATACAAAAACTGCCCTGCGCCGGAGCCCTTGAACGTGATTTGCTGTGCCCACAACGCCTGAAAACCCTGCCACTGCATAGCGATGAATGTAATCCCTAATAAAAGTGTTACAATCATGAGCAGCCGATACGTGGCCAAATTGCGATTCTTAAATGCGCGTTGTGCTGCGATAATCGTAGCACTGCTTAGTACAATCACAATTGTCGATACCCAAAATACATTGGGTAAAGACACCGGTTTCCAACCAACCTGATTACTTTTTACAATAAACGCACTCGTAAGCCCGGCAAACATCATGATGAGGCTTCCCATAGCAATCCACAAGGTAAACTTGTGGGGGTGCATCCGTTGTGTTGTTGCGTTACTCACATTTACATTTTTCAACCTTGCGGCAACGTCTTACTTAGCAAAAGCGCTAACAAGACAAGCGGCAAATACAAATAGCTTCCAAACATTACTTTTCGAGCAGCAGAAACTTCCATGGTTCGATAGAGATTCACTGAACGAAAAATCATAAACAGGTTGGCCATTACAACCACTGCTATTCCAATTATACCGGATGTGCCCTGACTGGACGACATGCCTGTATAAAAGGGTAACAGGGTCACTGGTACCAATAACAACGAGTAAAGAACTGTTTGCAATGCCGTGAAGCGAGTAGGACCTTGTTCAGAAGGAAGTAATTTAAATCCTACTGAAGAGTAATCCTTATGCGCCACCCAGGCAATTGCCCAAAAGTGTGGAAACTGCCAAAAAAATTGAAATACAAACAGTATCCATCCTCCCAGTGTAAACTGGTCGTCTCCGGCAACCCAACCTATCAAACAAGGTAGTGCCCCCGGGACGGCACCCATCAACACAGCAATAGAATTAACTTTCTTTAGCGGTGTGTAGATGAATGCATAGAGAAATAAACTGAATGCAGCCAACGAGGCAGCCACCCAATTAAACCAATAACCCATGAGAAATACTCCTGTGACTCCAGTCAGAATGGCAAAAAACCATCCTTGTTGCGGCGTTAATTGACCCGATGCAATAGGACGAGTTGCTGTCCTTTTCATTTTTGCATCTGTGTCACGCTCCACAACCTGGTTAATCGCATTAGCACTCCCAGTTATCAGCATCCCACTTACAAAGAGCCAACCTATCATGGTCCAATCATACTCGACCACCTTCGGTGCCAGCAGATAAGCAATTACGCTACTGAACACCACCATGATACTCAGCGAAGGTTTCATCAATAATATATACAATCTCAGCTTCATCAATTCCTTCGCGTTTTCAAAAAACAACTTTACAAACTTCTCCGTTGCCGATTGGCGCTGGATCAATGTTTGCTTTCCCCTGACCCTACAGGCTCGTTTTGAGGAATAAACTCACGTCCATCCTTTCCGTAGTCATAAGGCCAGCGATGTACTTCAGGAATATCACCTTCCCAGTTACCATGACCAGGATTAATAGGTGTGGTCCATTCCAGGGTATTTGCTCCCCATGGATTTTGCGTGCGAACCTTTCTTCCCTTATAAATCGAATAGAAAAAGTTGAATACAAATAATAGTTGAACAACAAATACGACGATGGATACAATCGTAATCATTTTATCCAGCTCGCCAAACTGACTAAAGTTTACCCAACCCCGCTTATCTAAATAACGACGAGGCACTCCGGCCAAACCTTGATAGTGCATAGGCCAGAAAATCAAATAAGCCCCCGCTATAGTAACCCAGAAGTGGATATAAGCGAGTGTATTGTTCAGATAACGTCCAAACATTTTAGGGAACCAGTGATAAACACCAGCAAACATGCCGAACATGGATGCAACGCCCATTACAATGTGGAAGTGTGCAACAACAAACATGGTATCATGCAAATGAATATCAATTGTAGAGTTTCCTAAAAAGATACCTGTCAATCCTCCAGAAATAAATAAGCTTACAAAGCCGATTGCAAATAATGCAGCGGGTGTAAAGCGAATATTACCGCGCCAAATAGTTGTTAGCCAGTTGAACACTTTGATGGCAGAAGGAACAGCAATCAACAATGTCAAAAGAACAAACACAGAACCCAAGAACGGATTCAATCCTGTTACGAACATGTGGTGCGCCCATACTAAGAAGGCCAGAATTGCAATCGCAAATAAAGAAGCTAACATCGCCATATAACCAAAAATTGGTTTACGGCTGTTAACAGATAAAATTTCAGAAACCATTCCCATGGCAGGTAACAAAATGATGTATACCTCTGGGTGACCTAAAAACCAAAACAAGTGTTGATATAAAATAGCACTACCGCCTTCATTAGGAAGTATTTCGCCATTCACAACTATATCACTTAAGTAGAAACTGGTTCCCAAATTACGATCGAACAATAAAAGAATAGCACCAGAAAGTAATACAGGGAAAGAAAGAACACCTAATACAGCGGTGAAGAACATAGCCCATATAGGTAAAGGAAGGCGAGTCATGCTCATCCCTTTCGTGCGCATGTTCAAAATAGTGGAGATATAATTCAATCCACCTAGTAGCGATGAAACGACAAATAATGCCATACTAATCAACCACAAATCAGTGCCTACCTTTTGACCATCACCCGCTTGACGCAGTGCACTTAATGGAGGATACATTGTCCAACCACCCGATGCAGGTCCGGTGTGTACAAAAATGGAAGCCGCCATCACAATACCAGCTAAGAAGAAAAACCAGTAAGACAACATGTTTAAAAATGGAGAGGCCATGTCGCGTGCACCAACTTGTAATGGAATCAAAATATTTGCAAAGGTTCCACTCAAACCTGCCGTTAACACAAAAAATACCAATATAGTACCATGCATCGTTACCAATGCATAATAGAACTCGGGCTGAATTTGTCCACCTTTTGCCCAATGGCCAAACACGGTTTCTAAAATTGGGAATGACGCTTCAGGGTATCCCAATTGTAGCCGGAACAAAACCGAAAAGAATCCACCGATAATCGCCCATACGATTCCGGTAATCAGGAATTGCTTCCCAATTGTTTTGTGGTCCATACTGAAGATGTACTTCGAAATAAAGGACTGTTCATGGTGACCATGGTCCTCGTGATGAGTGTGCGCATGAGTCACTTCCGCTGCATGTACTGTTGTTGTTTCGCTCATTGCTCTTCGTTTTTTCGAATTCTGAATTTTTCTTTTATCGAATGATCGCACCAGTTAAGGGTGCAACGCTTGCACTGTCTTTTTTTGTAGCCGGATCTTTATCAGGATTTGCTACCAAATACTGAGGCTTTTTAGAAGCTAACCAGGCATCAAATTCTTCCTGTGTTTCTACAACAATCACACCACGCATACTCCAGTGGCCTTTACCACATAATTGATCACAAGACATTTCATATACAAAATCAGGATTCCCTGTTTTCACTTTCATCTCCTTAGTCGTATATGTCGGAGTAAACCACATGGAGGTAGGTGTTCCAGGAACGGCATCCATTTTCATACGGAAATGGACTAATCCTACGTCATGAATAACGTCTTTAGCGCCAATAACTAATTGCACGGGCTTTCCAACTACTAAGTGCATTTCTTGCTCTACAAATACATCATCATGATTAGCAGGATCTTCCCATAGCTGACCCACTGGATTATTATTAGCCGCGTCTACCTTCTTGAAATATTTTTTACCCAAAATTCCATCTGCACCGGGGTAACGAAACTCCCAACCAAACTGCTTTCCAACCACCTCAACAACCATAGCATCTTTCGGAGCAGGGCCTGTAATTTTAAACCAATAGAAAATTCCAAAACCTACTAACACAGATAATGCAATAGCAGGAATAACAGTCCAGATTAATTCGAGTGTGTTATTGTGTGGATAGTAATACGCTTTGCGGTTATCTGACTCCTGGTATTTGTAAGCAAACCAGAATAATGCAATTTGTGTAATCAAGAACACTACAAATGTGATTGCGAGAGTCACATACAACATTCTGTCAACCAGTACACCGTGATCAGAAGCAGGCTCTCCTAAAATTGAACCCTTTAGCTGCTCATTACAGTAGTACACGCCAATCAATCCAAGCACTAAAAAGGCGAGTAACAAAAAGGCATTGATGCGATTGCTTTGCTTGCGTGCATTTTCATATCCACGAATCATTGCCACGTACTCACTTGCTTTCGCAATTTGAAATACGACTACAAGGAATAAAATCAGGATAGCTGCAATTAGTAACGTCTGCATAAGTTTATCTAACGGCTTTTAATTTCTGTTTACAATTCGTTCGCACTTTCAATTGTCAAAAAATCAGGTATGGTGAATCAAACTTTCTTTCACAAAAGGGTGATTGCGGGCCAGCAATGGCGCTTTTGCCAGTGCACGCCCAGTCATATACATTATCAATCCCACAAAGCCCAATGCCACACCTAAATCATAAATAATATTTGGAACCTTGTTGGGAGAAACGGCAGGAAATACCATCTGGTAGAAGTCTAACCAGTGGCCGAATATGATCAACAAGGCCATAAATGTGATTGTTCCATAATTACGTTTGGCACTACGTGTCATCAAAATCAACAAGGGAGCAATAAAGTTGATGATGAACATGAACCAGAAAATTCCTTTATAGATTCCGTGTGCACGGGGTTGGAAATAAACTGTTTCCTCGGGAATATTTGCGTACCAGATCAACATAAACTGAGAAAACCATAAGTAAGTCCAGAACACAGAGAATGCAAACATGAACTTTCCTAAATCATGCAAGTGTTCATTGTTGGTGTATTCAAGGTACCCGTTGTTTTTAAGAATAACAACAAAAAGAGCAATCAGCGCCATACCAGAAACAAACGTGCTAGCAAATGTGTACCAGCTATACATAGTGCTGTACCAATGGGCGTCGATACTCATCAACCATAACCAAGGCAGAGAAGACATCACTGTCAATGAAAACACAACAATGTAAAGAGCAGCCCATACTGTGTTTTTGAAAATGTACTTCTTACGCTCTTCCATTGTAGCCAATGGTTCATCATCGATGCTGCGAGACAACTGACGCATTTTCCATCCGAGTAAAGACCAAAGTACAACAGTCAAAATAGTAACGACAGAAAAGAATGTTTTATTCAGGAATCCTTTCTTGTGGGAAAGGATCTCATCATGTTTCACATGCTCAACATCTGTCCAATGATAAATAGTATGATTATCGCCAAATACAATCGATAATAAAATAGCAGCCGCAATCACACCCATAACAGGAACAACAGCAGAAATTGCTTCGGGTACACGACGGAAAGACATTTGCCATCCACCCCAAGCCAAAGTAGTAATACAAACAAAAAACATGGAAGCATTCACAATTAATAAAAAGAAGACACTGTTCTGTAACAAGGAAGCCCAAAAACGTGCCTGCTCTTTAGGGTCAGTGCTAGAACCGCTGGTCACCCAAAGACCAATAATAGAAAGCAAACCGATCGCCATGAAAGTCCACGCGATGGTGTTGTAATTTTTTGGGGCGGTGAATGTAGAACGGATTGACATCATGCTATTTTTAAATGCAAGAATTTCGATTATTTAACAGTAGCTGTTGCAGCGCCAGCAGCTTCAGCTTGTTTAGTTTTAATAAAAGTGACAATTGCCCAGCGTTGTTTACTGCTTAGCTGAGGACCATACCCTCCCATTAGATTTTTACCATAGGTAATAGAGTGATACATTGTTCCTTCAGCCATAGTGGTGGCAATCGGATCAGAGATCAGATTACGAGGTGCCGCAGGATAAGGACCGTCTCCACCTTTCCACAAAGGACCATTTCCATCCAATTTTGCACCATGACATATTCCACAATTGATCAGATAGATGCGCTCAGCTTCTTTTAAATCTACTGTAGCAGGGTCAAGTGGATTTTTTACCTCCGCAGAACGAGCGTAGCCAATTGAATCATTCTTAAACGGATAAGCCGCAAGAGCCCCACGTGCAACCGTACCTTCTACTGGACGTGCATTATAATGAACACCCGCTTTGGTCAATGCTTCCGTAGAAGCATAGGTTTCATAGGCGCGGCTGTAAGACATGTCGGGCATGTATACTCTTCCTGTTTCGCGTCTAACCTGATTACAACCTACAATGGAAAATGCCGTTGCGATGGTTCCTGTAAACAGTGCTAATTTTTTCATCACCTTTTCGGTTTATTGGTTCAAATCTTTATTTCTCAAAACGCATTTTATCATTGGCATAGCTGCCTAACCACCAACCTGTCTCTTTTGTCTCCACTTTTACATCTGTAGCACCGGCTGCCTGTAAAAATTGAATGGCTTCAGGTTCGTTAGTCGAAGAAGTACACTCAATCGCCATCACAAATGTGTCGTCTGTAGAACGAGGATTAAAATGATCCTTTTTTACAAAAGGAGCCAATTGACAAAGCCAGCAAAAAGTCAACACCATTCCAACAGCTGCAAACAATACTGTCAACTCAAAGGTTACAGGAATCCACGCAGGCAAAGCAAAGTAGGGCTTACCACCAAAATTGATAGCCCAGTCAATCGTCAATGCCCAGGTAATAAATCCAACAGCAGTGGATGTACCCGTAATACCGTAGATAAAACCAGCCGTGTGTAAGCTGGTATCACGAAGTCCCATTTCCTTATCCAATCCATGAATAGGAAATGGCGTAAACACATCGTGCAACTTATAGCCGGCGCGACGAACTTTTTTAACGGCAGGAAACAATACCGCTTCATCGGTAAAGTTGCCAACTATGAATTTCTTTTTCGCCATATACTCTTAATTGCGATTTGATTAATGATGATCGTGTAAGTGATGTTCTCCAAACTGTGTCACAGTATCTTCTTCCTCCTTATTCATTTTTGTTTTGAAGTTTTCACCGCTACGCTTCAGGATATGCTTAATTTCTGCAATAGCAATAACTGGGAAATACTTTGAAAAGAGGAAATAGCAAGTGAAAAACAATCCAAAGGTTCCCATATAAAATCCTACCTCCCAAATTGTTGGTGAATAATACGTACTCCAAGAAGAAGGCAGATAATCACGATAAATAGAGGTGACGATAATCACAAAGCGCTCAAACCACATTCCAATGTTTACCAGAATAGACATGAAGAAAGTGACAAATAGGTTGCGACGCATTTTGCGGAACCAGAAAATTTGAGGAGACAATACGTTACATCCCATCATGATCCAATAACTCCATCCGTATGGGCTATTCAAATTCAAACGATTCTCCTTGAATGCAAACCATTCGTAATCCACTGCACTATACCAAGCCATAAACAACTCCGTTAAATAGGCAATTCCCACGATAGAGCCGGTCAATACAATTACTTTATTCATTACATCCACGTGCTCGATTGTGATGTAATCTTCTAATGCCAATACTTTACGTGTTACTACCAATAGCGTTTGCACCATCGCAAATCCAGAAAAGATCGCACCTGCCACAAAGTAGGGAGGGAAGATTGTTGTATGCCATCCAGGTACAACTGAAGTAGCAAAGTCGAAGGATACGATGGTGTGTACAGAAAGTACGAGTGGAGTACTTAAGCCCGCTAATACCAGTGACAACGCCTCGTGACGCTGCCAGTGCTTAGTAGATCCAGTCCAGCCAAAAGCAGCTACTCCATAAAAAGCTTTTCTCCATTTTAATTTGGCACGATCACGCAAAGTAGCCAGATCGGGAATCAAACCAGAGTACCAGAATAAAAGTGAAACAGTAAAATAAGTAGAGATCGCAAATACGTCCCACAACAAAGGAGAGTTGAAGTTAACCCAAAGTGGTCCGCGCGTATTAGGATAAGGAAGTACAAAGAATGCATTCCATACACGACCCATGTGCCAAATCGGAAACTGTCCCGCGCACATCACCGCAAAAATGGTCATCGCTTCTGCAGCGCGGTTAACACCTGTACGCCAGCCCTGACGGAACAATAAAAGAATGGCAGAGATCAACGTACCTGCGTGACCGATACCAACCCACCAAACGAAGTTGGTGATATCCCAACCCCATCCAATGGTACGATTCAAATTCCATTGTCCGGTACCATAGGTTACTTCCATGGTTACGGAAATGATTCCAAAAATCAATAGTGCTACAGATATTAAAAAACCAATCCACCATAAACGGGATGGCTTTCCTTCCACCGGACGACAGATATCTTCTGTTACCTGGTGATAATCTTTGGTCCCATCAACCAATGGAGCCCTTACCTGTGATTCGTATCTGAGTAGTGACATAGTTATGTTTGATAGAGTTGATTCTACTATTAATGATGAGTCGCTTCAGGTTTTGAAGTTTCGTGTTCAGTAGACGCGCCATGCTCAGCAGGTGCTGCATGATGTTCTTCCACTTCCAATAGCTCGTCTGTATTGCGCACTTTCGCCAAATAGCTGACATTAGGTAGTACGTGTAACTGCTCCAACACATAATAACTACGGCTTGTGTTGTTTGCACGCACGGCTGTAATAGCACTATTAGAATCATGCACGTTTCCAAATACAATTGCATTGGCAGCACAAGCCGTTTGACAAGCTGTTTTAGCTTCTCCATCCTGCAACGGACGATCTGCTTTTTTAGCTTCCAGTTTAGCAGCTTGCAAACGTTGGAAACAGAACGAACATTTTTCAATTACGCCACGAGAACGCACGGTAACATCAGGATTCAACACCATACGTGTCAAATCATCATTCATCTGCTCCACAACAGGATCTAGTTTTCCAACGATCTGTTGATCACGATTGTTAGGGAAACTATCTGCTCCTGTATAATCAGCCCAATTGAATCGACGCACTTTGAAAGGACAGTTGTTAGCGCAGTAACGAGTACCAATACAACGGTTATACGTCATTTGGTTGATACCTTCAGAACTGTGGTTGGTAGCTGCAACAGGACAAACGTTTTCACAAGGAGCGTTATCGCAATGCTGACACATCATGGGTTGGAAAACCACCCCTTTCAGTTCGTCAGGATTTTTTTCATCACTCACGAAGTAGCGATCAATACGCAACCAGTGCATATCATGATAACGAAGTACCTCGCTCTTACCTACTACAGGTACATTATTCTCTGCATGACAAGCAACCACACAAGCACCACAACCATAACATGCATTCATGTCGATGTTCATTCCCCACTTAATACCAGGCTGGTCATGCATGGGATATAGAGTGCCTTCTTTACGGAAGTCAGTTGATTTTCCATCCTTACTCTTTCCAAATGTTTCTTCCAGATGATTGCGATAATCAGGAATCACATTCGGATGTTTCAATAAGGTAGCAAGCGTTGTTTCACGAACAACCTCAACACGATCTTCGTATGTATTATGAATCTGAGATTGTGCAACTTTTTCTTTGCGATTCGCATTTGCCAATGTCACTGTCGCATGGTAACTAACCCCATTTCCAGTGTTGGAAGTGAATACATAAGCATTCTGACCCACACCTGCAGAAGTACGACCCATTTTTTCACTGCGACCATATCCTAATGCCACCGCAATGGTGTTGGACTGCATCCCTGGAATAGCCAAGATGGGAAGTTCAATCTCTTGACCACCCATTGTGATTTTTATAACTGGCTTTTGAGGATAGAACTCATAATTATTAATCTCCTTCTCCGTTCCATTTACCAGATCTATTCCTACTAATTCTTTTGCCATTGACATGCTGATTAACGCATAGTTACCCCAGCTAGCCTTTGTAACACCATCCGGTAACTCTTGCAACCAAGGATTGGTTGCGCCAGTACCTGTGCCAATAGAAGATTTTTGATAAAGGACCAACTCTGTTCCTGTAATGGCAGGAGCTGTTGCAATACTTTGTGCAGCGCTTGCTAATGAAGCACTGGAGTACGTACCTGCAGAAACAGGTAATGCATTGTCCTGAATTCCATCCTGCAATACATTGTTGAATGAAGTTTCAGAACCTAGTTGTCCAATCCAGTATTGTTTGAAATATTCTTCGTAGCTCGTATCACGACCACTCCATTTTAACAATGAAGTTTGATACGCTCTTGTTTTGAAAAGAGGATAAATAGTAGGCTGAATAAAACTAACTACTCCAGCTTTTGGAGCAGCGTCACCCCAGCTCTCTAAATAATGATTTGAAGGAAGAATGAATTGACAGTGTTCAGTCGTTTCATCCATTCTTTCACTGAATGAAACAGTAACTTTTACTTTTTTCAAAGCAGCAGTAAAAGCAGCAGCCTTATGATAAGTATAAGAAGGGTTAGCGCCATAGATTAACAGCGTACCTACTGTTCCAGCTTCCATATCACGAACCAACTGCTCAAAATCTGCATCCACACCGGCTCTGTAATTAACAGGCTTACCCCAATCAATCGTTTTTCCAAAAGCACCAATTGCTTGGTTGATTGCGTTGACAACGATTTGTGTATTTGTATCATTACTTCCGCAAACAACAAGTGCTGCTCCAGC